>OMJG01002054.1_pt1 | contig 10417 bp, 13 predicted proteins | sample 1646431 | NCBI WGS metagenome assembly OMJG01 (sample SAMN03771674, study PRJEB25209) | food metagenome | isolation source: Cotija cheese | place: Mexico:Jalisco,Michoacan | collected 2011-12-12 | reverse complement strand
CCCAAAACAATCATAAAATTATGTCCAATGTTCTTCATATTCGATTGAAACGGAAGGTATTTCCGCCCAATCAGATTGAACAATTTGATACTGTGTCTTCCCTGGCTTCATAGCGAATGTTTCCCATTCGTTGTCAATCGAGTGATAGCGACTATCTAAAGCTTCTACATCGTTTAGATACAACTTTCTATTCTTTGTATCAATCGTTAACTCATCGCCATCTTGATAGATGTTTTTGATGTCGTTCCAATATGGTGTGTTAATCCATGTGAACTTCGCATCTGTGAAGCGCATTCGAACTGCATCAGACTTCTGATAACGCATCATGTAAGCAAAAACATTTGTAATAGCAAAGTCTTTATAATCATCACTTGTAAATGTCTTAGTGAAGATAGCTCCTTTTTTAAGATTGACACCATTCTTCAAACTATCAATTTGACCTAATTGCCAAGTGATAGATGCGCCTTTCCGTATAATTTTAAGTTCAAAGAATGATCCATCAAACTTTTTCAAGTCTAAATCGTAAGAGCGTTCGCCCATAACATCGAAGATGTGACACTCTATAATTAATTGTCGTTTAGTCGTTGACGAGTCACGCATAACAAACCCAAATCCATGTTTTGTATCTGAGTTTAAAGCAAACTCTATTCTACCTCGTTGCCTATTGGATGTCTTATTCCAGAAACTGAAACGATGCGTAAACTCAAAGTCGCCAGTTCTAACACCATTTGTATTTGTTCCAATTGGGACTTTATAAGATGGCCCATTCCATCGTTTGACTGCACTATCACTAAAGACTGGGGCTGCGGTCTCTGGCTCATCATAGTTAAAAGTACCTGTCTGAACATTTGGGTCTCCACCTGCATAGGTTGGGTAGGAGGTAATCCCTTGATTTGGAACTGCGTTAGGTGGCAAAGTATTATAATAACTTGCATACAACACTCTGTTTGACCTCACCGCATCATTTCCGTCTAGTTCTTCTGGATTACCAAATTGTAAGACTCCGCCTTCTGAATTAACAACAGTAAACACACCATTTTCACCGTTCATTTTTGCACGGATAACAGGATAAGTTGTTGTTGCACCTTCGTTATCTGCCTCAATTAGCGTTTGATCCTCAAAGTTAGCTATTGTCTTAGTCTTAATTGATCTAGCTATGCCATCTTCTATTAGCCATTCAATTTCTCCGCTCGCACGCTCTTCAGATTCATCTAAATCAATTTTTGTAGGTATAGCAAGATAGTATTTATCTGGTTCATCACTAAAGATTAATTGTTTAGGTTCGTCAACATTTAATAGGTATGCTAATGTTCTACGCTTTTTACTATTAAAATTATAAATAACAAACGGCATTGTAATAACTTTATCCGCATCAAGATGTCCAACGCCTCTTTTAAAGCCACTGATAACACTTAAAACAGAAGTAAGATCATAGCCATCAAACAAAACTTGTAATTTTTTCATTATGCTAATCCCCTACCTCTGTTTTTTTGAAATTCACTCTTGTCATTTTCTTTTTTAATGTCCGATGCTAATTCTTTAGCGACTATCTTTTTATTCATAACAATTGTTGTATCTTTATCTTTAATCTCTCTTAATAACTTAATCATTTCTAAGAATGCTGCGTTTTGTGTTTCGTTTTCAGCTTTAACTGCTGCTTGAACATAAGCCATCAAATCAGATAATGGCGCTACTGCTTCTTTGCCAGCTTCGCCACCAACCATTAATGAGTTTCCGTTTTGACCGAATACAGTAGGTTTAGTTAAAATACCACCTTTTGCATACCAGTCAACGCTTATTGACGGAACACCCTCATCAAGCCACTTTAATGGGTTCATTGAGCCACTAATGCTAAAATGTGGCATTTCCATATGTGGCCAGCTAAAGTTAAAATCAAATAGACCTTTGATTGTGTCAATTGCCGTTCTGACAATTTCTTTTGCTCGGTTGATTGGCTTTTCAATAGCCTCTTTGACTGAATTCCACACTCGTGAAGTAGTAGATTTAATATCTTCCCAAACACCAGAGATTTTTGTTTTGATGCCGTTGACAACATCTGAGACCTTATTTTTAGCATTCGTAATTGCATCTGTAATTGATGTTTTTATATTGTTCCAAATCGTTGTAGCGGTTGTAGATATACTATTCCAAATACCACTGATATAGTTCTTAGCAGAGTCCCAAAGTCCTTGTATCGTTGTGATACAACTTGTAACAAAATTAGAGATTGCTAAAGTTATAGCGCTCCAAATTTCGCCTGCCTTAGTAGAAATACTATCCCACAGTTGACTTAGCCAATCTTTGAAAATTTGCCACTTCTCAGAAAGCCAATCAGTTATTGCACCCCAGTTTTGAATAGCTAACACAATTAGCGCAATGACCGCTATAACTGCTACGATAATAGCAATAAGCGGTAATAATCCAATGTTCAGCACTGTTAAAGCACCGCTAACCAAACCAATTGCACCACTCATGAGCGTAAAGAATCCAACTAAAGACATAATAACAGGTGTTATTAACGCTAGTGCGCCTATGATAATTCCTGACCACACAATAATTGTTTGAGATGTTCCGTCTAAGCCTTCGAACTTGCTTACTAAATCAGTTACCATATCTAAAATCGGTTGTATAGCTTCTAATATTTTACTACCTATGCCTTGCAAGGCGGTTGAAAACTCGTTCCATGACGATTGCCACTCGGTTGATGGATCAGCTTCACTAGCTTTGTCCATCGCTCCTTCGACACCACCAAGACCCTCTTCGACATTAAACAATGATGCAACGGCATCAATTCCTAAATCTTCAAACTGAGTAGACAATAAAGATAATGCCTCTTGCTGCTCGGAAGGTGACATTTTTTTCATGTCTTGTGCAATGCTATCAGTGACTTCAGCAACTGTTGCATCGCCATCTTTCCACTTTTGAAACATGTCTTGTGTTCCCGTGCTAAAGTTTTCCATGACTCCTTCAAAAGAGCCATCACCCATTCGAATTTGCATTTCTTTAATTGCATCAGCTGCTTTATCAGTATTCATTGCGCCGTTTTCCATACCGTTTTGCAAAATAGTAAGCATATCTTCAGCACTATAGCCTGCCTGTTCAAACAGTGGTGCGTATTCGTTTAGTGTATCTGTAAAGTCGCCAGAGTAATTTAATCCGTTTTGGTAACCAGTTGCGACTAAATCAAAAGCTTCCTCTGCTGATAGTCCAAAAGCACCCATTAATTGTTGGGCAGCCCTAGCATTCTCTGTTACATCTGTGCCTGTGCGTTCAGACAATGTTATAACTTGTTCAGTTAATTTAGTTAACTCTGTGTTGTTTAACTCTGAAAAGGCACTTTTCATTGTGCTTGTCGCATCAACCGCTTCTTCAATATTGTCTGTTACACCAGCCTTGAAAACATCTGTAGCAACATCTTTTAACTGTTCAATTTCTTCTTTAGTTAAATTTGTAGTTGCATTAAACTTTGAATAAGCAGATTCTGATTCGAGTCCAGCATTGACCGCTTCAACACCTAATTCAACAATTTTGTCAGTTAAATTTGAAACGATTTCAGCACCTTTTGCTAATGCTCCACCTGCAATTGAATCTGCCATCGCATCAATTTTATCTTCAGAGTTAGCAGCTGCTGGTGATAGTTCTTCTAAATCATTTCGAACATCATCAATTGAACCACCGTCATCAATGCTATCTAAAGATGCTTTTAGTTTATTGATATCTCCGTCTTGACCTATTGCCGAACGACCAATTTTGTTAATCGCTTGCTCTAATTGATCACTTGAAGCAGTACCATCTTTGATTGCGTTGGTTAGACGAGTTCCTAGAATATCGCTAAAATCATCAACACTTGTACCTGTTGCTTCAAATAAAGTATCCAACCTTTTTGTATTAGTTACTAAATTATCTTGTTCCGTTTGTAACTTAGACATTTGTGATTGATAAGACTTAAGAGATTGCTCTGTCTCCGCTACTTCACGCTGAAAAGCTCTATATTGCGTTTCGTCAATCGCACCAGATTTAAATTGAGCATCAACTTGTGCCTGTGCTTCTTTCAGAGCGTTTAGTTTTTTACTAGTATTTTCAATTGACTTAGTTAGAATATCTTGCTTTTGAGCAACTAACTCTTGATTGCCTGGATCAAATTTTAATAACTTGTTGACATCTTTTAGTTCTTTGTTTAATTTTACGGATGTATCATTAACGCTTTTTAAAGACTTCTCTAAGCCAGATGTGTTTCCTTCAATTTCAACTGTTATACCCTTAATTCTTCCTGCCATTTACACACTCTCCTTTCATCAAAAATAAAGAGCCATAGAAACGCATTCTAAGGCTCATTAATGTACAGTTATTCAGTTTTGTCTTTTATCTTTTGCGAGAATGTTCGAGAGAGTAACTAAAAAGCATTAAAATCGGCTTGATTTGCTTTTCTAGCCTGTGATTGCTTTTCAATTGGGTTACCATTTTCATCGACTGCGTTGTTGTCTATCCATTCTTGAATATGATCTAAGCATTGACCGATGTTCATATCTTCGATTTCTTCATATGTTAAACCGCATCTTCGACAAACATAATAAAATGATTCTTCCGTAAACGGCTCATCACTACCGCTTACTTCGTCAACTTTTTTTTTGATTGTATTGAGCTTTCTAACAATTCAGTAATTTGAGGAAATACATCGGCCAGTGGCATAGCTTCAAACTCATCAAGCCACTCGTCCGGCTCAGGTATTGTTTTGTCAGCTGTCTTAGCTAGTACCCAAACAAAATTGTACATTGGTTCAAAATCAAGATGATCTAAGTCTTCAAATGAAACTGTGTTCAAATCAAATTGTCCGTCATTTTCAGCCGTTTGATTAAAAACTTTAGCAAGCTTCATTAACTCAGCAAAGTAGTCTTTTCTAAATTGTGCTTTATATCTTCGAGGTGTCCCAGCAGTAGATTTTAACTTAACTGGCTTATCATCAATATAAATTGTTTTTTCCATTTTTATTCATTCCTTTTGATTGTTTTGTCATATAATAAAAAGAGTGACATAAGCCACTCTTAAAAAACCTATAAATTACCCCTCGGCAGGTGTTTGACCTTTAACATAGACTTGTGTGAACCAGTCTAAATATTTAGCAGATTGTTCAGTAGTCGTTTGTGTCTTAACTAGTTTGCTTTCGCCCAAATCCAATTGTTTGGCTTTGAAAGTCATTTCAACACCCTCGATATCCTTACCAGTTTTTGAACCTAACTTAGCACGAGATGGAATACAATAGTAAACTAGATGTCTAGTTTTATTAACATCCCCATCAAACTGAAATAGCAAGGCAAACGGTGACATCTTAGCATCTGCAAGTTCTGTAATTGTTCCGTCTGTGTCGTCATCTAACTCACCCAAGATATCTGCTCTGAACGCATATGATAAGTTAGCAAGTGTTAATGTTCCGCTATACCCTTGATTTTCGCTTTCAGCAAAAAATGATGCATCATCATCTGCTGAGAACTGAATATCGTTGGATTCTGGTTCGAGTGATAATTCAACTGCGCCTTTCATCGCAACGGGCGTTGCGTAAACTGGTGCGCCTGTTTCATCAAACGACAATTTTGCGTAATGCGCATTTTTAAGACCGTAAACGACTTTGTTTTCTTTATTAGCCATTATTTTTTCTCCTTCAAATTGTAATTTCATATGCTTTTTCAAACATATTTTCTGTATCTAAATATGCTTCATAGCTGTCATATTCAAACCCATTGTCATCAAATATTGTTTCTAATTTCTCTTCTAAAGCAATATCTTTTTCATCTGTATATAGTTCCACGACAACATTCTTAACTGGATAATAGTTAAAATTATCAGCTTTGATTGTGCCGTCATTATCTTCTTCATAAAATAAAATATAAGGAGGGCTAGGTGCTTGACCCTCTTTAAAAGCTCGATATTGAACTGTCAAATCAGTTTGTTCTAGTAGTTTTCTCAAATCTGTTAGATTCACTTCTGCACCCTCCTCTTTATATTATTTTCTAAATCTTTAATTACCATTTCTTCAACTGGCTGAATATGTGGCATAGCTTTTGTTCTACCACCGTTGCGCTTAGCATGACCTTTTTCTAACAAGTGTGTTAGTCCAGATTTTGTGTTGTGAACTGAATAGCCATCTTTAACTTTTGTCTTGCGCCATGATTTGGCATATTTACCAGTCCGTTTTGGACTGTTAGACTTTAATTCTGATATTGCTTCATTTGCTATATTCTCAATTTCGTCTTCAACTATTTCTTCAACTTCTTCGCTATAATCTTCAAGCGCTTGTGCTATTTGTTTCGCTAAATCGTCCATCATTTATTGCCCACTTTTTGTTTAAGGGTTAACTCTAAATTTTCATTATCAACTTTATATTGTTTGATAACTGAATATTGTTCGCCCTCAATTTTCAAGATTTTTTCATTGCCATATTCGAACGGATGTATAACGATTAATCGACTTACTTCGATGTTAGCTTGACCTGCGAAATAATATTCTGAACGAGAGATAGGTAATTCTTTAGCAAAGATTTCTATGTCTTTGTAAAGTGGAACTTTATCGCCAACTTTGTTTTCTGTATAACCGTCTTGACGTAATAAAGTGACTTCTAAATCAAACATTTGAACCACCAAACTTCACTATCAAATTACGTAATCTGTATTCGAGATTGCGAGGCAATACACCACCACCACGATTTTCATATCTAAATACAGACAAATCACATACAAACATGACATGTGCAGAATTAGTAGCATCTAACACAATGCCTTTTTCTTGCTCCAATTCATCAATGACTGATTTGATTGTGTGAGTTAATAACTCATCTCGAACAGTTGTTTTATATCCTAAAGTGGCTTTAACGAGTGCTAAAATATCTTCAACTTTCATCGTCGACCACCTCAATCAAAGGTTGGCTTCTAAGATTTTCATCAGATAACAATTCTGCAACTCTAGCTTTTCTTGTGCGCCCTTTATGCGGATATTTATCATCTTTTCGATAAATGTGTTTTGTTTCTTTATCTGTAAAATCTACTAATACTTTATATTTCAAAGTTCATGACTCCCTTCATAAAAAATAAAGAAGGGAAATTAATCCCTTCTAGTGACTACGCTTCAGCAGGTGCTTCAGCAGCTTTAATTGTAACTAATGCAAACGCATTCTTCTTCATTGGTTTACCGTCAAAATAACCTACACCACGGAACACTGTGTTATCGCTCGTGAATTGAACATCTGTAGAAGATTCAACTCTGATTGCAGAGCGTTGAGACAACAAGTATTGTTTCAAGTCAGCAAAGACTACGGTGTTATCATCAGCATAAGCAGACAATACAACTCGGAATGGCAATGCGTAAGAACCTGTTAACACTCCGTTAGCAGCTACGGCTAATGTTTGAGGAACAATTTTAGAGTAGTATGTCTTACGATTCATGACCGCTACTACTTCCCCACCAGTTCCGTCGGTGTCAACTAAACCTAGTTGAGCAATCAAATCCGCTACATTTCCATCAGATTCAACTTTATTTTCTTCAGGAATTGAAGGAACAATTCCTTCTGGTTGTTTCATAGAAAGTCCTTCACCCTTTAGAATAGCCTTGTCTAATGCTTTAGCAATTGATTTAGCTAAACGATCTTCGACATGTGCAGCTAAGTTAATCAAAGAATTTTCGATAATTATGTTAGGAACTGGCAAGTATCCACCTAGTCCAAAGCCGTCAACTTCAACTCCATTGAATTCATCTTCAAGTTCTGATAATGCTTCTTTACCTAATTCGAACCAAATAGCTTCAGGGATGTCCCCAGCGATAACTGCACGGCCAGTACCACCGATTTGTTCAACAGTTACTTCTGCAAGTAAAGTAGAGTAGTCACCTAGTTTTGATTCAATTCGATCAACTACAATTTGTGGAACTACCTTTTCATCGCCAGTCAACGAGCGTTTTTCAGTCATTGCATTAGCAATATTTTGATAGAATGAACGAACTTCCTCAACTTGTAATGATTCTCTAATGCTCATTACACCATTGTCACGAGTATTAATTTTTTTAGTCATTTGTCTTTCTTCTCCTTTTTCTTCATCTTCTTCAGTTTTTGCTTTCGGTTGATCTTCTTCGATGTCTGCTAATTCTGCTTCTAATTCAGCTTTTTCTGCTTCTAATTCAGCAATTGCTTTAGCATTTTCATCCAATTTCTTTTCTAGCTCATCAGCAGAATCTTCAACAACTTTCATATCTTCGTCTGTTTCAGCTTCATCAACTGCCTTGGCTACTTCTGCTTCATCAGCCCTTAATTGTGTTTCTGCTTCACGCAAAGCTTCAATTTTGCTTGAACGTTCAGAAATTTTCTTAGCTAAAATTAATTTTCTTAATGCCATTTTTGTATTCTCTCCTTCAATTTTGCTTTTCGTTGTTCTAGCTGTCTTTGTTCAATTTGCTTAACTTGTTGTGAACGAGCGCTTACTGCTGTATCTTCGTAAGCTGGAAAACTTACAACTGAAATTTCGTATAATTTAATTTTTCGTATTGTCCACTTCACACCATTTTCACGCTGTTCGTAATCTTCTTCTAAAATGTCAAAACCAAACGAACATTGACTAATATCTCCACGCTTCACACGCTCGTATAAATTAACTGCATCTGTATCGTTTTGATTAATAGAGATTTCTCCGTATAAACCTTTATCATCAACGGATAACTCTAGTGTTTTAGATTTAGTACGGCCTAGAACTTTTGCGGTGTCATGGTCTGCTAACGCACGAACATCAGACAAATCAACATCTACCAAAGCTTCTGGGGCCACTTCTTCAAACATACCTTCGCCAAGTTTCGTTTCAGAATTAAAGACAATAAAATAACCACTGATTTTGTATTCATCACTGGCTTCATCTCTTGTATTCAATTTCCCAATTGATCGAAATTGGTGGGTGAGTCTTTCATTTTGCATTTACTCACCACCCTTCAAATTTTCATTTTCATCTTGTACTAGCTTTTTCTGCTTACTAACATCTGATTGTTGTATGAAGTTTTCTAAGACTAGCAAATCATCCATTTCTTCATCTGGTGGCAATGATAGCCAATTTCTTAATTCATTTCTTCGCATAGCGTTTACTTTAACTAATGCTGTGCCGCTATTAACTAAGTCAGTTAGCGAATAGTTGTATAAGCTACGAGCATTAAAGTTAAAATACATATCATCTTCAACGATTAAATTGTTAAGTGTTTGTTGAATGACTTGTGCAATGCTCATAATTTTTGTATTAATGAAATTGTTCCATTCATCTTTTGTGTAGCTTCCTACGCCTAGCACAAAAGGTGGAATACCTAAAATGGTTGCGACCGTCTGTTTGTCAATCTTAACTGCATCATTTAATGCTAAGTCAGTTAATGTCAGAGGTTTAATTTGTTCTAGTCTCAACATGCCTTCAGGCAACATCAAAGGCGCATTTGGATTTGATCGCTTCATATATTTGTCTTCTAGCTTTTGTCGTTCTTCTTCAGTTAAGTCCGCATCACTATCAACGTAGATTGCTAGAGAAGGCTTATAATTTGACGACATAAACGAGCGTTTAGTTTTTGATGCTTGTTTTAAATTATGCGTAACATCAGATAAACTAACTCTATAACCTGTGCCTAAAAATGGACGGTTTTCATCGGGGTTAATTGCAAAATGCAAAACATCTGATGGTTTGTATTGTTTGTCTGCATAATCTATTACGTAATTGAAGTCTTGATTTACGTCATAAATAAATCTAACTTTAGATGATGCTAGCGGTCTAAGTTCAACTACTTTCCCATTTCGAGAAATAGGTAATACAACTGCGTTACCATCGCCAATCAATAAAGTTTTAACTATCCAAAATATGAAATTCTTTCTCGATTGATAACTGTTGGGTTTTATATCTACTAACTTAGACAAGTCATTTTTAACTCTCACATCACCCTTTTCAGAGTTTTGCATCAGTTGTATTGTCATATTACTAACCAAATCAGCTATCTGATTAACTGCCGTTTGAACTTCTGGATTGTCTGCTAATCGTGTATAACCGCTCACTAATAAATCTTCTGCATCTTGCGTTAAAAAATAGCCAACTTTTGATTGTTGACTTTCTTCGGTACTTCTCTTATTAAAATTAAAAATTCCCATTAATTTTTTGTTCACCGCCTTTTTAGCCTGCGTTGTTTATAGCCGACTTGTTTTTAGCTTTCTTTTCGCTACCTTCTAGACTTGCACAACATGCAAATACACTTGCATCAAATAAGTCTATGCGTTGATTCGGTAGCACTTTTTCAAATTGGATCATGTCATCAGTTTTTTCTATCGCTTTAACATTTGATACGCAATATTCGTAAGCTCTTGAATGTAAATAATAGAACTCTGCTAATTTTGTCTTTTGTTCAATATGCCTAAATCCTTCGC
>OMJG01002053.1_pt1 | contig 10419 bp, 9 predicted proteins | sample 1646431 | NCBI WGS metagenome assembly OMJG01 (sample SAMN03771674, study PRJEB25209) | food metagenome | isolation source: Cotija cheese | place: Mexico:Jalisco,Michoacan | collected 2011-12-12 | reverse complement strand
CGCTCTACGGCGCATCCTTCGGCCAGGCCGTCAAGCGCTTCTTCAAGAACTACGTCAACTTCAAGGGACGCGCCTCGCGCAGCGAGTACTGGTTTGCTGCACTCTTCGTCTTCCTGCTGCTGCTCATCCCGGGGATCTTGTCGGGCATCGGTGCTGCGCAGACGTTGTCGGCTGCCGCCGGCTCGATCGATCCGGCCACCGGGCAGATGAACAGTGTGGCTGCCGGTGGTGGCTCGGTGCTGTCGATGATCGGTGGCACTCTCTCGACACTCATCGGATTGGCGCTTTTCATTCCACAGTTGGCGATCTCGTGGCGCCGTCTCCATGACGCCAATCTCGCTGGACCGTTCTGGTTCCTCGGTCTCATTCCGTTCGTCGGAGGAATCATCTTGATCGTCCTGATGGTCTTGCCGTCCAAGCCCGAGGGGCAGCGCTTCGACGTCTGACTCTCACGGCCTGTGACTCGCTGATGGTCGGCCGGCATTTTCATCAACATCGACACCGATGAGATGATCGGCTGGCCGACCATTCTTGTACGCGATCACTATTTGAGAGTCACCATGTCCTACGACGCGAACGCAGCATACAACTCCGACCCCGACGTGCCCGGCCCAGGAATGCCGGACCCCGGAATGCCTGGCGGACACGGCTACGATGGGCTCGGATATGGCGGAGCGCCTCGCGGTGTTGCCAGTCCCGATGACCTCTCGCTTCCGCTCTACGGCGCGACCTTCGGCCAGGCCGTCAAACGCTTCTTCAAGAACTACGCGAAGTTCTCCGGGCGGGCTTCGCGCAGTGAGTACTGGTTCGCATACCTCTTCACCGCCCTCGTGGGAATCATTCCCATGATTCTGGGGTTTGCCGGGTCGGCGATCGCCGGAATCTCGGCGTCGGGCGACTCATACAATGCCACCCCTCCCGCCGGTGCGACAGCACTCATGGCGACTGCCGGAATCCTGATGCTGGTCGCCTTTTTGGCCACGATCGTTCCGTCCATCGCGGTCTCCTGGCGACGCCTGCACGATGCGAATCTTGCGGGGCCCTTCTACTTTCTCTCGCTGATTCCCTTCGTCGGTGGGATCATCCTCATCGTGCTGATGGTCATGGAATCGAAGCCCGAAGGGCAGCGCTTCGACCGCTGAGCCAGGCACCGGTCTCGGCGCAGATATCTGTGTGAGCATCACGCCCCGCTGCTGACACGTCCTACAGCTGCGCGACCATCACGCCCCGTCAGTGGCATCTTGCACCGTTGCACAGGTGCGAGATGCCGCCGGCGGGGCGTTGTGCTGCCACGAGGACGTATTGCGAGGGCCGACCGATCAGGGTCGGCGGACGGTCCTGATGAATGACGTAACCATGGCGACGAAGACGATTGCCCATACCGCGAGGCTGACCCAGAACCAGTGCTGCCCGATCCACTCGATCGCCGGCACATGATCCGACCGACCCAGGTAGATGCTCGCCACCGCGTACATGCCCACGGGGAAAACCATGCTCCACAGCCCGGCCGCATAGGTCATCGGCACCCGGTGGACGGCATGCCTCCAGATACCCGCGGCGACGAGCGCCGGGACGAGCCACGTGGCGATCGCCCACAGCAGCGCCGAGGATGCTCCGACCAGTACACGTGTCGCCTCGAGCAGGGGAGTCCCGCCGAGATCGAGGATCCGCGAACCCGCCACGATCGCGATCGCCAGTGCGCCCATCGTCACCCAATACGGGGCATCGAGGTCCTCGGGCCCGAACCGATGTCGAAGCACGCGCACAATGATCGCAATCACGCAGACAATGTAGAGCGACAGACCCACGGCCGACATGACCACCGCTGTGAGCACGAGGAATATGACCAGGCCGGGCGCGGAATCTGAGGTGTTCGGAAGTTCGATCCCCAGGCTCGCGGCGACCACCGCCACTGATTGAGCGGCCACTGCCCACACGAGCCACGTGCCATTCACCCCTGCCGGCACCGGCCGCGTGTGTGACCCGAGGATCGCGGTGAAGGGATTCCCGTACCCGAGCACCAGCCACAGCAGGCCGCCGAGAATGAAGAGGCTGAGCGCAGGCGGAATCATCCCCAGACCGACGAAGCCCGTCCCCAGGATGTTCGTGCCGGCCACCGCGGTGAAGAAACCGAACGCCCGGGAGGGATCATGCAGGTCGGCGCGAACAGCATCGGGATATCGGAGGACCCGCACCACGGTGAGTACGGTGAAGAACACGTACAGGGCGACGGCGAGCCAGAGCAGGCCCACGGACAGCAGATGCCACCCTGCGAGCTCGGCACCGATCGACACGATCCCGGTGGCCATCACCGAGGCGAAGCATCCGGGTGCCAGTGTCGACGGGCTCAGTCCCCACCGTCTGTGCAGTCCGGTGAGGTTGCGATCGACCGTGCTCATTCGCTCCTCATTCTCGTCGCCGTGCGTCGAGGGATATCGACGTGTTCGATACTACGACCCCGCCCTCTGTCATCGCGTTACGGCTCCCGCCTTGCGGAGCCGTGCTGCGATCCCCGCCGAGCAGCCACCCGTGCGGCCGCCCGAGGAGTCCGCTCGAGGGCCTCTGCGCGGATAACCGATGTGCAATTCGCGACATCTGAGCGTTCTCGGCTCACGCTCCCATCATTTTCATGAGAGAATTCATTGGAGTTACCAATGGGTAACTTCGCGTGGAGTCGCCTGCTTCACATCCCCACGTGCCGGTAGTGGCGTATTCTGCAGTCACCTGCGCGGTGCAGAGATCTCCGGCACTGACCGGATCGACAAGGGCACAGACGATTGGGAGCGATGGCTATGGAGAGCACAACGGACACTCTCGCCGAGGACGCCGACATCGACGCGCCAGCGGTCTCGCTGCGCGGTTGGTCCCTGTCCGGAAAACAGGGCGATGTGTTCACCGATATCGACCTCGAGGTGCCGACCGGCGCCATCGCCGTCGTCCGCGGGCCCGCCGGCAGCGGGAAGACCTCCTTCCTGCTGTCCTTGGCTGCCAGGATGCGGGTCTCGGACGGGGAGGGCCGCCTCTGCGATATCGATATCCGCAAGCAGGCCCGCACCGTGCGCGGGCAGGTTGCGGTCGGACATATCGCCGGGCTGACGGACCTTGAGGACGACTTCACGGTCGCTCAACACGTCGCCGAACGACAGATCATGCTGCAGCCCTGGTATAAGCCGTGGGCGTCGAAATCGACATTGCGCGAGGTCATCGGCCTCATCCGGGACACTTTCACCACGGCCGGTGAGATGATCGACGAACTTCCGCCGGGGACGTTCTCGAAGCAGGACGCCCAGCGCGCGGACTTCCTCATCGACGATGACGGAGAGGTATTCGTCTCCGAGCTGAGCGAGCTGCAGAAATTCTTCCTCGAATTCGGGCTGGCAAGCCTCAGCCGCCCACCTGTCGTCGTCATCGACAACATCGACTACCTGCGCGAATCCGCCGACCGAGCCCGCGCTTGGGCCGGGATCCTCATCTACCAGCAGCTGCGCAGATCACGGGATCCCGAGGACCTGCTCACGGTCATCGTCTCCTGCGAGGACTCGAGCGAACTCGACATCGCCACCAGGTCGCTCGGCTCCCGCGCGGAGCCGTCGATTGTCGATCTCGAACTGCCGCCCCACCCTCCCGCTCATCGCGGGTCCAAACACTGAACTTCCTGCCCCACGTACACGAATCCGAGGAGATTCCCGAATGTTCTCCCTGCCCTGGTTAGAACTCTCACGATTCAAACGCCACACGATCACGCGCTTGGCGATGATCGTCATCATCGTCATCCCGTCGATCTACGGCGGGCTGTACCTGGCCTCGAACTGGGACCCGGCCGGGCACCTCGACAAGCTGCAGGCAGCGATCGTCAACGAGGACACCGGTGCCGAGAAGCCCGACTCGGACGGAGAGAAGCTCGACGCCGGTCAGGAACTCGTCGACGAGATCACGCCGAAGGGCGAAGGCGGATTCGACTGGGAGGAGACCAGCCAGGAAGAGGCCGACGAGGGGCTGGCCGAAGGGAAGTACTTCGCGGTCCTCGAGATCCCCTCGGACTTCTCCGAGAAGCTCGTGTCGACCGGCGGTGACGATCCGGAGCAAGCAGGGCTCAAGCTGCGCACCGACGACGCCCATAACTTCATCGTCGGGCAGATGGCCGGGACCATCCTCTCCGAGATCAAGGACGGACTGAGTAAGACGACGACCGCCGAGTACGTCAACCAGGTGTATCTCGGATTCAACGATATCCACTCCGAGACGGAGAAGGCTGCAGACGGTGCGGCCGAACTGCACGACGGAGCAGGCCAGCTCCACGACGGCACCGGAGAGCTCGTGGACGGGACGACGAAGCTCGACAAAGGAATCGGAACGCTGCAGACAGGACTCATCGACCTCGACGACGGTGCGGGAGAGCTGAAGAAGGGCAGCGGCGACCTCGCCGACGGAGCCGATACCCTGGCGAAATCCACCACCGAGGCGAAGAACGGCTCGAAGAAACTCGCCGACGGTGCCGGGCAGGTCGCCGACGGCACCTCCGAGCTGCGTGATACCGCCGATGAAGCCACGAAGAAGGCCGAGGACGTCAAACGCAAGGCTGATGACGTCGTCGACGGGGCGCGGCCGAAGCTCGAGCGCGCCGAGGGTGACTTCGACGATGCCCGGACCACCGTGCGCGGGGACATGGACGAGCGGATCAAGCAGCTGCAGGAGGACTATCCGGACGACCCGAACGTGCAGAAACTCGCCGAGGATGCCGACAGCCTCGGCGAGGACCTCGATTCCGCGCACAAGCGCGCCTCGGATGCCAAGGAAGAAGCCAAGAGCCTCGAGGACAAGCTGACCGACGCGGTCGACGGGGTGATGGACAAGATCCGCACGGCCGATAAGAAGATCGGTCAGCTCGACGACGGAGCGCAGAAGGTCGCGACCGGTGCCGACGACCTCCACTCCGGGCTGATCAAGCTCGACGCAGGTGCGGGAAAGCTCGCCAAGGGAGCCGGTGACCTCCATGACGGTGCCGTCCAGCTCAAGGACGGCACGGCGAAGGCTAAGGACGGAGCCGGTGATCTCAAGGACGGTTCGGAACAGCTCGTTGACGGGTCGACCGAACTCGACAAGGGCGCGGACAAACTCGATGACGGCTCCGGCGAACTCGCCGATGGTCTGCAGAAGGGACTCGAGCAGATCCCGACCTATGACAAGAAGGACCGGGAGAACCGTTCGGATGTCGTGGCTGTTCCCGTCGATGCAGACAAGGTCAAGGACAACGCGGTCGACGCCTACGGAGAGGGACTGTCCGCGTTCTTCGTCTCCTTGGCTCTGTGGATCGGCGGAATGATCACCTATATGGTCATCAACGCCATTCCATATCGGGCGCTGTTCTCATCGGCGACTTCGTCGCGCATCGCCTGGGCCGGCTACGTTCCCGGGCTACTCTTCGGTATCGCTCAAGTCGCAGTCCTCTACGCGATCCTCGCATTCACCTTGGACTTCTCGGCCGGAGCGTGGCTGTGGACGCTGCTGTTCTCGATGCTCGCGGCGGCGTGTTTCCACTCCGTGCACCAGTTGTGTGTCGCGGCCTTGGGCGGTGTCGGCAGACTCGTCGCTCTGGTCCTGCTGATGCTGCAGATCGCTTCGGCGGGCGGGACCTATCCGGTGGAGACGGCACCGAAGATCTTCCAGATCATCTCGCCGTTCCTGCCGATGACGCACGCGGTCAGCGGTCTGCGCACACTCGTTGCCGGTGGTGACATGTTCATCGCAGCCCAGGCGGCCGTGGTCCTGCTGCTGATGACCGCGCTCTCCCTGGTCGCCACAACCGTGGTCTGCAGTCGCAAGCGTATGGTCACGCTCACTCAGCTGCACCCGAGCCTGAGCCTGTAGGCCTGGCCGGTTGCAGGGTCGTGCCTTGGGGTGCGGGCTGCAGAGTTGTTGCAGGGCACAGGGCTGCTACGGACGACAGGCCTGATCGCAGCGCGGGCGTGGCAGCGCGAGCGTGGCCCGTTGCGGGTGCCAGACACTGTCGGCGCATTGTTTGGTCGATCCACGGTGTTTTCGCTGGGCGAAACAACGTGGATCGACCAAACAATCCAGCGAAATCCAGTTGGGAGGTGATCAAGCAACCATCGCCGAGGTGTTTGGGGGTCTCCCGGGTGCAGACTGCGCGTGTCAGCAGAGTAAGGAGTGGGTCGCCTCTGGCGTTGCGGGCGTAGGCGGCGGCTCAGTCGTCGAGGTAGCGCAGGTATCGCTGCGGGTCGTGGAGGAAACGGCGCCAGTGATCGACCATGTCGAGGTCCTCCCACGCGGATTCGCGCAAGCCCCACTCGCCAACCTCGAAGATCTTTGCGTTGTCGGCCCGGGCGAGGATGGGGGAGTGGGTGGCCATGACGGTCTGCAGGCCCTTCCGCTGGCGTTCGCGGATGAGCTGCAGAAGAGTCAGCGAGGCCGTGAACGACAGCGCGCTCTCCGGCTCGTCGAGGATCCACAATCCCAGCTCCATGAAACGGCCCGTGAGCATGTCGACGAACATCTCGCCGTGCGATCGCCGGGCATAATGATGGCCGCGCATCGAGCCGACGCCCATGAGATAGGCCATGTTCTCGTGCATCGTTTCGGCGCGAAGGAAGAATCCGCTGCGATTCGTCGTCGCTCCGCGCACGATCTGCAGGTGTTCACTCAGCTCGGGGGGCGCCTCGACGTGATCGCGCACCTCCCAATCTGAGCCGCCGCCGTGCGGGAGGTCAAGAGCCGTGGCGATGGCTTCGATGATGGTCGACTTGCCTGAGCCGTTCTCGCCGACGAAGACGGTCGTCCGATCGAATTCGAAGCCGGACAGTACGTCGCGAACGGCCGGCAGTTCGCGCAGCCAAGGGCTCAGCTCCGGAGGGGACAGGGCATGCTCGGCCACAGAACGCAGTGGCAGGTCGACGCGGGGATCCATGTCTGGGACGGTATCGCTCGGCTCCGACACGATCGCGGAGCCTCCGCCTGCATGCCGACCCGAGTGCCAGCTCCCACCGGGGCGACTTCCCGCTACCCCAGTGCCAGCCGCACGGCCAGCAGCACGAGCACGACGGCGATGATGACGTCGAGGACCTGCCAGACCCGCGGCCGTCCCAAGTAACGGGAGAGCCCGCGGGCGCCGTAGCCGATGACGAGGAACCAGCTGATCGAGCCGAGCATCGCCCCGAGAGTGAACGGCCACACGCCGTCGGCGCCCTGCTGGTTGGCGAGGTTGCCGAGCATGACGACGGTGTCGATGTAGACGCCGGGATTGAGGAACGTCAGCGCCAAAGTGGTGAGGATGATGGACTTGAGGGTCCGGTGGTGGGTATCGGCTTTCAGCCCGGTGGCGTCGCGCGCCGATTTCAGGCTCGTCCATGCGAACCACAGCAGGTAGGCCACGCCCAGCCAGCGCAGGACTTCGAGCGCCCACGGTGCCAGAAGCACGATCGCCCCGATTCCCACCGTGCCCGCGCCGATGAGCAGGACGTCGGCGACGATGCAGATGGTGACGACGATGCCGAGGTGCTCGCGCCGGATCCCCTGCCGCAGCAGGAGCGCGTTCTGCGGGCCGACGGCGATGATGAGCGACCAGCCGGTGAGGAGTCCGGTGACGAGATGAGTGAGCACGGGCTCAACATTAGAGAACGACTGATCAGAAGAAAAACAACAGAATATGCATCTGATGCACAATTGCTTCATGAATATCGATCACGTCAAAGCGCTCGCCGCCGCTGTCGACGAAGGCACCGTCGAGGGTGCGGCCTTCGTCCTCGGCATCACTGCCTCGGCGGCGAGTCAGCGCATCCGCACACTCGAGTTCCGCCTCGGGCAGGTGCTCATCCGACGAACTAATCCGATCACCGTCACCGAGGCAGGGCAGGCGATCCTCCGCTACGCCCGGCAGGTCGAGCTGCTCGAATCCGAGGCGCTCGACCGGCTGCACGGCATCGATGCCGACTCCCTCGGGGCGGGCGGATCCGGCGACCGGGGTCGTGAGCCCACGGTGCTCCGGGTGGGGGTGAATGCCGATTCGATGGCGACGTGGTTCCGCCCGATATTCGCCGAGGCGGCCGACTGGGACGATGTCGTCCTCCGCATCGAGATGGTCGACCAGGACAAAGCGCTGCCGCTCTTGGCATCGGGGGAGGTGCTCGGCACGATCACCTCGACGTCGATCGGCGGATACGGGACGACGGTCGCCGAGCTCGGGGCGATGCGCTACACCGCCGTGGCCGAACGTTCCCTGTTCGATCGGCATTCCACCGGCACCGAGGCGGACCTGACGAGGCTGCCGATGGTGAACTTCGGGAAGGACGACGACCTGCAGTTCGAGTTCCTCCGCCGCTGCGGAGTCGACGGTCGGCCGCCGATGTCGGTCGTGCCGGGATCGGCGGAGTTCGTGGCCGCAGTGGAGGCGGGCCTCGGTTGGGGGATGGTGCCGGTCATGCAGCTCGACGAGCTCGACGCCGACCTCGTCGAGATCGGCACCGAGCCGCATATCGACGTCCCGCTGTACTGGCACCACTGGACTCTGGCATCGGACAAACTCTCGCGACTGACCGAGGCGCTGCGCCGAGCGGCCGCCGACATGCGGTGAGCGGGCGAGGCCGGATTGCGGTGATTCTATCCTGGGCAGATCAGGAGCTGAGGAGCTTGTCGATCGTCCATTTGACCTGTTCATGTGCGGCGTCGACTGTCATGGTCTCGGGCGAGATGATCGAATGCAGCGCGATGCCGTCGATGGTGGTGAAGAGCGCTGTCGCGGTTGGCTCCACCTCGGCGGGGTCGATGTGCCCCTCCTCGGCGAGCAAGTTCAGCCAGCGATGCAGACTGTCATAGGTGACTCGATGGCCGTGTTCGAGGAGGCGCCGGGACACTGCCCGCTTCTCGGCGCCGAGAGCGTGCAGGTGCATGGAGAACCAGGTTTCGAGCTGCACGTCCCGATGCTCATGAGTCGGCAGGAATTGGGCGCAGCACTCATAGAGACGATCGGCTGGCGCACGGCTCGAATCGGCGATGGAGAAGTCATTGATGACGGTGTCGATGGAGCGCAGCGCGACCGCCTCGTGGAGGTCTGCCTGGGTGGGGAAGTAGTGGCGCAGCGTCGACGGTCCGACCCCTGCTTCCTTGGCCACAGCGCGCACGCTGAGGTTCGCCTCGCCGGGCCCCGACCGTTCCGCCAGTCGGATGGCCGCGGTGATGATGTCGTCTCGCTTCGACAACCGAGCTCCTTGCGTCATTGACATCGGTGCTTTGCTTCAGTGTATAGTACATTGTACTAGTACGGTGTACTAAAGCGTTGAAGCGACGCGGCAGGAACAGTGTGCTGACCCGACCAGAGGACCCCAACGGAAGAAGAGAGAGCCCTCATGATCGACAGTCTGCAGGAATTCGCCGGAAGTTTCCCCGACTGGCTGCAGTGGGCGGGCGTTCTGCTCGTCTCAGCCATTCCCTTCGTCGAGTCGTACTTCGGCTCCGTGATCGGCGTGGCAATCGGCTTGCATCCCGTCGTCGCAATACTGGCGGCCGTCATCGGCAACGTCATTTCAATGCTCGCCTTCGTCTACGGAGCCGGTGCGATCAGGGACAGGGCGACGAAGAACAAAGAGGTCGAGGAGAAGCCGAAGCGTCAGCGGCTCAAGCGCATGTTCGACAGATTCGGCGTGCCGGGAGTCTCGTTGCTGGGCCAGACTCTCCTGCCCTCGCAGATCACCTCATCGGCAATGGTCGGATTCGGTGCGAATCGCAATGTCGTGGCTGTCTGGCAGATCATCTCGATCATCCTCTGGGGCATCCTCTTCGGTGTGCTCGCCACCCTGGGCGTCGAATACGCACTGCGCTGAGCCCAAGGCGGTCCTGACCGAGCCCCGTCTCGATGTGCTGACCTCATTGTGATGCGGCGCGGGGAGCGGCCCGCGGTGTCAGTGCCTCCACCTAGACTGGCCCCATGACGGAATCCACCCCGACGTCCCCACCCGTTGCCGACTCTTCCGGCACGCCTGACGACTTCGCGATCGAGGCGCAGCGCATCCTCGCCGAGCTCACCGCGAACCCGACCGCGCGGTTCCGCGACGGCCAGCTCGAGTCCATCCGCGACCTCGTGCAGGGCAAGAAGCGCGTCCTCGTCGTCCAGCGCACCGGGTGGGGCAAGTCGGCCGTGTATTTCGTCGCCACCCGTATGCTCCGGGCCTCGGGCACCGGGCCGAGCCTCATCATCTCCCCGCTGCTGGCGCTCATGCGCGACCAGATCGCCGCAGCCGAACGCGCCGGGGTCCGCGCCGCTAGCCTCAACTCCTCGAACGTCACCGAATGGGACTCCGTGCTCGAGGACCTCAGGGCCGGCAGCCTCGACGTCCTCCTCGTCTCCCCGGAAAGGCTGAACAACCCGCAGTTCCGCGACGAAGTGCTGCCGCAGCTGCTGGCCTTCCT
>OMJG01002052.1_pt1 | contig 10427 bp, 10 predicted proteins | sample 1646431 | NCBI WGS metagenome assembly OMJG01 (sample SAMN03771674, study PRJEB25209) | food metagenome | isolation source: Cotija cheese | place: Mexico:Jalisco,Michoacan | collected 2011-12-12 | reverse complement strand
GGGTTACACCACCATAAGGGGCACTACTGGGTAGTCGTCGAGTTCGACGAACTTGTCGCCGTAGACCGGGTTGAGCCGACAGAGAGCTTCGAGCATCGTCGACTTACCCGACTCGTTCATGCCGACCAGAGCAGTCACGTCGTCCTCCACCGAAACTTCCGTCGAGTCCAGCACGTTCTTGTACCGGCACACCCGGAATGACTTCAGCCTCACTGCTTCCTCTTTCTCACGTCCTTGCGATTGGTTCTGAGCGTACTTTGCATGACTGACACTCCGATGCTGGATCGCTCGTCTTGTGGACAAGGGCATCCGGATCGACGCGGCCGCCGCGAGCCATGATCGCCCACTCTCAGACATAGATCGTCTCGACCCGATCGAGAGCCCGCAGCGTAGCGTCCGGGGTCTCGATGAGATCGATCAGGCCGTCCACCCGCCTCGCCCACATCAGGGGAGACTCCCCCGGATTCACGTTCGCAGCCGCTCGGAACTGCGTCCGAAGGTTGACGGGCACCATGGTGGCGAGGATTGCACCGAGCTCGCGCGCGCGAATGGCCCTTGGCGTCACCGGCCTGCGAATCGCCCGAACGGACCGGTCGCTTGAACAGCGACGTCGGACTCGGACTCCAGGTCCCTGGCCGCGTCGGGCACCCAATCGGCATCCTCGGCACCGAGCAGGGGAACGGCGATCCGCTGGACACTGCCGATCGCAGACCGGCCGAGTACAAGGGACAGCCCGCCGGGGTCCTCGTGGTAGTTCAGATAGCGGACGACGTCGATGCCGGGCGGGCAGACCTCATCGAGGACGACGTCGCCGACGCAGTTGGCGGGGTCGATGAGCCACCCCGATCGGACGGAGACCGAAGGCCTCAGGTACACCCGGTACAGGTAGAACTGACGACCCCGGTCAGCCTGGTCTTGGATCCTCCTGAACATGTTGTGCACCGCAGCCTCGTACGTGCCGACGTGGAGGGCTTTCGCGCGCTGTCGCTCCGCCCAGGCGGCCACACGTGCCTCGCCACCCATCCGTCTTCGGATGTCAGCGGTGAGATCGGCCGCGGGATCAAAGTCTTTCGTCAGCCAGTCGGGTTGAGTGCTGGTGTGGTACCAGGCAACAGCTGCGACACGGTCATCATCCAAGGCGGTGTCGCGAGGGTCAACGGTGACCTGGGGCGAGTTCTCCACCTCGCACGTCGCTCCGCACCCGGGGCACTTCTCCCCGGCCTGCTCCCAACAGTCGATCCAGTCCAGGCTGGCCGTCCACATCTCACCGCAGATCCCGCACAGCATGTGCCGGTCGCGCCGGAAGTCGATTCGTCGTTCCACAGCGACATTGTCCAGCGGGCCTCCGACACGGCGTCACCGTAAAGATCCGGTACGCGCTCAGGCCCTGCCCAATTGTGGGCCGAGTGTGCCCATCCATGGGCAACCCATGACCATGAAAGTCACGACGAGGTCTGGGTGGTAAGCGCTGGCCCATCTGTGGCCAGAGAGCGCCCATTCATGGCCCATCTGTGGCCACGCGATGACCACCACCGGTACCGTTCTCCGAAGTGGCCACCGCTGGCCCATAACAGGTCTCACTGTGGCCATTCGTGGTCGCTCCATGACCATGACGAGACCACAGGCAGAGAGTGCCCACGACTGACCCACGCCCCGAATGGGACGCGAAGTGCGCGCAACCGCGACCGTCGTGCGGCGAAGACTGTGCCGGCCGAACCGGCAGCACACCCTCCGCTCGCGGGCCGGACCAGGTGGGACGTAGGTAAATGCGCTCTGACTACGACATGTTCCCGCCCAGGGACACAAGGGACGTTTCGTACAAGGAGTTCAAATTCTCCTACCGTGGAGAGGTTTACGTATGGAATGACCCTTGTGTCCCTGCCGCCCTCCAGCACGTCCCATCCCGCCCAACCGGCCGAGCGCCAGCGAGGCCGTGCGGGGCCGAGCCGGGCCAAGGTGCCCGCTCGCACCCTGTTCGTGATGAGGAGCCACACCCGGCCGGCCGCACGCGATCGCTCGCTCTTGCCCCGTCGCGGTCAAGCATGATAGGATTGCCGCATAACGTTTATTGATCGCGGCCCCACCGGATGAGACCGGATCTGATCGAGCGATATGCAGCTGGGGACGACAGCCGGGCCCCTTAGGAGACGAAGGCTCTCCCGATCACCGTGATCGGGTTGTAGGGCAGCCCGGCCCGAGGACACAACAGGGACGTGTGGGGTGTCGCAGCCCCTTAGGAGATCACCGGCGGAGGGATACCCACCTCCCAGCTCAGGCTTCGGCCGAGGCACGGTCAAAACAGGTCATCAGGACCTATGGGCGGAGCGCAGCGCCAGCGGCCGAGAGAGACCGCGGCAGGGCTCCATCTGGCAGCGCGGGCGGGATCGAGACCGTCTCTGTGGTCGCGTCGGCCAGAGACATTCGCACACCCATGTGTGCCCGTCTCTGGAGCGACACCGTGACCGCAGCACCTATGTCCATCTCCCGCCCGATCCTCGAGCCCCCTCCGGCCTCCGCGCCTGTTCTCCTCAGCCTCCAGGAGGCCGTCCAGCGCGGCTACGGGGCCTACTCGACCCTGAGGCGCTATATCTCCGACGGCCGACTCCCCGCCGTCAAGGTCGGCACCCGGGTCAAGATCAGGCAGGCCGACCTCGCAATGCTGGCGGTACCGGCCGGCCCCGTCGTGCCCGAAGACCACACCGTGACGGGCGACCGACCCTGCGGCGACGAGCTCGGCGACTACGTCAAGCGCCTCGTCGACGCCTTCCCCGTCCTCACCCCTGCTCGCAGGGCCGCTCTTGGCCGACTGCTGGATGCCGGGGCGTAGAGAAGCGCCCCGGCACTGCCGGGGCGCTTCTCATTCGGTTCATTCCATCCCGTGGCGAGCCGCCAGCTCGTTGTATCACGATCAGGACATCCCAATCATGGCAGATTCCACCACCTCCATCAACCTCGTCGACGACCCCGAGCCCGACTTCAGCCATGGCTCGACCTTCACCGAGGAGGAGCCCGACTTCGGCCTTGGACCGGCCTCCACCGAGGAGGAGCCCGTCCTCGACCGGAGCACTGAGCTGGAGACGGACTCGCTGAGTCTCCGCTCGCACGCCCGCATCGCCTACCTCGTGGCCGCCCGTGCCCTCCACAAGGCCATCCATGTGGCCGGCCTAGGCTGGTTCGCCTGGGACGGCCACCGGTTCGTCCGCGATCTCGAGGACAAGCGCATCACCGCCATGATCGTCGAGTCCATCCGAGATCTGGCCCCTGAGGCGCTCGACGACAAGGGGCTCTACGCCGACCTGGTGAAGGCCCAGTCGTCGTCCGGCCTGGCAGGGGTGGCGAGGATCATGTCGACGCTGAAGGGGATCGCAGTCTCGATCGACGACCTCGACGCCGACCCGCTCCTGCTCAACGTCGCGAACGGGGTCCTCGACCTCCGCGACCTTGCCAGCCCGGACGGTACTCCTGCCAACTGGCGGACTCTCGCCCTGCACCCTCACGACCCGAAGTACCTCATGACCCACATCACGAAGGCGGCGTTCGATCCCGACGCGTCCTCGCCCGTGCTCGACATGTTCTTCGACTCGTCCCTGCCCGACCTCGAGGTGCGGGAGTACCTCCAGCGTGCGTGCGGGGTCGGCTTGGTCGGTGAGCAGCTCGCTCACCTCCTGCCGATCCTCCAGGGTGCCGGTCGCAATGGCAAGGGCGTCTTCTACGGATCTGTCCACTGGGCCATGGGCGACTACTCCGGGGTCGCCGACGCGTCACTTCTGGAGCTGACGCGCAATCCCAACCCCAACGGTCCGACCCCGGCGCTCGTCGATCTCCGGGGCAAGCGGTACCTGTGGGTCTCCGAGACCGAGAAGGCCATGGAGATCGACTCGGCCAGGGTCAAGAAGCTCACCGGCGGCGACCCCATCACGGGCCGGGACATGTACGGCAAGTCGATGGTGACCTTCACCCCGTCCCATCTGCTCATGCTCATCACCAATCACGCGCCGCAGCTGCCGGCCGACGATCCGGCCATGTGGGCCCGCGTCCGGCGGGTGCCCTGGACGGTCGTCATCCCCGAGAAGGACCGGGACGACGACCTGCCCGTCAAGATGCACGACGCCGCCGACGCGGTCCTCGCCTGGGCACTCGAAGGCCTGGCCGAGTACAAGGCCCACGGTCTGGCCGAGCCGTCCGGGATCCGCGACTCGACGGCGAACTACCAGTCCGACCAGGACACCGTGTCCAACTTCATCGAGGAGCGCTGCACGTACTGTGACGCCACCCGCGGAGACGGCACGAAGATGCTCCACATCGAGTACCGGAAGTACTGCATGGGAAATGGGGTGATGCGCGAGCACATCCTGGGCGAACGTGACTTCGGCGCTCGGCTCGACGAGTTGGGATTCCCCACGACGAAGTCGAACGGACACCGATTCCGGGCAGGCCTCAAGGTCGATGACGGCTCTGTCCGTCTCCCGGATGCTTTGTCGGTCGGTGATCCCGATCGCAGCCGGAACACCAGCCCGTGGAATGCCATGCCCGGAACCCCAACCGGTCATCTCTCGCCGTCCGGCGATCCCATCGACGCGGATGACAATCACTGGAGCATGCAAGCGCCCACGACTTCCGCCGATTCGACTGATGATCACCAGGCTCCGGCCACCGCGGAGGAGGTGCTGGCGGAGTTCGCCGATGCTGGCCGGCCGATCCCGCCCACCCGCGAGGAGATCGAGGAGACGGTGCGTCAGGAGGAGGCTGATCGCATCGCGGAGATCCAGGAGACGGTGGCCGACTACGAGGCCGAACGGGAGCGGTTCGACCACTCGGTGGAGTACGAGCAGGCTCGGGAGGCCCTGGGCCCCGATGTGGTGCGGAATCCATGGGGCAACGGCATCAGGCCCGCCTTCTGACCCATCAACCCCGACGCACGACACGAACAGGAGTCACCATGACCATCGACCACAAGGCCAAGCTGGCCGAGCTCAAGCGCCAGCAGAAGGCCGAGGAGAAGGCCATCGCCGATGAGGAGCGCGAGACCAGGCGGCTGATCGCTGCGGCGGGACCCGCCCGGGTCACGGCCGTCACCGATCTCTACGCCCTGCTCGACGTCGCCCCTGAACCCGTCCTGACCCGGACGAGGACCAGGAAGGACGGCACGATCCAGACCTACACCCTGTCCAGCGACAGGGACGAGTCGATCCGCACCGGACGCCTGGTCGAGCTGGTGCACGCTGTCGTCGAGGAGCTGAACCGCTGCAGCCCGGACGTGCTGGCCCGGCTCAAGGCCGACGATGCCGCCGCGGTCGAGCGCCGCGGCGAGACCAGGACCGCGGCGGCCACCAAGAGCGATGAGCAGGACGACCAGCCCGACGGCACCCATTACGCCTACTCCGGCGACGGTGAGGATGAGACCAACGACGGCCTTGGCGACATGCAGCCGTCGTGGGGATCCGAGGCTGTTGCCTCCTAGCACCGGCGCACATGTTGCACGACCCCCGCCACCTGCTGGTGACGGGGGTCGTTCCGTACCACCGCACCGTTCACGGTGCACCGCTCGGGCCCTGCCCAACGTGTCCGGCAGGGGTGAGCGAGCTTGCGAGCGAGGGGGGACGCAGTCCCCCCTTGTAGACACCGGCGGGCGAGGAACGAAACCGGCGGTGGGTGGGCTGACACGATGAGGGCGCTTGCGCCCGATATCGTGTCAGACTGCTTGCCTGGCCCGTACGTACGCAGTATTCTGGGCAGTATCACCTCCCGACCGGAAGAGCAGCAATGGTCTCGATACGCACGGTGCCGCACGACGCGCCGCCCGGCGTTTTCGTGCGACTGTCGCCGGAGACCATGAAGCGGCTCGACGCCGACCGCACCGAGCTAGGGCTGTCGAGGGCGGCGATGCTCCGCGAGGTCTACGAGCGGTTCGCACCCGGCCCACAGGACGAGGGGCGCAGTGCCGCTGCCGAAGCGGTGGCACAGGCCGCGGGCGCGCTGTCCGGCATCGTCGACCGGCTGGTGGCCGCGCTGGCCGACGCCGGGACCGCATGGGACAGCCGGGCCCGCCAGCGCCAGTCCATCGGTGTCCACTCCAACCAGGTCGCCAAGTACGCCAACGTGCTGCGGATCCGTGCCGAGCGCGGCGAGACCATCGACGCCGACGATGTCCGTCTCATCAGTGAGAGCCTGGACGCGATCCGCAGCGACCTGGCGCGGCAGGCCGACGCCGAGTCCGGCGATGACCGGGTACTGGCCGGGGTGCGACGTGCCGCCGATGACCTGGCAGCGATCACGGCGAGGCTGCGATGACCACCGGCGGCGTCACTGTCAAGGTGCTGACGGGACGGGTGGCGGTATCCCTGCAGCGCTACCGCGACAGCCTCACCGACGACCAGGACGAGGAGCACCTCTACGACGCCACCCGCCACTGCTCCCACGACCTGCACGTTCAGATCGGCGAGTGGGCCCAGACCCGGCGACGTCACGGCACAGACGGCGCAGTCCGGCGGCCACGGGCCCGCTACGAGGTGTGCGACGATGACGGCCACCACCCGAGTGGTGCCATGGGCGACACCGTCCGGGTCTGGGACGGCAAGCGCTGGCGCAAGCGACCGGCCCGCCCCGGCGAGACGCCGACGCACCTGCGCATTGAACCCGACGACACCATGGCGATCCGCGACTCCGAGGCCACCCACACCATCTACGCGGCCGGTGCCGACCTGGTGAACCCCGAGAACCCGGAGGAAAGCATGCGGTTCTTCGACGCCGTGGTGGCCCACAGGCAGCAGATGTACCCCGGCCTGCAGGAGTCGATCTGGGCCGAGCGCAACGGCAAGTCCGGCCTGGTCCACGTCCACGTCGCCTCCAACGCCACGATCTTTCAGGACTTCACGCTCGAAGGCCACCGGTACCGGGCGGGCCAGAAAATGGCCGGCGACATGACGAACGTCGACGCGACACGCGCCCGGTTCGAGCAGTACCTGGACACCCACCCCGAGCACGGCCTCATTCAGTCCCTGGCCAGGGTCGGCACCCCCGAGTACGACGCCGCGCAGGTCCGGTCGTCGCAGAAGGACTACTGGGAGGCCAGGCGTGGCAACGAGTCCTCCCACGACTACATCCGCCGGGCCGCACTGGAGTCGATGAGGACCTCCGCCGGCGACCGCGACCGGTACGTCACCGAGATGGCCAACCGCGGAATCGTGGTCGAGGAGGCCGGACTCCGACGGGGCAGGGCGACGAAGAAGCACGACTACACCTACCGGCTCACCGACGGGAAGGCCAGGGCCCGAGGGGCCACCATCGGACCCGAGTTTTCCTACGACGGCGTCGGAGCCATGCTGGAACTGGCGGCCACCGGCCAGGAGATCGAGGCCAGGCGGCCCCAGCACGCCGGGCCCGCGAGACCCTTGCCGTACACGACGGAACCGCTCACGCCCGACGACCGGCAGGGCCTGCTCAGTCTTCGCCACGACGTCGAGGAGATGGCCCGACGCTCCCCCGCCGCCCGCACTCGGCAGGCGAAGCGCCAGGCTGAGAAGGAACTGGGCGCCCGTCGTGCCCGCGAGGCGACCGGAGCGGACAAGGGCCCTGGGGAGGTTCCGGCAATGGCCGAGGCGCGGGCAATCGACGCCGAAATGGCGAGGCTCACCCATGCCTACCCAGAACAGATGGGGCTGATGCGCAAGGCGTTCATCGACGACTGGCGCGCCCGACACCCCGCCGCCCATGCCGAGACGGTGAAGGTCAACGGTGAGCTCGGCCTGCGACGCGCCGTCCGAAGCGGAGAGCTGGAGACCGAGCTGCGTCGGCTGCGCCAGCCGTCGGCACCCACGGCCGCTGAGAAGCCCGTCTACACCTCGCGACTGCGCGGGGCACGGGTCACTACCGAGAAGATGCGGCTCCGACGCGATGCCCTGGCCGACCTCGACGAGCACTGGCACACCCGGGTACCGACCGACGAGTCCTCGGTCGCCGAGCGCCGGGCATGGGCGGCCGAACTGCGCGCCGCCGGGGGCATCGGCCCGAAGATGATGGGCAGATGGGCGACGGGGTTCTCGCCCGACGTGGCCGACCGGCTTCGGGCCTACGTGTCGCTCCGGGAGGTCCGACGGGCGGACGGCGACGCCCTGGCCACCCGCAAGGCCGAGGTGGTCCAGCGCCGGACCGATGCGAAGCGCTACCGGACGTGGGACGAGGGGTACTGGCAGGCCCGCGACCAGGTGAAGGAGGCCGGCGAGTGGGTCGAGTACCACCAGAACCGGGTCAGGGCGCTGGACTCCCAGATCCGCGACGGCGTCTACGCGACCGACACACCGGAGCTGAGCATCGAGTCCCCGCAGGTGCTCAAAGAGCGCCACCGGACAACTGCCCGCCGGACGCGCGACCGGACCGTCGAGACACAGGAGACCAGGAACCACGACGACCAGTCCTACGACCTCGGACTGGGTTGACCACGGCAAGCGAGACGTGGGAAGTGAATCTTCGCGCCAGGATCAGGGCCTCACGATGTGGTGGGGTCACCGGGGAGTCCCTCGACGGGCGTGTCCAGCTCGTGCTGCAGCCTCCTGGAGAAGGCCGCAGCCACCCTCATCGCCCATCGGGTTCAGAGGATGTTCTCCCGGTCGTTCTAGATCCCCCGCATCCGTCGGAAGAGCGAAGGGGCATCAGCCTGATAGACCCAGCTCCCCGGCACCGGGTGCGGCAGGTACCAGCACCGACCGTCACCCAAGGACTGTAGGTCCGCTGCACGGCACGCCGCCCGGTCCGCATCCTCACCGAGAAACTCGTTATGGCTGACCAGAAGACCGCCGGTGCCCACCACGAGCACCGTGGTGGCCGGATCGGCCTGCATAGTGTCCAGCAGCACCCTCAGGGTCGGTCCCAGCAAGAGCTCCAGCCGCCCCTCCACCGGAAGATCAGACGTGTCGCCGCCATTGATCTTCAGCCGGCTGACCAGCACGACGTCGGTAGCGCCGTCCTCGACGGTCTCGACCAGGTCGGTCGCCGCCCGGGCCATCTCTGCAGCATCGGCGTCGAGCACGTCGGCGGCACCGACGAGACCAGGGCTGAAGGGCGAACGCGACACCCAGCCGAGCACATCGCCGATCCTCTTCTCCTCCCACTCGCCGGTCGGATCGTCGACCGGCCATCCCCGCAGCTCCCCGTGGAGAGACCGGATCTCCTCCTCACCCTCCCGGAAGAGCGTCACCTCCATGTCCAGCTCCCCCACACTCACACCCGTCGCATCGATTCGCATGGCCGCGATCGTGCCATCTTGAACAGCCCTGCAACAGGGCCGAATTGGCGCGCACCACCGTTCAGGCTCGTATTCGAGGCCAAACTCATCTGAGACGTGCGTCCGCCATCCGGTCACGACCCGGACGTCCAGGAGCCGATGTCCATCCGGGTATACCCCGACGGACACTGCTGGACACCTTCAGTAGGAGCGTCCAACAGGGTAGAATTGAGACAAGTTGGACAGATCCGTGAAGGGGGCCGGCATGACTGGACACTCGGGGCAGGTCGTCGGGTACGTGCGGGTGAGCGCCGCCGACCAGAACCCGGCCCGGCAGCTGGAGGCCATCGGCGCGGTCGACCGGCTGTTCAGCGAGAAGATCTCGGGTAAGACCACCGACAGGCCGCAGCTCCAGGACATGATGGCCTACGTCCGCGACGGCGACGTCGTGCGGGTCAAGAGCCCGGACCGGCTGGCCCGGTCCACCCGTGACCTGCTGGACCTCGTCCAGCGGCTGCGGGACAAGGGCGTGGAGGTGGAGTTCGTCGACAATCCGGCGCTCAACTCCGGGACAGCCCAGGGAGAGTTCGTCCTCACCATCTTGGCCGCCGTCGCCCAGCTGGAGCGGGCCACGATCCGCGAGCGCCAGGCCGAGGGCATCGCCATCGCCAGGAGGAACGGCGTCTACGACCGGGGTCCGAAGCTCTCGGCCGACCAGATCGACCAGGCCCGTCGCCGGATCGGCGACGGGGTCCCCAAGGCCGTCGTGGCCCGGGATCTGGGGGTGAGCCGCCAGACCCTCTACACCGCCCTGGCCGGCCAGGGCCGCTACCATCGCAGCAAAGAGACACACCAATCCTCACAGAGAACCCGACTTCAGAGATAAGAACTACCAGTCCACGACTAGACCAATGAGCGCGTTACCGACATCACGCCTTTCGCTTTGGGAGATCACCGAATGACTGATTCTTCACCCCTCAAACCATGCAACGAGCAACTAGCAGAAGGTCCTGGCTGGACAGCATTGTCTGGCAGAGAGGACCTTGCGAAATACGGCCGGTCCAATTCTATAATACTCTTCGCGGCGGAGCTCTATCTGAACGTCGAGGACATTGATTCCTTTGCAGCCGAGGCCCTAACCGATCACAACAACGACAAAAAATGTGATCTCGTCTCAGTCAACGTTGAGCAGGGAATCATTGTGGTA
>OMJG01002050.1_pt1 | contig 10441 bp, 6 predicted proteins | sample 1646431 | NCBI WGS metagenome assembly OMJG01 (sample SAMN03771674, study PRJEB25209) | food metagenome | isolation source: Cotija cheese | place: Mexico:Jalisco,Michoacan | collected 2011-12-12 | reverse complement strand
TCAGTATAGAGGTCGGGCTATTTGGCGTACAGGTACTATGCTATGGGGCGCTTACTTTTGATGATTCATTTTAAACAAAAAAACCATGACTCAAATGAGCCATGGTTCTCAAACTATCTTGACTTGATTGACCAAAAATCTTTACTGCACACCATGACTGATTATTTACAATCAGTCAATGCCTGTAATTCAAAAAAAATCATAATAAAAATATTATTTTATAAATTGCTTTTTTATAAAGTAAGCGTGTCTTTTAACCAAACACCTAGTCGTACCTTCTCTGTCAATGATAGATAATCACTCACCAAGAATTGTCTTTCAGCAACTAATTCTGGTATAAAATCGGTGGTTATAATATACGTCTTTTTTTCATCACTCAGATCCTCTCGTTTCTCTACGCAAATGATAGTTATTGAATTATCAAAAAATGAGGTAAGTGGTTCGATAGCATTTAACATATAGTACGCATGCCTTTGACCGATTGACGAATAGATTTGGATTTCTGCTGACTTAAATTTCTTTTGATAAACATCGGTATTCGTCCGCAAAAAGAAGCAGATATTCTCATCCCGCTTATGAAAATCAACGCGCATAATGCGGGAGGCTTTAAAGATAAATGACTCCGTAATGGCAAATTCCTCCGGTGCAGTATGTAAAAATTTATTTCTAAAAAATTGCAACCGCGGTGATATCGATACTTGATAAGGAAATAGCTTAATCTGTACCATATTTGAAATCAAAATCGCCTTGACTTCAGAATAATGTTTTGATTGGTTTGGACTCGAAAAATTCATTGGCAATAATTCTTCAAATTTTTGATTGACCCTTAATTCTGCCTCTAAGTAGCTCTCTTTCAGCCATTCTTCAAGTATTTTTATCACAGATTCTGAATCATTGCGCTTTTTTACATCGATATTTCTTTGATTGCTACGAATCACAGCCAATAAAAATAGATACTGGATAAATAAACTCTCAAATTCAGAATGAACCAATAATATTGAATCAAAAGACAGCTCATCAATTCCCTCAAGTTGCTCCTCTCCGTCGAGATTGACAACAGTTGATCTTAATTCAGACAATGGCCAGCGATAAAAAAATGCCAATTGTGTCACAAAGCCAATCACTGTTAACTCTTGCTTTGCTTCAAGTCGATACCCTTTATTAATCAAGAGGTGAATCTCAAATCGCGCCAAATCCGCACGTAATTGCGCAATTAAGCGCGAAAATGTAGCGTCACTCAGCTTTAAAGTTTGCTTGTAATAAGTAGAAGATTCCCCTGAATGAAAAATAATTAACTTCAATAATTTGAGTTTTACCGATTGGCTAGCTAATTCATACGTCACATTTACAAGTGTGGATGAATTATGCAAAATGCCATTGTTCCGAAAATTTTGATACAAACTTTCAACTTCTGTTACGTAATACCGAATCGAAGTCGTTGAAATAGCTAACTCTCTTGCCATCAACTTATCGGTCGTCGGTCCATTATTTAAGTACAAGTACTCTGCCACTTTGATTTTCTTCTCCAAATGACTCTCTAGAAAATGCAACATTAGAACCGCCTTCTTCCTAATGATGGTAACTATTTTTGAGTGGTAATAACAATCCTATCTGCGACTTTCTCGACACGATCATCGATTGCTTTGAACAATCGAACCTCTGTCTCTTTCACTTTTTTCATGCCGACGACTGCCTTTTGACGTGGGTGTTGTTCTTCAACAAGTGCTACGCGATACACCCCTCGTGGCAAGTCTGTGAAGATGGCTGTACCTGTCGCATCAGTCGCTCTAATGAACAACTCGCCATCGCGCTTCAATTGCTTTTTGCCTCGACGATCGAACAAGGTTACTGCTTGACCTACTTTTACTTGACCTGCTCCATCTACTACTTGCACTTGGATGGCCATCCTTTTACGCTTCATTAAATACGCGTGAATCGTACGTGCCAAAAAGAGCAAGCAGAGGATGATTGCGACCACTGTCCCCGCCAAAATCGCCGCTTCTTTGTAGTTTGCTGTTTTTTTACTTTTGACGACTTTTTTGGCAATCGCTTCGGTATACGGAACGCGATGCCCTGTGACCAATAGCCGATCCGTATTGATCATATAAGGCGTACAAGTAAGCAACGTCACCAAATCACGATTGGCTTCAATCTTCAAACTATCTGTCTCATCTGGTTTCACGACGATAATCTTGTCGACTTGATAGGCCATCTTTTCGCCTAAGACCGTCAAGACAAACTCATCGCCCAACTTCACATCCTCTAAGTTCGTAAATAACTCACGGTCAGGCAAGCCACTATGCGCTGCAATCACCGAGTGCGTATTTGCCCCACCTGTCGGATAGGACGTACCTTGGACCACCGTCGCTCCTAATTGTAAGAGCGAGTCATTCGTCGTATCAAATAACGGAATATCCACATTGATACTCGGGATACTGATTGATCCAATGAGGTGTTCTTTATAGTAGGCATCCGATACATCCGTCCCATCCGTATCAAATGACACCGATCCGGCATTGATCCCTTGCTCGGCTAGCTCGGCATTTTTCTTCGCTAATGCTTTCGCACGAGCGGTATTTTCTTCCGTCTGCTTTTGGACAATTTCCAGTCGCTGCTGATCCAAAAAATTATTTAAAGCATTAATATAAAAAGGATACAAAAATAGCAACATCCCAATCACAAACAAACAAAACACAAACAAACGACCAAGTAAGCGTCTTACTGGCGATTGCTTCTTCTTTTGACGTACACGCTTGGCGATGATGACCCCTTCCCTTCAATGCGACAATCCGCAGATGTTGTTTTTACTGCTAGTTGACTCTCACCTAATTTCTTTAAGCGTACGTTGACTTTTGGCCATCTTTTGGGCTCACCGACAAATTGCACCCGATAGTTGCCCCCAGGTACATCAGTGAACTGCACCAGACCAGACGCCGTACTCACTCCTTCGACTGGCTGGCCAGCGACGCGCACTGGCCGCTTGTTAAATCCTTGTACCAAGCGTACAGACTGCCCGCTCACCGCTTGCCCTTGTTCTTCTAAGTAGAATGCTATGTCATAGCGACGCTTCGACCCACGATAGAGCCATATCTTGCGTGCCACCCATGCAAAGAAAATCGCAAAAAAGAGTCCTACACCCGCCATCACAGCGTATAATTTCCAACGATGGTAGTTTTGAGTCTTCTTGATTGTCTTTTCGACACTCATCTCTTCATACGGCACGCGCTCAGCTGTCACGAGCAAGCGATCCGTATTAATCATATATGGTGTACACGTCACAAGCGTAATCAGATCTTTTCCTTGGACAATCTTCAAATCATCCAATTCATCCGGCTTCACTACTTTAAACGAGCGAATCTTATAGGCTAGCTTTTTCTCGAGGACGTGTAGATAGATCATGTCGCCCTTTTTTAAATCTGTCAAATCGGTAAACAACGTCTTATCCGGCAAGCCGGTATGTCCTGTAATCACCGAGTGGGTACTCTCACCACCTACTGGATAGGACGAGCCTTGCAAGACGGTCGCTCCTTCAGCAAGTAATGTGTCATTTGTCGTATCAAATAACGGCAAACTCACCTCAATCGCAGGAATAAATATCGCACCGATATTGTGCTTTTGATAGTATGCTTTCGTCGGCTTGTCCGCTTCATTGTTAATATCAGCGAATGGATCTTTCACATCGGTCATGCCAGGTACGGTATACTCACTCGCCATCTTCGCATTTTCAGCCGTTAGTTTTTCTGCTTGCTCCTCAATCTTCGCTTTATTTTCTTTTTCGGTCTGGGTTATGTAATAGTTGATGCGTTGCTGGTCGAAATAGTTATTCGCCGCATCCACAACAAAAGGATAGAAGAAAATGATCGCCCCTAAAACAAAGAGAAAGGCCATTAAAAACTTTAAAAAGAGATTTACTTTTTCATCCGTCGTCGCTTTATTCGTCTTTGCTTTGCGTCTCATTTTCTCACCTTCTTTTAGTTATACCATGTTCAGTAGAAAAAACGAAGAGTAGCGCCCAAGGCAACTACTCACCGTTTTATTTTATCATTGATGCTTAGACTTCTGCTGTATCTTTAGATTTTTTGTACCAAATAGCCGCACCAACCATCAATGCTGCACCGATAGCTAAGAAAGCATAGATCCCTGTGCCACCAGTTGAAGGAAGGACACCTTTCTTCACGTTCAAGATTTTTGGTGCATTATCTTTTGTACTTGTGTACGTTCCATTTTTCTTTTCATTCGTGACTACAGAAAAGGCTGTCTCACGATTGTCAGGAAGTACATATCCATCTATCGTTGCCGTTTCAATTAAAGTATAATTTCCTGTCTTCAATCCTGTCACTGATAATTTACCGTCTGCCTGTGATTCAATCGTTGTTTTAGCCCCATCAGTTGTATCTGACAATACACATTCATTTGAAGCATTTAATTTAAAGGATAATAAGTTATCTGATTCATCTTTCACTTCAAACTTCACTCCTGCCAATCCAGCTTTAGAGTTTGCATCTTGTTTAATAAAGTTGTAGCCACCAGTGAAGACTTCAGGTGTTGGTGTATCAGGCTCATTTCCTTTTTTCGTATCTGTATCTACCGAAACCTTATTCACCATACCTTGATCTATAGGTGCTGCTGAAGTAACCATCATATTGTATTTAATAACTAATTCCTTACCAACATATTCTTTTGGATTAGTTAATGTTAACGTGTAGCCTCCACCAGCGTTTAGCGTTACTGTATAGTCTGTGTCTTTCACTAAAGTCTTATCTCCATCCTTCACAGTAAAGTTGTCATCGACTAGTGTTTGTAAACCAGTACTAGGTGTATCTGTTACTTGGAATAGAGATTGTGCATCACCCGGTACGTTCACCGTCACGGTATAGCCAATCGTTTCGCCTACTGAGTAACTTAAAGTAGTGTCATCTTTCTTCTTTGTAACCAACTCTTTTTCTTCATTCTTTGGATATAAATTAATTGTAGATAAATCATTTCCGTTGCTACTATTTCCCTCCATAAAAGCTACGTCACCATTATAAACAGGCATTGCAATCACTAATGGAATAGCTTTTTCAGTGACACCACTTGGTACTTTCGTTTCTACAAAAAGATACGCTTTAAAATTCGTTCCATCTGCAAGTTTCACACCTTCAAAAGAGGCAACTCCCTCACCAGCTGTTGTTTGTTTACCAAGTACTGTCGTTTGGAAATTTGTATACCCCGACTGAATTGCTTCTACTGCTTCTTTGGCTGTTTTCCCTTCACTTAATAACCGATTATACTCATTAGACACATCATACATCGTGAATTCTGCACCATTCAAAGCAGTTGAACTTACGCCAAAGTTTGGTTTTTCTAACCCGTTATTTTCTTGTTGGGCTGGCGTTTTTCCTTGCTCGAATAAAAGTTTATGCAAATCAATCGTTACCGTCTGCTCCGTACTCTTTGGATCCGGAGCTGTAACGCTATCATCTCCTCGTACAAAAGATCCTCCACCTAGTAATAAAGGTATTGCTACCAATCCTGTTAGTATTGCCCCCATTAATTTCTTCATCTTTCTTCCTCCTCTTGATGGTCGTTCTCTTTTCGCATCCATAAATAACTACCTACTCCTAATAAAATGAGCACCCCACTCATCGCCAGCATAGAATTAACTTGCCCTGTATTTGGCAGAATAGAGCCAGTTTTAGGGATTAATTTTTCTGGTTTAGTTGGATTGGTAGGCTCAGTCGGTGTCAGTAGTTGCTTACTTGTAGCAGAATTTTTTAAATAAATATTAATCGTTTTTAAATAGTTGTTACTATTAGTAGGGTAGTAAGGAACAACAATCATCAACGGGGCACTATCCTTCGCTCCAAACTGCAACACATTAGATTGAACTGGTTGTTGTACGAATAGATAGGCATGGGACGAGCCTTGTGGTAAAACAAATGTTACTTCGCCCGCATCATTCGTTGTTTGCATTTCACCGATTTGTGGTAAGTCTGCTTCTTGGATGTCAGTTGTTGATTTTTTTGCCCACTCTGTAATCCATTCTTTCGGTTGAAAATCAGTTTGCTTGGAAGCTTCATCGTAGACTTCCGTTGCATCATAGACAGTGAAACTGACATCAGCGAGGGGCGTCCCACCAAACGATTGGTTCACCAAACCAGTATTAGTCAGATTTTCAGGTATTGCCTGATCAATCCACACCCGCTTATGCAAAATAATGGTCACTTCATCACTTTGTTCATCTGCTCTACTCATCAACGGAAAGCTGAAGAAGAAACATGATAGAAAAATAAGTCCAAGTAATAAGAAATTTGTTCTTTTTTTCATACTCATCGTTCCCCCTTCCGATTACGATAGATGTAATAAACCCCTAATAACGAAGCTAGACCGAATATTCCACTAGATCCTAGGACAAACATCGCTTTTCCTTTACCACCTGTCGCCGGTAATTCCCCTTTTTTCGTATTTGCTAAGGTCAGTTGAATTGTATTCGTCCCATCATTCGTGAGTGCAACCTCAGCCAATGCATCCGTGACATCTCCTCCTTGGTAAGAAAGAGTGATCGTTCCATCTTCTTTAATGGTTAAGTCAAACGAGTCAGGTAAAAGCACGTAGCCTTCAGGTGCAGCTAATTCTTTAATGACATATTCGCCAGCAGCCAAGCCGAACGACTCACCAGAACTACCATCCGCCTGTTTGAATACCCCTTGTCCGTTTGCATCTGTCTCAAGAGTAGCCAATTGGGCATCAGGATTGTCCTTGGCCGCCAAGCCAAAGGTAGCACCGGCTAATTTTGTTTTTGTTTGATAGTCCTCTTTTAAAATAGAAACAGTAAACAAGCGTAGTTGATTGTATTTTGCAAATACCAAGACACTCTCTTGACTTGTCTGTTTCGTGTACCACCCATTCTTGGTTGGTAATGTCGTAGCCGAAAGTGTCTTACCACTCTCATCTAATACGTTGCCATCTAGCGTTACTCTAAATTTATAGGACGTGTCATCTGCTAAATAACCTTGTGGAACTGTGGTTTCTTGTATGCTGTAATACCCCGATAAGAGCGACTTAAACGAGCTCACTTCATTACCAAGTAAATCATTTTGCGAACCAACTATCGTACCGATACCTTGCCAGTTTTCTTCATATTGCTTCAAGGTGAATTTTGCACCTGACAATTGTTCAGTCGTACCCGTCCGATATTTTTCAGTTCTAAACGTAATCTTTTTGAACTCATTAGTGATGGTATATAAGATGGTATGATCTTTCAGTTGGACTCCATCTTTTGTATCATTAATGGTCACTTCACCAGTCTTACTTACCGTCACTTGCCACGTTGTAGTGGAAATTTCATGGCCACTTGGGGGACTGACTTCCGTTAGTTTATAGGTACTATCTAGTTGTAATTTTGTATTGGTAGGTAATGAATACGTACCGTCCTGTTGATCGACTAGCACTACACCATCTGCTGGAAGTGAACCTCCTGTTAATTTGAATACCGCTCCTTTTAGCGGCGATTGATTCACACTAGATACTTTTGTGATTTTTAATCCTAATGGATTGAAAATTTTGCTATTCGTCCAAATCGAGCCATCTGCATTGGAACTTGCTTCATAGCCTTCTGGAACAGTCACTTCTGTAATCTTGTAAGTAAAATCTTTTCCTTGGTTGTTAAACTTCGGTAGCCAGATAGTCTCAGATCCACCAGTATTACTTGCCACTCGGGTAATGTTTTGTTTACTCCAATCTGGTGCCGAGAGTCGCACATACCCTTTCGTCCACGCACCACTTGCCGTCGTGGTCGAGCGTTCAATTGAGAAATCCAGTGTTGCCGGACGTTGACTCTGGTCATTGTCATATTCTTGCCACCGCTTCTCGATTGCTAGTTTCACCCCAGCAGCCTTAGCTGAAGGAACACCAAACTCAACCTGATTATTCGGATTATTTATGTTTGGTTTAAAGGTGGTCTTGCCATTCATCGGATACCAAGTTTCTGGAACAAACGTACTTGATTCTGTATTCATGCGTACTTGATAATGCAGCTGTACTTCTTGACCTTTACCCAAATTAATATTCGAAACAGAGAGTTGATTGTTGGCTAATGTAGCATTCGGAAGAGTCGCTATAGCAGTTGACCCAACACTTTTCACATCGACAGTCGAACCATTGGCATTGAATTGCGCACCAATCGGATCTGATATACTTCCTTGATTTACAGTATTAAAGGCACTTACTACATTAGCAGCTTGATTCTCAAGATACGTCTTGATGTCATCTGCTGTATTTGCATCAAGGTAATGACCATCAGAAGCCATCAGACTTGTATATGCACGTACTTGATTTTGAGTTAAATAATTTTTATCCGGACCAAGCTGTATACCAAGGACATGAAGTTGCGTACCACCATCTTTTGTTATCTTGGCTTGACCTAAAGTTGCAGCAAATGTGTCATTAATTTTATGATTTGAATTATCAATATAGGGATAATTCAATTTAGAAGTATCACCAGGATTATCTAAAGATGTATTAAATTTCGTCCCATATAAAGTGCCGTTGATAGTAGTCGATTCATTCACCTTGTATGAATAAGTCGGTACACCATCAGTTAGCAAAATCATCATTTTCTCATTTGTACTATTGTAGCTAGTGAGCATATCTGCTCCTGTCTTAATTCCAAGTTGAGTAAATGTTCCACCTATGAAGGTTCTGTTTAATTTCGTATTAATATTATTAGTATGTGTAGTATTCGAAATAGGCTGAATTCCCTCTTGAATAAGGCCTACATAATTTGATTGATTAATACTGGAATATCCGACAAACCCTACATTGACATACTGGGAAACTCCAGCATCTTGGATATATTTAAAGAAGTCTTTGATACCTTGCCTAACTGCTGGTGCTCGCGATGGTTCCATTGATCCAGACATATCTATAACTAGTACAATATCGATTGGTTTAATATCCTTGATCTCATTCCCTCGTACGTTAAGGTAGACATCGTAAAGACCTGGAGTACTTGTTTCTTTCGCATACTTACGAATGGCAAAATCAGCGTTCCCACCCGTACCGCCATATTCGATATATGAATTCGTTTTATTCGAAGCATCTCCATTCCACGTAGTCACACCATCCCAACCAGTAGCACCGTAGAGCTTTCCTTGATGGTTACGGACGGTTGTATTGCCCGTGGGTGACCAGTAGCTTTTCGGATAGATGCCTGTCGCATCGGTCGTATATTCAGGTGAAACATTCGAGTAACTGGTCGTTGCGCTTAACGATTGAATGCTGTCGAGCACCGAATTTGCCGAGAAATTTGAAACAGTTGTACGATCTGCTTGAACTTCAATGTTATCTTCAGTCTTTGCTTCTGAAGATGTAGCCGTACTTTCGGTAGTAGACTCTTTCTCTTGAGTCACATTAGATTTTGCAGTTTCTGTGGACTCTTCAGTCGTACTCTGAGTTACTTGTTGCTCACTTGACGATTGGCTTGTTGCTTCACTAGAAGCTGTTGTTGCTTGAACAACTTCTTCTGGTGCAGCGATTGTATAGTTCTTTGCACTGATATCTGGCAAACTATTTTCTGTAATGACTGCTTCACCAGACTCACTGGACTGACTATCAGCTTGGATAGCTAATTGAATACTAGTAACCAATCCACTCGTTTCAAAAGAGAGTACATCTTCATCTGATTCGTGAAATGCACTGACAAACCAATTATTCTCATTGGTCGTCCATCCATCTTTTTGTTTTGGTAATACTATTTGTCCCGTTGAATCCGTCACTTGAACTTTCAAACGCTGCTGTTGATCTGTACTTGCTAAAGAACGGTAATGAATATCCCAAACAATTTTTTCATCTGATCTTGTCGCAACACTCCTCACATTTAATTGATTGCGCTCAATTACCTGTTGTTTGGCCTCATGTGTCGAGTCTGCAAATGCCTTGGATGCTAGGATTAAGTTAGGAACAAATCCTAGCATCAGCAAAAAGACACTCAGCCATACAGGCCACCTTCTTCTCATATTCTCCCTCCGTTCTCCGACTACACTTTTATTCTCCCCACAAACAACTACCTAGAAAGGCTTGCTTCTTCATTAGAAGAGCTTTCCCTCCTATAATTCAAGTCTATGCGACATTCAAAAAAAGATGTTTTTTCTGTGAATTAGTTACGTCATCACAAAAAAATGGGATTTAAAAAATCAATTTAGTTGACAGAATTTTTAGGATTGGAGTGAGATGTATTTTTTCAGAAAAAGAATTAAAGTTTCTCGTTATAAAGGGCTTATGATCCTTGCTTTTTCATGAAAGATTCATTTGTTTCTTTAAGATTTTGCTCAAATGGTTTCTCCTACTTTTTTTCACTCATCCTTTTTTCTTTCGCTCAATATTTACTAAAAAAATTTTTTGATGGTAAGCGCCCCATAGCACAGTACCTTTCAAATAAAATGACCTCCAACTATACTTG
>OMJG01002049.1_pt1 | contig 10444 bp, 9 predicted proteins | sample 1646431 | NCBI WGS metagenome assembly OMJG01 (sample SAMN03771674, study PRJEB25209) | food metagenome | isolation source: Cotija cheese | place: Mexico:Jalisco,Michoacan | collected 2011-12-12 | reverse complement strand
GCGCACGGCATACGGGTTCCGTAGTTTCAAAAACTTTCGTCTACGTATTCTTATCCCATTCACGAATAGTTTCTACTCAATAAACTATAAGCAAAAGACAGCTGATTTCAACAAGGTGAGAGCAGCTGCCAAAGTAAGTTTCAAAACATTAAATTTTACCGAGCATCAGTACCGCTTGAATTTGAACCTTTAATAACAGCACATTATTACGATAATGACACCCAATTCGTTGCCCTACAAAAGTGTTAGATTAATCACAGCCTTTTTGATACTTTTTATTCAACAATGACTTAATCTTTCGAACCTCTACCGTCCTTCCAAAGATAACAAACGAATAAATATTAAAAGTAACCAGGTAAAGTATCCCGCATACCAAAAGTTGTAACAAACTCATTCTGCCATTCGGAATCCAAGGTGAAATAGCAAAATGCCAAATAGAAACATATCCTGTAAATGATCCAAACATAGCTATAACAGCCATAAAGTATTGTTTTACTGGCTTATAAAAGTATTTTTGATATAAGACCATGGGATCATTCCAAAAATATGTAGTTATTCTAGCTACTATGGTTCCAAATAACACTCCTGATATTCCAAAAAATCGAACTAATACTAATGATGTTGCAATGTTTATAACAGTTGACCAAACTGGCTTAAATTGATTGTGTACAAACGACCCCGTTGCTTCTCTAAACACAATGAGTGGCTGAGAAATACCAATTAAAATAAAATTACCAACAATAACCCAAACCGTTGCACTTGAGAGCACCATACTGCGGCCTACCCACCAAGAGATAAACGAATTGAAGAAAAGTAGTAAGCCACCGGCAATTAAAAAAGTCACCCACAGTGCGATGAAATTAATCATCCTAAAGATTCGTTCCCCTTCATTTTTGTCAACATAAAACTCTCTACCAACAAAAGCCGTCATTGACGAGAACACAGTTTGAAGTATCGATTGCAACGCCGAAACAACAATAACATAATTTGCATACATTCCAACAACGGATACACCAAGGAACTTAGAAATAATAATATTATCTGTACCATTATTTACCACTCCGGAAAGCATATATAGCATCATTGGTTTAACGTAATCTAGAATGGACTGATAATCGTTTTTTGATGGTTTCAATTTTCTTACGAAAATTTGATTATAATCACGAACTGCAATTATGTTTAAAATAGAGTTTTGAAGCAGAGTTGCAAATATTGAGATCACCAAATAGATTACATAGTTCTGTAGTGTTACCAAAGCTAAGTATTGTAAAATCGATTGAATGACAAAAGTTATATTATACACGAGATTTGCGATATATCCTCGCCTATCTGCAGTGATTATGGCATTCCTATAGGCCGTTAAATATGACATTGATGAATTTAACACAAATAATAGAAATAACAGTCTCAAATTTAAGTTCCCGTTATATCCCGTTACGAAGTGTGGAATAAAAATAGCTACGATTCCGCCAATCAGCAAAATTGATAGACTAATTCCTCGGTAAACTCTCTTATAAATTTCCATCAGAATACTAACTTCGTCATATTTTTGTTCCGCAAGAGGCTTATACAAGTAGGCTGTAATTGCCCCTCCCATTCCTAGTTCCGTGATGGAAATTAATGTAATCACATTCGTAAAGAGGCTGTTAATTCCCAAAATTTGTGTCCCGAGTTCCCGTATGAAGATAACTCGCAAAAACATGTTAACAAAAATTTTTAAGACTTGCAGTCCAAGACCTGAAAATATCGTTCTCTGTAATTTCTTTATATTCAAATCATTTCCTTTTTCACAATGCATCAACGATAGCTATCTAAAATAACATCGTATATTGATTTATCAAAATTTGGGATTTGTTCCTGATTCAGATGACTATACCATTCAAAAAAATTATCTTTGTCAAAGGGAGCATCTTCTGAAACCAAGAATACCTTGCCGCTAGATTCCAGCCACTCCTTAATTGTATTTCTCACTTTATGAGTCGCATTATCGTAAGCCACGACAGGCACTCCAGAAATAAAAGCTAAAATCATCCCGTGCAATCGATCAGTTATAATCAAATCATTTTTACTAATCCTATTAAGAATTTTATCTATCTTACGCTTTCTCCTCCGGCTGGTATACATTCCAGATTCGGAAATTACCGTGTCGAACGAATCCACCTCGCTATTAAGCTGCTGCGCAATAGATTGAGCATCAACATTAATTGAGCTTTTTACTTGTTCTTTATCGGAACGAGCAATCAGCCCAACAGATTTTTTTTGTCGTACCAAACCTGTTGCAATTTTGCCCGTTAAATACAAAACAATATCTGGTGTCAATCTTGAATCCTTAATTTCTAATACGTCCTGGGCAAATTCTTTTCCTCTGCGCTCTCTAGCGACCACGGTAGACCCAGAATATACTGTTTTCGCCTTAGAAACACTTTTCTCCGAATTAAAGTCCAAAGATTGAGGAAAAACTATAATTCTCGCTTTAGTTCCGAAAAGATTTCTCAGTTTTTTAATGCTGTTCTGTCGTTGATGTTCAATTGTTGGATACAAATCACCCATGTTTCCGCCACCGGGGAACGTGTAGGTATCCGTGTCAGAAAGAAGATGACTATACTTTTTAAAGAACCAGGCTACCAATCCATCGGGCACCACCAACACATTTTCCTTGCCAAATTTGTCTTTCAGAAAGAGTTCTTGAGCATAAGTAATCGCTTGATCACCCAAATTATTATAGGTTGCTCCCGCTAACAAGAATGCTCTGCTCTTTCTTTTGCGTCTCAATTCAACAAATATGTGCAGTTTGGCAATTTGTCTATCATACGATTCGTAATGAAATAAATTACGCCACTTCATTTTTCATCTCCTCATGAATGAACCATATCTTTTATTCTTTTAATTACAAAGAAAACACGTAATTTTACTAGTGCCAGTTTCACTCTATTTTTTAGACTAAAGCCTCTTGAGCTAATATTATTTATTTTCAAATTAATAGTCTGAGACAGGCTTTTAAATCTTTCGGGATCGTCTTTTTGTAGCTTTTTTTTATTAAACATCAAAAATTCTTCAGCAAGCATCACATTTTTAAACATCAATAGATTTTTGATATCATCAATCTTTTTATCCTTTAAAAATACTTCAACTTCGTCATTCACAATTAATACATCGTCAATGTTGTTGAATCCGATTTTCGTAATAATTGATCCTTCTCTTTGCCTGTAATAAACAAGGTTGCTACTACTAATTTTTATTTCTTTACTCAAGAAAAATACTTTATACGTCGTGGCGACGTCTTCGTAAGATCTTGAAAGCGGAAAAGTTATATTATTTTCCCTTAACAATTCTGTTCTTGCGATATATGACCACGCATAATTTTCAACTTTGCTATTTCCCAAATATACAAGCATATCAACTCCTGTAGCTTGGGGCTTATCAAGATGAACATCATAATTAGTATCAGGCTGTTCTAGTTTTTCTGATGAAATGAATTTTGTGAACGTCTCATGCGGGTACCATAAGACATCAATGTCACCAAGTCTTAAATCCTCTAGCGTATTTGATATCGTATCTTGATTAAATAAATCATCACCATCTAAAAACCAAATATATTTTCCCGAAGCCCTTAGCAGCCCTTTATTTCTCGCCGCACTAAGTCCCGCATTGTCCTGATGTATCACCGTAATTCTTTCAGAAGAACTCGCAAAGTTATCTGCCAAATCACCCGATCCATCGTTTGATCCATCATCAATTAGAAGAACTTCAACGCCTGTAACTTTAGTAATAAAAGATAGTAGCTCTTCACCCAAAATTTCAAATTCATCATACACATTATAAATAGGGACTACTATGGATAAGAGTATAGGACTCATATTTACCTTTCCTCCAACGTAGCTGCCAAATCCTTGATGTATTGCTTCAAGGCTTCGCCAGTTTGTGGGTGGTTCAACCCATATTCAATGTTAGTCGTCAAGAAACCAATCTTTGAACCGATGTCGTAACGCTTACCCTTGAATTCGTGGGCGTAAACGTGTTGACGTTTGTTCAATGAATCGATGGCGTCCGTCAATTGGATTTCGTTACCGTTACCAGGTTCCGTGTTTTCCAACTCTTCGAAGATTTCTGGCGTCAACAAGTAACGTCCGATGATTGCCAAGTCTGAAGGTGCATCTTCTGGCTTTGGCTTCTCAACGAATGAGTTAACTTGGTGCAAACCGTCTTCAACTTCCTTTTCAGGTGCAATCACACCGTATTCAGAAACTTGCTCGTGAGGAACCTTCATAACAGCAAGCGTTGACTCTCCCGTCGTGTTGTAACGGTCGATCAATTGCTTAGTCAAAGGCGTCTCATCAGCCATCAAGTCATCACCCAACATAACAACGAATGGCTCGTCACCGATTAATGACTTTGCAGTCAAAACGGCGTCTCCCAATCCACGTGGGTGTGATTGGCGGATGAAGTACAAGTTAATGTCAGTCGTCTCTTCAACCAACTTCAACAATTCGTCCTTACCCTTTTCCTTCAAGTTGTTTTCCAACTCTGGGTTTGAATCGAAGTGATCTTCGATTGAACGCTTTGACTTTCCATCAACGATAACGATATCTTCGATACCTGATGCCAAAGCTTCTTCGATGATAAATTGAATCGTTGGCTTATCAACGATTGGCAACATTTCCTTGGCCAAGGCCTTAGTGGCTGGCAAAAAACGAGTTCCCAAACCTGCTGCTGGGATAACCGCTTTACGTACTGGTTGCATTAATTAAACCTCCATATTATTTTGAGAAACAGCCGTATTTTTTATAAAGAAAACGCTACTGAATAGCATAGAAAAATTAACCCATGCTTCACCAGCGCCTTGCTCTACGAATCCATATACTGCAAATGGCAAAATAGCAATTAACAGCCCATACCGCTTTGTGATCACTACCTTATTTGTTAACAAAAGAATATACCCTACAAAGATTGCAGTAGCTACAATCCCATAATTAATTAGATATACTAAGTATTCATTATCTAAGAAAGCATACGTCGTACCCGCACTGGACCCAAAGTGATATACAACATCTTGCCCGAACATACTTATTCCATACTCATGAAAAAACTGATTCCCTAAAGCTACTCTTGTAGTTAAAATTTGATTCAATTTATACAGAAGACTTCCAACCTGATTCACACTGTCGCTCAAAGTAACCAAGCTCAAAATAAAGGGAATAATTGCTACCGAACTATACAATGTCCGTAATACTGACATTCCAATCTTATCTACCAAAAACAGGCTTATATAGACAACAAGCGCGACAACGGCAGAAATTTCACTTCCTCTTGATCCTGACAAATAAAGTAAGATTAACAGTATTCCAAAATACAACATTGCAAGCGCTCTAATCAAAAGCGGCCTTCTATGAAAAAAACCCTTAAAGGATGAAAATAGTAATATCACAACTAATTGAAGAATGGTGACCCCCAATTGATTAGGGGACCGAAAACCAAATGAGTGTTTTGATAGGGGTCCAGAAGTGTAATTATACAAAACTCCGAAATGATATAATGTTAGATTCACTATCAGTAATAGACTCTGAACTATAAATACATTCCGCATGACAGTTTCTGGTGTTATTCGTCTCATTGAAATAATAACTAAAACTAAAAACACCGGCTGGGCCACTTTTGTATTCACAAAAACTACCCCAGTATACGCAATTAATCCCGCGAATATCACTAGTTCATACACAAACCAATCATCATACAGAATAGAAATACTGAATAACAAAAGTGAAACAGCAATCTGAATTGCCCACCCAGACTGACTTAAAACATTCGGCACTACAAATCGACCAGCGGAGAACAAAACTAAAAATGAGCCAATTATAAATACAACAGAGTGCATCGACTTTAAAACGTACTTCATTCAGCTTTCCTTTCAAGTAATGCTTGCATCCCTTGGATAAAACGAGAATCGAACTTATCATTCGAAAAATTTTCCAAACTGTTTGCAATCATCGTCTGTATGTCAGGCGAATATTTTTTCACACGAAGAATAGCCTCGGCAAATGCTGGCACATCCTCAAATGGCACTATTTCCCCGTTTAAACCAACTTGTATCAAATCTCTGACGCCGACAGGATAGTCAGTAGCAACTACAGGCAACCCTCTTGAAATTGCCTCAGCCACAACTAAGCCAAAACCTTCATACTTTGATGGAAGAACAAGCATGTCCACTTTCTGAATGGCATCAAATGGATTATCCACCCATCCATGCCAAACAATTTGATATTCACTACCCGCTAATTTCATGCTTTCGGTGGCGTATTTCTGTACCTCATCTTTTGATCCGGAACCAAATATTTCTAACTCTACAGAATAATTTCGAGCTAATTCTGCTAGGGTGTCCAATAAATATCGCATATTTTTTTGACCATCCAGCATAATTCGACCAACATAAACGAGTCGCAAAATGTCCTTGTTTGTGTTGAGTTCTATTAAATTGCTCCCCTTATTAATTGGATTATAGACTACCTGAAGCTTCGACTCCGGAATTCCCAGAGATACAAATTGTTGAACCATTTGACTACTAATTAGTAAATGGCCATCATTTCTTCTTAGATATTTAGGATTCAAGTTATCACCCCCAAAAAGGGTAAAGTGTATCCATGATATCGTTTTCGTCTTACTAGCAAGATTAACAATCGTCGATAAAAAAGCTGACTTTGGGCCCAATACCAGATTTGCATCAGCTTTGCTACGCAATAGGTATTTAATATATTGCAATGTTCGCCACTTAGATGAAAAAATAACGACATTTACTTGGCTATTAATATCAGACAACCAGCTTTGGTCTTTGGGTTCATCTAAAAGAACTAATTCAAATTTAAAAAAGTTTTGTAACGTCTGGCTGTTTAAGACATGCAGCAAAACAGTTTCAGTCCCTCCTTTACCCATAAGCGCAGGAGCAATAATAGAAACTTTATTTTTCATAAAAAACCCCGTTATTAATTTTTGTAGATAGCGATTACTACTTCAGCAAATAAGACTCAAATACATGTAATAATTTAGTAGCATTTGTATCCATATCAAACTGAGCTTCCACAATTAGTTTTTGGGTCAAAGCTGAGTCATATCTGTTTCCAACAGACAAGTCATCAATCCATTCGTGCCACGCTTGAACATTTAAATCAAGATAACTAATTGCCGGTGTTATATCCAACTCTCTAACAAACACATTCGAAACTGCTAACATCGTGCCAACTGATTGTGCCTCAAGAGCGACCAAACCAAACGGTTCAAATTGAGATGGGAAGATAACTCCGTCAGCAGCAGAAAGCACCGCCGAGACATCTTTTACCGGTTTAAATAGCCCTATATTTGTTAACTGTCTATTCGCAATTTCCTGACTGATTTGATTGTACTCTGGTCCATCGCCAAACAACGCGAAATATGTGGAATTGTCATTCAAAAACGACTCGGCAATATCTAACGTAAATGGATAGTTTTTCTGCGGTGTTAGCGCCCCAAGTTGGACTATAAGCTTTTGATTTGGGGCTAATTTTAATGCATTTCTAACATTTTCACGATTAATATTTGAATACCCGAATTCATCTACGTTGATTCCATTTTTTACAACGTCGAAACTTCGTCCATCAAATAAAAATTCTCCAGCTGCTTGACTTGCGGCAAGAGCTATATCGAAATGATTTAAAAAATACTGTTTTAACAATGAATTTATAAATGGATGACTTGTCGTAACCCCATGTGCATGCATCGCAACCTTCAATTGATTCCGGAACGGATTGACTGCAAATGCTTCAATAGCCAGCGTTGCACTATTTCCTTGTACATACACTATGTCGTATTCTTCTTTTCTGATTAGTTCCCGTAACTTCCTTAAATATTTCAAAGGCTGTCTATTTCTGTTACCGAAGTTATATACGTTTATCCCCAATTCAACAAGAAGATCATTGAAATCTTGTTCAATGAAACCATTCACCAATACATCTACACTTGTCCCGAATTTAACAAATGCTTTTGCATAGTTCATAACAAATGTAGACATGCCATTCCTGTCAAATCTGTTGGTGTTAATAATCAGAATTTTCATAAACTAAACCTTCATAACTTTTACTCGAAGCTTTTGGAAAAATCCGCCCGCAAGATGTGTGAAAATTCCAATAACTTTCCCCATAACTAATGAAAGAACTACTTGTCTATTTTTTAAAGGAGTTTGCAAAACTCGCAAGATTCCACTATTACCTTTGGAATTAATAAATGACCACTTTGTTAAAGGGTCATTAAGCACAGTTGAAGCTTCTTCTTTTTTCTGCTGCCATGATAATGAATCAGCAACCGAAATTTCTTGAACAATCTGAAGCACTCGAGAAGAAAAATAATAGCCTAAGCCATCTCGACTGTTTTCCAACGTTACGTCCCATGATTTAAACACTTCCAAAGCATGTTTAAATTGAGCTTTACGTGTACTGAACAATCGATTATCAAAAACTGATGCTGTTTCTGAACCAGGTCTTTCTCGTAAATAAAAGTACTCAGCATTTGAAACTACACTAACATTTTCAACGTCCTTAATAACATCAAGGTTAAAATGCAAATCATCCCATTTCACTGACGGAAACTTAAGATCTTTTTCTAGGATAAATGACTTCAAATACAATTTATTCCAAGGAACCGCTAATTGAGTATTATTCAAATACTTAACAGCTGCGGCACGCCATTCATTCTGTGTGTAGTTATTTTCTGGACTGGTTACCGTTGTCTTAATCACCTTATTTCCATCATCAAAAACATTGGTAAATCCAGCAATAACTAATTGGCTCTTATTCTTTTCAGCTGACGCAACCAACTCATGTATATAATTCACACCCATAACGTCATCCGGATCCATAAAGTACAAATATTTTCCAGAAGCCAAATTCATGCCATTATTTCTCGCACTAGCAGCTCCCGCATTTGCTTGAGCCACAAACTGAACGCGTTTATTTTCTTCAGCCAGCTTACGACCAATTTCAACAGATCCATCTGTTGAACCATCATCAATAATGATAATTTCAATATTGGTATACGTTTGCTTCAATAGTGAACTAACTGCATCTTCCAAGTATTTTGCAATATTATAAACCGGCAAAATCGCTGAAACTTTGACGTTATCTGTACTCATAAATTCATCCTTATTCATAGTTAAAATGCGCCGGACTTCGACGGCGTGAACATCTGTAAAACAGTTTTCCATATTATTACTAAATCCAAAATAATACTCTTATCTTCGATATAGGCAATATCTAAACTTATCATCTCTTGATATGTTAGGTTACTACGACCTGATACTTGCCATAATCCTGTTAAGCCAGGCAATACTTGCAGCCTTGCGAGTTCGGCATCGGTGTATTCTTGAACTTCCTCTGGTAATGCAGGTCGAGGACCAACCATACTCATATCACCTTTCAAAACATTGATAAACTGCGGTATCTCATCCAATGAATGTACACGAAGGAAGGCGCCTACTTTTGTCATTCGTGGGTCTTGTTGAATTTTAAAAATTGGGCCACCGGTCTGGTTTAAATCCATTAATTGATCTCTTTTAGCATGAGCATTAGGAATCATAGATCTAAATTTATACATCACAAATTTTTTCTCGTCTTTCCCTACCCTTTTTTGCTTAAATATGATTTCTTGTCCATCATCAAGCTTTATCGCAATGATAATCACCATGATTATTGGAGAAAAAACAATTAATCCAACAAGACTACCTATTATATCTATCATTCTTTTGATAATTCGATACAAACCATCTTTCATTGATTTCAACCTCTCCTTTAAGTCGAAGCAACTCACTCTTTAAATCGACTAACGATTCGTCCCGTAACCGTATCCATAACCATATCCATAACCTGCATCGTTTTTACCACCACGAACACGTTGGACAATTCCCAAAATCTTTGTATCCGTTAAACGTAATGTTTCAACCGTACGTTGGAGATTAACTTTAAGTGTTTTACCAAATAGCGTAACCAAAATAGCACCATCAACAAGTGGCATTAAAACATGCGCATCCGTAACAGCCATTACTGGTGGTACGTCGAGGACTACGACATCGTAATTATTACGCATCCACTCAACCAAAGAAGCCATACGCGCTGAACTTAATAGCTCTGCTGGATTAGGTGGAACCGGTCCGGATGTTAGTACTTCTAGATTGTCCACAAAGGTTTTTTGTACTGTATCTTTGGGTTGAGCATTGCTAGCCAGAATCGTTGTTAATCCACGGGTGTTCAACAAATCAAAAGTCGAATGTGCTGTTGGACGACGCAAATCTGCATCAACATAAAGAACACTTTTTCCGGCCTGCGCCCATGTGACAGCAACATTAGATGCAACCGTTGTCTTTCCATCTGATATTTCGGCCGACGTAAACATCACAACCTGCAGCTTATCTAAGGCTGCACCAGCGAAT
>OMJG01002048.1_pt1 | contig 10449 bp, 9 predicted proteins | sample 1646431 | NCBI WGS metagenome assembly OMJG01 (sample SAMN03771674, study PRJEB25209) | food metagenome | isolation source: Cotija cheese | place: Mexico:Jalisco,Michoacan | collected 2011-12-12 | reverse complement strand
TTTCTATACAATTCAGAAATCTTTTATGCATTTACACAAGATATTTTACGCTCTCCAATATTTCAGAACGTAAGCGAGAATTGGCGACTTTTAAAGTGTTAGGATTCTTTGACAAAGAAGTTACCATGTTCATTGTAAGAGAAAACATTATTTTCACGTTATTCGGCATTTTATTTGGTTATGTGATCGGTTGGTTTTTGAATTGGTTTATTTTAGTTTATGCTTCCAGTAATATGATGGTTTTTCCGGTGGTTATTAAATGGCCGGGTTATGTGATCTCGGCAGTTATGACGATCATCTTTTCTGCGATAGTCATGTGGGTCACTCACCGTAAATTGCAGCAGATCGATATGATCAGTGCATTGAATTCAAGTGAATAAAAAAGGAGTGTAGCAAGTCGGAAGTATTTGGCTTGAGTAATTCTACGAAGGATAAGAAAGTTTAGCAAGCAGTATTATTGGAGAAGAACCCCAGATCGTTTTTTCAACGGTCTGGGGTTCTTTTAAGCACAAATTTTTTAAGTTTGAATAAATTAAAAATGTAAGACTAACATTTGCCAAGTAAGCGTCGCAAACGGAAATGTGAGACCAACTTTAGTTAAGTAAGTGTTGCAAACAGCAATGTGAGACTAACCTTGGGCAAGTGAGTGCCACAAGTAGACAGAAGTTTTCGAAATGTGACTTCAAATAAAAAATGTTACCTGGATAAAAAGATGTAGAAATTGAGTTTGTTTCTACATCGTATTTTGATCTTAGCAGTATTACTTTGTTTAATCTTAGTGTTGAGCGGTACTTATTTAACGTACTGATGGCGAAATTCTGATACAAAGCCATTTTCCAGGCCTAAACCTTCATGAAGATAGTTGTTAAAACTACCAAAGGTATTTATGATCGTGTCATTTGCACGATTTAGGTATTCTGGGGCAACATTCAATGCAATTTGTAATTGCTGTAAATGTTCAGTAGAAATTGTGTTTTTAAAATAAGCAATGATCTGTTGATTAGCTTTCTTACGCAGTGTGTTAGTTTTTAGGTAGTCTTCCATGATCTGATGATCATTTGCCCCGGCAATTTTTAAAATCAAAGCTGCAGCAAAACCCGTGCGATCTTTACCAGCAAAACAGTGGAATAAAAGCGGATCGTTATTTGTGAGCAAATCAGTTAAAAATTGTGCATAGCCGTGGCAGGCCGAATCACTTGTCACCATTTGCTCATAAGTTGTTAGCATGTTTTCATGAGCATCGCCTGTTCCTTCGACCATTTCGTCCATCGAAGCTTGGTTTGCTTTAGCAGTTTGCAAAATGTCTAAATGCGTAAAAGTCACGCTCGGTATTTTTGTATCCGGCATCTTTTGCACTTCTTCAGCACTTCTAAAATCATAGATCCTTTTGAGTGAACAAGAATTTTGTAAAAAATTAACGGTATCGTTAGAAATATCTACGACCTGACCACTGCGAAAGAAAATATTTGGAGTTAAGGTTCCATTTGCTACTGGAATACCTCCAATATCTCTAAAATTAACTGGCTGAATTTGTGACATGAATTTCTCCTCTTTCAAAATTATTTAAGCTTCATACTAATAATTATATGTGAATTTAGGCAAGTTAGTAAATACGTTTTTTTAAATGCTTTACCTAAAAAATAGAGCAAAAAAATCAAGCCGTTAGCAATTTACAGCTTGATTTGGATATTTTAATGATAGATCAACTATTTAGTGCGTAGTTTTTCGTTTGGATAAATAATGACTTTCAAAGAATCGCTTTTGGCGGTTCTTGTCCGCTCAAAAGCGTCTCTAGTATGCTCTAGGTCATAAAAGTCGGTCAACAAATTTTCGGCTTCATCCATGTGATCGTGTAAGATCTTGATTGCTAATGGATAAGTGTTGGCATAGCGGAAAACACCAAAGATTTGAGGCTCATAAGTTGTCATGAACATGATGTCTAGTGGGGCTGCATCATGTGCAGGCATTCCGACGTAGGCAATTTTTCCACCACGGCCTAAGGTCAAGAGGGCGTCACTTTCAGCGTGGTTATTTCCTGAAGCTTCGATCACGTAATCTGCACCATGATCATTGGTCAAGTTCTTAACTTTTGTTTTGATATCCTCCTTAGTTACATCGATCGTGTCAGTTGCTCCTAATTTTTTGGCAACCTCTAAACGACTCAGTTCTGCATCACTAGCAATGATTTTTCCAGCATTGAAGGCGCGTGCTGCTAAGATCGCCAATAATCCCACAGGTCCTGAACCAGAAATGAAAACAGTCGAACCTGGTTGGATGTCCATCAGCTGAGCTGCATGGATCGAAACAGAGAAGGGTTCACTTAACGAACCGACTTCGTATGTCATATCGTCCGGAATATGATACACAAAATCTGCTGGCCAAGTAATATATTGCGTTAAATCGCCGTTGACAGGTGGCGTTGCCATGAATTTCACGTTAGGACATAAGTTATAGCGTCCTGAGCGACAGTACTTGCATGTGCCGCAAGGAACACCTGGCTCTAAAGCAACACGATCGCCGGCTTTGAAGCCAGTTACGTCGTCACCGACAGCAATAATTTGACCCGAGCTTTCATGGCCTAAAATCAAAGGAGCGTTGACTACAAAGTCGCCCAATCTTCCGGAATAGTAAAAATGAACGTCAGAACCGCAGATCCCAACAGCCATTACTTTAACTAGAACATCCGTGGACTTCATTTCTTTGACAGGAGTTTCTTTGATCTGCATGTCATATACTTTGTTTAAAACGGCACTTTTGGTAGTAGTTGGTAGTTCTTCTGTTCGTGACATAAAAAAACCTCCTCGTATTGTAGAACATAAACACAGTATAAAATTCTGCGCAGGTGACAAAACAATTAAATTTATTTAACGTTTACGTAAGAATAATAACATATTATGCCTTGGATTGTTCAGTAATACACTTGTTAAAAAGCATAAATCTATGATAGATCATCTATGTAATTTCTTATCTATCAGGTAAACGCTAGGAAGGCCGAAAACTGGTTTTTGCTTTTGCTCTTGTTAAGTTGGCAAAAAGTGTTTAAATAAAGTTAAGCACTTTTTAATCAGAATGAGGTGAGAATTTGTCTAAAGCAAAATATCGTGTTTTAGACCAACTAAAAGAATTAGTTCACGATTCCCAGAAAGTCACCACGCAAATGGTAGCCGAGGCTGCTGGCCTTTCACGCGGAGTTACAAGTTCGTATTTATCTAAGCTTTATCATGAAGGATTGATCATTAAAAGCGGAACGAAACCTGTCTACTGGCAATTGGCGAGTGGGGGTGATGCTTTTTCTGCCATGATCGGTGCTGATGGAAGTTTGAAAAAAATCGTAGAAGAATGTAAGTCGGCAGTTGACTACCCCCCTTATGGCTTTCCGCTGATAATCACTGGTCCATCAGGGGTCGGGAAAAGCTATCTGGCTTCTTTGATCTTTAAGTATGCCAAAGAAAAGGGTGTTATTTCTAAAGACGCTAATTTTACGGTGCTTAATTGTGCGGATTATGCAAATAACCCGGAGTTACTTTCCTCGGTTTTATTTGGTTATAAAAAGGAGCCTTTACGGGAGCCAATGCCGATATGCTCGGATTAGTCGATCAAGCGAATGGCGGGTATCTTTTCTTAGATGAAGTACATCGCTTGCCCCGTGAAAGTCAGGAAAAATTATTTGTTTTATTGGATTCTGGTGACTTCTATCCATTGGGTGAGAATAAAGAAAGGCATCATGTTCAGGTACGTTTTATTTTTGCTACTACTGAAAATTTGGATAATAACCTATTACAAACTTTTCAACGACGTGTTCCCTTGCAAGTTGAATTAACTGCGATCTCAAAACGTCCATTATTGGAACAGTGCCAGTTGATAGAACACTTCTTTAAACGTGAAGCTTTAGAAATGCAACGCGATATCCGTGTTTCGTATAGTACGGTCAGGGAATTGTTGAATACGAAACAAATCGGGAATGTTGGTTCATTGGCTAATCAGATCAAATTGTTGTGTGCTGAAGCGTTTAGCAATAATAGCGGATTAGATCTACTAGAAATCACTTTGCCTGATAAGCATGACAATAATATAGAGGAGGGATACTGGCTGATTAAGGGTTCGGGTGCCGAAAAACTCATAACAGGCAACACTGATGGGCTCTACTCATCTTTAAGCACATTACTAAGCACATTGCAAAGCCAGGAACGACAGCAATCAAAAATTAATGAACAATCACTGACTTTGACGCGCTTCTTAAGTGATACACGCCGGACATCCGCTAGTTTGAGTTTAGATGATTACTTTACAGATTATATTCAACGAAAAATCGAACATGCATTACAAATGATCAGTGCACGTTATGGTGTCCTCCAAGAAATTTCAGAGCGCAAGATCAATAGAGCTGCCGAAATGATCAGTTTATTGCAGAAAGCAATAGAATTGCCGAATGCTAAGGATGCAGTTATTTTAAGTGAAAAACATTTCCCACGGACAATATATTTATGCCAAAAAACGATGAACCTAGCTGACATTCAGGTAAATCAAGAGTGGTTCGAATTAATTTTGCTTTACGTGATTTTTGGAAATGAAGCTAATAAGATCGAAGGTCAAAATTTGTTAGCAATCATGGTTTGTCACGGTGGCGGGATGGCTTCTAGTATTTGTTCGGTGGTCAATGATTTGTGCGGCAATTATATTTTTGAAGCATTTGACATGCCGATCGATGTTTCTAACCGCGAGATCAGTCAACAGGTCAATAACTATATTAAAAAACAAGGCAGAGGCTATGCCGGGACAATTTTACTGTTTGATATGGGATCACTAAGTAATATGTATCGGGAAGTCAAATCATTACTCGACACGGATCTGTTAGTGATCAACAATTTAACTACTGCAATTGCTTTAGATATTGGATTGCAGATCCAACAAAAAAAAGAGTTTAAAAAAATTGCGGAAAAGGCAGAAAAATATCCAAACACAATGAATGTCCAATATTATGAAGGAATTTCTCAACAGCAGAATATTATTGTTTCGTGTATGTCTGGAGTTGGTTTGTCGAAAGAAGTTAAGGAGATATTACAGGCTTGTTTACAAAGTGAAGTTGAGCTTATTACAATGGATTATCGGGACTTAAAGGCAACTTTGCAAAATCATGATCACTCTTACTTCAAAAATACCCGCTTTGTGTTAACGACTGCGGATGTGCCTGATCAAAATGTTGCTGAAGTTATTAACATCTACAACATTATGGATAAGAATGGTGATTTAAAATTACGTTCTTTACTGGAGCAAATGGGCGAAAATAAGCGAACGATCAATGATTTGATGAATGAACTGCTTCGTTTCTTTACAATTGGCGGAATAAAGGGGCGTTTACGCTTTATGAACCCAGAAATAGTTATTCCTGAGGTACAAGAGATAGTTGCTAACTTCGAAGGATATTATCACTTGGATCTAAGCGGTAAATAAAATTGAACCTTTATATGCATATTGCTCTGATGTTTGAGCGAATGTTGTTGAATAATGACCGCTCGTTTGAACAGTTGAATACTAAAGAAATGAGTGCAACTGAGGAAGAGTTTTATTCAGTTGCTCGGAATATCTTTCATTCTGCTGAGTCTAGATATAATATCAAGGTCGATGATTATGAGCTGTCACTGATGTATGAATTGTTTAAACCAATGCTGCTTAAATAAGAACTGCTTAAAGAAGTGCTTAAAAACTAAGCATTTCTTTTTTGTGCTTTAAAAAAGCTTGAAATACCTGCTTTTTTAAAAGTTGGCACGCCTTTTGCTATATGTTAAGTGTGAATCAAAATAATTGGGAGGTGCTTAACAGTGAATAAGTTTCTTGTTGCTTCACATGCAAATTTTGCTACAGGAGCGCAAAGTAAGATTGAATTGTTTGCTGGCAAAAGCAAGAACATTACTTATATAGCAGCATACAATGATGAAAATAAAACCTTGAAAAAACAACTTGATGATTTCTTTAAAGAAATCACGAGAAAAGACCGTGTTCTGGTCTTTACTGACATGTTTGGAGGCAGTGTTAACCAGCAAATCAGTTTGCGGGCTGCTAAATATAAAAATGTTTTTATCATAGCCGGTTTCAATTTACCGGTTGTTTTAGAAGCTTTATTATCAGCTGAGCCAATTACCGAAGAATTTGTAGATAAATTGATTCAAAGCGGACGAGTCAGTTTGCAAAAAGTTAAATTACAACAACCGACAAGCGCAGATGATGATTCTGATGATGTCTTTTTTGATTAAATAATGATTTAAAGATGAAAGGAAGATTTTAAAATGATACAAGCACTTAGAGTAGACGAAAGATTGATTCACGGACAAATTGCGATGGTATGGTCAAGAGCTTTGGACCTGGATGGCATCGTGGTCGCTAACGACGAAACAGCTAATGACGAAATGCAAAAGATGGCCTTGAAAATGGCTGTGCCAAGTGGATTGAAGGTTATTATCAAGTCTTTACAAGGAGCGATCGATCTTTTATCTGATCCACGGGCAGATAGAATGAAATTATTTGTCCTAGTTAGAACAGTGGGAGATGCTGTTACTTTAGCTGAAAAACTGTCTAACATCAAATATGTCAATATTGGTAATGTTGGTAAAGCGGTAGAGGGACAAAAACATACATTTACGCAATTTGTAATGTTAACTAATGAGGAAATTGAAAATTTACGTCGACTAACTGAATTATATCCCGAAACAGCCTTACAAAATTTACCAGACAATAAGAAACTATTGGCATCAGATGAGTTGAAGAAATTATAAGATTTTTATGATCTAAGTTGCGCAATTTAGCGTTTGATCTATTGAATCTTAACTATATATATGGAAAGTCAGCTGACGATAGTGTTTGTTATATTGCTTTTCAAGCTCAAATAATTATTCAGGAGGTTTAAATAATGTTATATCAAGCTTTGGTTGTTTCTTTAGTCGTTTTCTTGACTGTTGGCGGCCAGGAACTCTTAGGTTTCACACAACTTGGCCGACCAATTGTTATTGGTCCGCTGGTCGGTTTATTACTAGGTGATGTTCAGACTGGTCTTTTACTAGGGGCTTCACTTGAAACTATTTTTATGGGCGTTGTCAATATCGGTGGTGCAAAGGTTGCTGAACCTGGTTTGGCCAGTGCTTTGGCTGTTGCTTTTGCAATCAATATGCATGGTGGCTTGGGCGTTGCTTTGCCGATCGCGATCCCGTTAGGTATTATTGGTGTTGAAGTTAAAACATTGATTTATGTTTTAGTAGTTGGACCATTTGCCAGTGTCTTTGACCGTTTGGCCGCTAGTGGACAACAAAAGAAATATACTGGATTACATTTTGGCTTGTGGACTTTACAATGGTTCCTTTATTCATTGATCCCATTTTTTGCTATTTTAGTTGGTTCAAAAGCAACCCAAAATGCTATTAATATGATCCCTGATACGATCGTTAATGGTTTGTCTGTGGCCGGCAACTTGTTGCCAGCAGTCGGAATGGCTATGTTGATGAAAATCTTGTGGGAAAATAATATTTCAGTTTATTATTTCTTAGGTTTTTTGATCGTGGCATATTTCAAGGTGCCTTTGATTGCTGTCGCTGTAATGGCAATTGTCATCGGTGTTGTTTCAGCACAAAATGATTTCAGAATGCATAAGATCGAAAAGAAAAATGCGGCACGTCCTGCAGTAGTAACAAACTCGCCAGATCAGCAGAATATAACAGAAAGTGCTGATGAGCAAGAAAATGATGATTTCTTTAGTTAACGGATATTGCATTTTTGTAATTTTTAACTAAAAATTATCGATTTAAAGGGAGGAACAACTTTAATGGCTGAAAAGAAAGAATTAACAGCAAAGGAAAATAAACTTTTACGACAAATGTATTGGCGTTCATTTACACTTTATTCAGCAGTTACACCTGCAAGCAAGGAGCTTCTGATTTTGAATATACGATGTTGCCATTTATTAACGAATTTTATAGTGATGAAGAAGAAAAAAAGCAGGCAATGGTGCGACATAATTCTTACTACAACAGTAATTTGGCTTTAGTTCCGTTTATTATGGGTGTTACCGCCTCGATGGAAAAGGAAAACTCTGAGACCGAGAACTTTAATACTGATTCTATTAATGCTATTAAAACCAGTCTGATGGGACCTTTAGCCGGAATCGGTGATTCAGTATTTTGGGGTGTTTTAAAGGCAATCGCTGCTGGTGTTGCTATTGGTTTAGCTAAATCTGGCAACATTTTAGCTCCAATTGTCTTCTTACTGATTTTTAACGTACCAGTACAGATCATTCGTTGGTATAGTGGGAAAATGGGTTATACGCTGGGATCTACTTATATTTCCCAGTTATATGAAAATGGTTTGATCAACATATTGACTAAGGCCGCAAGTACGATCGGTTTAATGATGGTTGGTGCCATGACAAGCCAAATGGTCAAGCTTAAGATCAAATGGAATATGGTTGTGGCTGGTAAGAAAGTGTTGGGAACACAAAATGTTTTGGATCAGATTTTTGTTGGGTTACTGCCCTTAGTAATTACGTTAGCTTGTTTTTATTTGATCAAGAAAAAGAATGTTTCCCTGAATGCCTTGATTTTTGCAATCATTATTATTTCAGTTTTAGCTTCCTTAGTAGGGATCGTTTAGAAAAAAATATTAAGCAAGACGGAGGAAATTATGAATTCAGAATGGTGGAAAAATGCGGTAATTTACCAAATTTATCCTAAGTCTTTTAAAGACAGCAATGGCGATGGTTTTGGTGATATTAACGGTATTATTGAAAAATTACCTTATATTAAATCATTGGGTGTTGATGCGATCTGGCTGAATCCTCTTTATGTTTCGCCGCAAGTTGATAACGGCTATGATATTGCCGATTATCGCAAAATAGATCCGCGTTTTGGATCAAATGAAGATTTATATCATTTGATCCGTGAGGCACATCAGTTAAATTTAAAGATCATTATGGACTTGGTAGTGAATGGAACTTCTGACCAACATCAGTGGTTTAAAGAAAGTTGCAAATCAAAGGATAACTATTTTAGTGATTTCTACATTTGGAAAGATGCTAAAGAAGATGGTAGCGAACCTAACAACTGGGGTTCAAACTTTTCAGGTTCAGCCTGGGAATGGAATGAACAGCGGCAACAGTATTATTTACATTATTATGCCAAGGAACAACCTGATTTGAATTGGGAAAATCCTCGAGTTCGTGAAGCAGTTTTTGACTTGATGCATTTTTGGAAAGCAAGAGGTGTCGATGGCTGGAGAATGGATATCATTACCTCAATTTCTAAAAATCAGAATTTTCCCGATAATCCGGCTAAAAATGGTGAAAAATATGTTGTAGCTAATCAAGATAATGGGCCACAGATGCATGAGTTTATTCATGACATTGATCGAGAAGTGTTAAGTCCATTTAAGATGATGAGTGTAGGCGAAGCTCCAGCATCTAAAAGTATTGACGCCAGGCAGCTGGTCGACCCGAAGCGTGAAGAACTTGATATGGTTTTTACTTTTGAACATATGCATATTGATCGTAAACCAGGTGGCATAAATGGGCGCTGGGATGTGCAACCGGCAGATATCATTGCTTTGAAGAATATTTTAAGCGATTGGCAAAACTCATTACGAGATCATGGCTGGAATGCACTTTATTTTGAAAATCATGACCGCGCGCGAACACTATCTAGATGGGGCAATGATCACGAATACCGTTATGAGAGCGCCACAGCTTTTGCAACAGTGTTACATTGTTTACAGGGGACACCTTTTGTTTATCAAGGTGAAGAGATCGGTATGACAAATCCTGATTTTAAGCTGGAAGATTACGAAGATGTGGAGTTAACGACTAATTATCATCAATTTGTTGAGGAGCAAAAGACCCTATCGGCTGCTGACTTTTTGAAAGCTGCCCATAAGATCAGCCGTGATAATGCTAGGACTCCAATGCAGTGGAATGATGCAGTGAATGCTGGTTTTTCAGAGGCTAAACCGTGGTTTAAAATCAACACACGTTATCCTGAAATCAATGTTACAAAAGATCAAGAGAGTCAAAAATCAGTTTCCAATTATTATAGGAAATTGATCGAGTTGCGGCATCAAAATTTGATTTTGCGTGATGGCACTTATGAGCTGAAATTTGCTGACGATCCGGATGTTTTCGTTTACGAGAGAGTTTTGGGTAAACAAAAATGGACGATCATCGCAAATTTAAGTGAGAAGACGTTTGACTTGTCAGATTACTATACAGCTGATACTAAAACTAAGGTTTTGCTTTCTAATTACCAAAGGCAAGGATCTGGTTTAGGAGATGCAGCATTGAAACCTTGGGAAGCACTAGTATGCGAAAAGCAGATATAGATATACAAAAGATCGATCTATTTAATAGATCTGGTCTTTTTTTGTAAGTGCGCCCGGCATGGGCAGTAACTAGGCGGTGTAAGTCCGCTGTGAGCCGTA
>OMJG01002046.1_pt1 | contig 10477 bp, 10 predicted proteins | sample 1646431 | NCBI WGS metagenome assembly OMJG01 (sample SAMN03771674, study PRJEB25209) | food metagenome | isolation source: Cotija cheese | place: Mexico:Jalisco,Michoacan | collected 2011-12-12 | reverse complement strand
GTGAAAAACAAGTATTATTGGGATGCAAAAAATGGTCAGTTAATGAAGGTGATTTGCGATATGTCGTTAACAACTATAATCCTAAAAAAGAAAAACAAGTTGGCGAACAGGAGTTAAGAGATTCATCAAATTATGAGCAGTATAAAGAATCTAACGATAACCCTGTCAGCAAGTTAAGGTACTGGAAAAGTTTTAAAAAAGAGTTAGTACAAGTTATGGAGGAAGAATTATTGCCTCTTGAACGTGATTAAAAAGAAGAGATGTGTTTTATGGCACATTATATTAAGAAAAAAGCGTTGGTACATGATGTGCCAACGCTTTTTCTATGCCTGTTTAATAGTGGTAAAAATGAGGTGTGGATAGTTATTTAGTCTAATTGGGAATTTGCTGTTAGCTAGGCCACGACTAACAATAAGATTTGATTCATTTTTAATGTATAAGCCATTTGTTAGTTTTGGTAACACCCCTTGATCAGGTGATAAAAGACCATCTGTTTTAGGTAAACGCCATTGTCCACCATGAGCATGACCGCTAAAAATAGCAAGAGGGCTATTAAAAGAGTTAATGTATTCATCAAATAGTTCAGGATGATGCGCTAAAACTAACGTCTCCTGATTAGTATTCATTTTCGCCATATCTTTACTTGAAAGTGAAGTGTGTCGATTACTTAATCCAACAAGGTTAAAGGCATTATTGTTGATGACTAAATTAGTGACATCATTTTCTAAATAAACCGCATCACTGGCTTTGATTTTTTGTCTCCATAAAGCATAATCTGGGTTTGTTTCTTCATGGTTACCATTGATAACATAAGTTTGGTAGCGCGATGTTAATGTAGTTAAAAAATCAAAAAATTCGGTTGTTTCTACAGACTCAGTGCGATCAATCGTGTCACCAGTTAAAAACACGACATCAGGTTGTTCTTTTTCTAATTCATTTAATAATTGTGTTTGACTAACTCTTAATCTTGGAAACTGTAAGTCGGATAAGTGCGCAATTTTTACAGGATTATCATTAACCCGATTACTTGTGATGAAAATTGATTCAACATCAAGTTGTCTGTTTTCACGAATGCCTTCTGCCATGATAAAGAGAGGCAGTCCAATTAGTAATCCAGTAATAATTTTTTTCGTTCTAGTCATGTTAGTACTCCTTTGAAATAATCAATATCTTTAGTTAAATTAACAAAAATTTTTTAATAAAGAATTAAAAATAAAAATCTTAGAAAAATCTTAACCGTATTTTCAAAAAAAAGTTAGTAACATTGAATAGTTATGAAAAATATGCTAATATAACAATGTGTGATATGAGTGGAAAGAGTGAGCGTGTTGACGCTCACTCTTTTTGATGAATTTCTCGAAAATGTATAGGGAGGCGAAAATATTGGCAAATGTAGTCGAAATAGTCACTGACTTAGTTACTCCGATCTTGGAAGACTATCAATTTGACTTAGTAGATATTGAGTATGTTAAAGAAGGGAAAAATTGGTTCCTAAGAGTATTTATTGATAAAGATGGCGGTATTGATATCAACGAATGTGCACTAGTCAGTGAGGCGTTAGGTGAAAAACTTGACACAATCGATCCAGATCCGATTCCACAAGCCTATTTCTTAGAGGTGTCTTCACCAGGGGCAGAAAGACCTTTGAAAAAAGAAGAAGATTATGTCAATGCTATTGGAGAGTATGTAAATATCTCTTTTTATCAAGCTGTTGAAGGAGAAAAGCAGTATCAAGGTTTCTTAAATGAAGTAACCCCAGAGACGCTCACCCTATTAGTAAAAATTAAAACACAAGAAAAAGAAATGACATTTGATAGAAAAAATATTGCCAAAGCGAGATTGGCTATTCAATTTTAAAATGGAGGTTAAGGAAATACATGAACAAGGAAATGTTAGGAGCACTAGATGCTCTTGAACGCGAAAAAGGTATTTCAAAAAGTATCGTCATTGAAGCACTAGAAGCAGCAATGGTTTCAGCGTATAAACGTCACTATGGACAAGCACAAAATGTAGATGTTGAGTTTGATGAGAAAAAGGGGGATGTGCATATTTTTTCTGTTAAAGAAGTAACAGAAGAAGTCATGGATTCTCAATTAGAAGTTAGCTTGAAAGAAGCGTTAAAAATTAATGGTGCTTATGAAATTGGTGATATGATTCGTTTTGAGGTAACCCCAAAAGACTTTGGCCGTATTGCAGCACAAACAGCTAAACAAGTTATCTTACAACGTGTACGTGAAGCAGAACGCTCAATTATTTATAATGAATTTAGTGCTTACGAAAATGAAATTATGCAAGGAATTGTGGAACGTCAAGATAATCGCTATATTTATGTCAATTTAGGTAAAATTGAAGCCGTATTATCTAAACAAGATCAAATCCCAAATGAAGTTTATCAACCACACGATCGCATCAAGGTTTATATTTCAAAAGTAGAAAATACATCAAAAGGTCCACAAGTTTACGTTAGTCGTAGCCATCCAGATTTATTAAAACGATTATTTGAACAAGAGATACCAGAAGTGTATGATGGAGAAGTAGAGATTATTAGTATTGCGAGAGAAGCAGGAGACAGAGCAAAAGTCGCAGTGACAGCTGCTAATAAAGACATTGATCCAGTTGGAACGTGTGTCGGACCAAAAGGACAACGTGTTCAAGCCATTGTTAATGAATTAAAAGGCGAAAACATGGATATCGTGGAGTGGAATGAAGACCCTGCTGTCTTTATCTCAAATGCACTAAATCCAGCACAAGTATTAGATGTTATTTTTGAGCCAAACCAACGTGCTTGTACAGTCGTTGTGCCAGATTTCCAATTATCATTAGCTATTGGGAAACGTGGACAAAATGCGAGATTAGCGGCTAAATTAACTGGCTATAAAATTGATATTAAACCTGAATCCGAATGGGAAAAAATAGCTGCAGAAAATGAAGAAGAGTTACTTGAAGAAGTACTTGAAGCAAATGAAGAATTAGTCGTTGAAGATGTATTAGATGAAGCTGTGGAAGAAATATCAGAAGAAACTACATCAGAAGAATCAACAGAGAACGCTACAGAAGACATTGTCGTAACTGTTGAAGAAGATGAAGAATAATACCACTTTTTGGGAGGCGAAATAGATGAAACAAAGAAAAATTCCAATGCGTAAATGTGTTGTATCAAATGAAATGAAACCCAAAAAAGAAATGATTCGTATTGTTCGTTCTAAAGAAGGCGAGATTTCGATTGATCCAACTGGAAAAATGCCAGGTCGTGGAGCTTATCTATCTATGGAACCAGATGTCGTCCAAAAAAGTTGGGATCAAAAAATTTTAGACAGAGTATTAAACGATACATTAACAGATGACTTCTATCAAGAGTTGCTAGACTATGTGTCACATCAAAAAGCAAGGAGAGAATTATTCGGAAATGGAAAATAAACAACGATTTCTTAATCTCCTAGGTTTAGCAATGAAAGCCGGTAAACTTGTGACTGGTGAAGAAACAACCTTACAGTCAGTGAGAAAAAATACTGTAAATTTGGTGATTTTAGCAAGTGACGCAAGTGAAAATACCGAAAAAAAAATGAGAGACAAGTGTCATAGTTATCATACAAAATTGATTTCGCCATGCACCTCAGCCGAACTGAGTTCTGCTATTGGTAAAAATCGTATGATTGTCGGGGTATGTGACACCGGATTTTCTCGAAAGATGTGTGAACTAATGACAGAATAGGATGGTGAGAGAATGAGTAAAAAACGCGTATATGAATTAGCAAAAGAACTAAATGTTCCAAGTAAAGATATCGTAGAAAAAGCTCAGTCCGCAGGTGTTGATGTGAAAAATCATATGAGTACATTAAATGACTCAGATATTGACAAAGTCAAACACCTATTAGCACCTTCAAAAGCTAAGGGACAAGATAATAAAAAAACTGGTCAAGTACCAGCTAAAAAAAATAATCATTCTAATAAAAAGTTAGAAAATAATGATAACAGTAAGGGTAATCGAGTGAATAATCAGAATCAAAACAAACAACAACCAACGAATAAATCAAATAACAATCAACAGTCTTCAGCTAAAGGAACGAAAAAGCCAGCTGGAAATACATCTAATCAAGCGAATAGAAACAGTAATTCAACAACCAATAATAACCAAAATAGAGGCGGAAATCGCAATAACAATGGTAACCGACCTTATCAAGGAAACCAAAACAATCGCTATAACAAAAATAATAAGCGACGCAACAATAAAAAAGGCAAACAGCAAACATCTAATAAGCCAGCTGTACCACCACGTAAATTTAAGGAATTACCAGAAGTGTTAGTTTACACTGAAGGCATGAATGTAGCAGATATTGCTAAGAAAATTTACCGTGAACCAGCAGAAATTATTAAAAAATTATTCCTATTAGGTGTGATGGTTAACCAAAATCAAGCATTAGATAAAGATACAATTGAATTATTGGCGGCAGATTATGGTATTGAAGCGGAAGAAAAAGTTCAAGAAGATGTGGCTGATATTGACAAATTCTTTGAAGTAGATGTTGTTGATCCTGATAAATTAGTCAGTCGTCCTCCCGTTGTGACTGTTATGGGACACGTTGACCATGGTAAAACAACCTTATTAGATACATTAAGAAATGCAAAAGTAACCTCTGGTGAAGCAGGTGGGATTACACAACATATTGGTGCCTACCAAATTGATATTAATGGCAAACCAATTACGTTTTTAGATACACCAGGACATGCGGCATTTACTAGTATGCGTGCTCGTGGAGCAAGTATCACAGATATTACCATTTTGGTTGTAGCAGCAGATGATGGTGTCATGCCTCAAACAGTTGAAGCCATTAACCATGCTAAAGCAGCAGAAGTCCCAATTATTGTGGCGGTCAATAAAATTGATAAACCAAGTGCCAATCCAGATCGCGTAATGCAAGAATTAAGTGAATATGGCTTGATTCCAGAATCATGGGGTGGAGACACCATTTTTGTTCCAATCTCTGCAAAATTTGGGGATAATATTGAAGAATTATTAGAAATGATTTTACTTGTTTCTGAAGTAGAAGATTTAAAAGCTGATCCAACACAACGTGCCATTGGAACAGTTATTGAAGCTCGCTTAGATAAAAGTAAAGGACCTGTTGTAACCTTATTAGTACAACAAGGAACACTACATGTTCAAGACCCAATCGTTGTTGGTAACACCCACGGACGTGTGCGTGTGATGACAAACGATATTGGTCGTCGTGATAAAACAGCTGGACCAGCAACACCAGTTGAAATTACTGGGTTAAATGATGTGCCACAAGCTGGTGACAGATTTGTAACCTTCGAAGACGAAAAAACAGCTCGTGCAGCTGGAGAAGAAAGAGCAAAACGTGCTTTATTAGAACAACGTCAAGTGAGTCAACGTGTGACATTAGATAACTTATTCGAAAGTCTGAAAGATGGCGAAATGAAAGAAGTTAACGTTATTATCAAAGCGGACGTTCAAGGGTCAGCTGAAGCATTAGCCGCAAGTTTAACAAAAATTGATGTAGAAGGCGTTCGTGTGAAAATTGTCCATTCAGCAGTTGGGGCAATTAACGAAAGTGATATTACATTAGCTTCTGCAAGTAATGCGATTATCGTCGGTTTTAATGTTCGTCCAACAGCACAAGCTCGTACACAAGCAGAACAAGAACAAGTCGATATTCGTTTACACAGAATCATCTATAAAGTTATCGAAGAAATTGAAACAGCGATGAAAGGAATGCTTGATCCTGAATTTGTTGAAAAAATTACAGGACAAATGCAAGTTCGTGAAACTTACAATGTGTCTAAAGTTGGGACAATTGCAGGATGTTACGTAACAGAAGGCTTCATTCGCCGTGATTGTGGTATTCGTTTAATTCGTGATGGTATTGTTATCCATGAAGGTAACCTAGCTAGTTTGAAACGATTTAAAGATGATGTAAAAGAAGTAAAAATGGGATTTGAATGTGGTGCCACTCTTGAAAATTACAATGACGTAAAAGTTGATGATGTCATTGAAGGGTTCATCATGGAAGAAGTGAAAAAATAATTCAGCTCATTTATATGAGGAGGATAAGCATATGGCAAATTACCGAGATCGTCGTGTCGCTCAAGAAATATTAAAAGAAGTGAATGATATTTTACATAAAAAAGTGCGTGATCCACGTGTACAAGATGTAAGTATCACTGACGTAAAAGTAACTGGTGATTTACAAGAAGCAACTATTTTTTATAGCTTGTTGAGTGATAAAGCGTCTGATAAGCAAAAAGCGCAAGAAGGATTAGATAAAGCGACAGGATTAGTTCGTCGTGAATTAGGTCATAGATTAAGTATCTATAAAACACCTGAAATTACCTTTACAAGAGATGAGTCAGTCGAATATGGAAATCATATTGATGAACTATTAAGAGGATTGCATAAAGATTAATTTAAAAAAGACTAGAGGAAAATTTATTTCTTCTGGTCTTTTTAATTTTTCATAAAATAGGAATGATTAACGCATAATAATGAAGTATGATACACTAAGGTTAGATTAATTAGGAGGCGATTCGATTGGTAAAAAATATCGGAATAGTTGGGACAGGTGTGATTGCAACAGAATTTGTAACGCAAGTAGATACGTCAAAATACACGGTCCATTCAGTGTATAATCGTAACCCAAGATCTCTTGAAACGTTTAAAGAAGCCCATCAATTACATAATGGCTACACAGATTATGATGAGTTTTTAAATGATGATACCCTTGAGTGTGTCTATATTGCAACACCAAATCAAACGCATTATGACTATGCTAAAAAAGCAATCGAAAAGGGTAAACATGTATTATGTGAAAAAGTGATGGTATTAAATGCTGACCAAGCACGTGAGTTATTTGAATTAGCGAAAAAGTATCACGTGGTTATACTGGAAGCTGTAACATTATTCTTCATGCCAATGTATCATGAAGTGAGCCATTTATTAGAACAAAATGTGTTAGGTAAAATTAGTGGGGCGAATATCACATTTGGTAGTTGTAAAGAATATGATGTAAATAATCGATTTTTCTCATTAGAAAAAGGCGGTGGGGCATTATTTGATATTGGACCATATGCCTTATCAGCAGCTGTTTATTTATTAGGGACAGACATTGAGTTAGTTTCTTCTGAGGTTGTCATGGCACCAAGTGGCGTTGATGAAAAATCAGTGACTACATTAAAAACAAAAAATAACGAACTAGCTAGTGTGATGTTATCGTTTAGAGGAAGATTACCAAAACAAATTTTAGTCACAGGTGATGAAGGCTATTTAATGATTAATGATTTTCCAAGAGCGACAACAGCCAATATCTTTTATAATGATGGAACAACACAAGTCATTGAAGCAGGCGATGGAAAAGATGTATTTACCTATGAGATGGATATGTTAAATCATTTGGCTAGTGAAAAAGACTTAGAGCATGTTCCTGATTGTCGAGAAGTCAGTCAACGAGTGATTGAGTTGATGGACGCCATGAGACATGAGTGGGGATGGAAATTATAATAGACACCTAAAAGGAGGGCGGCCTCCTTTTTTATGTTTACAATCGCTTTTATCCTAATTAGGTCTTTAAGTATGCTATAATATTGAGGAAATGATGAAAAGAGTAGGAGAAGACAAATGGAAGGAATTATCCCTCTATGGAAACCACGTGGCATGACAAGTCATGATTGTGTTTTCCAGTTAAGAAAAATCTTAAAAACAAAAAAAGTTGGACATAGTGGCACACTTGACCCAGATGTTGATGGCGTATTGCCTATTTGTGTCGGTAAAGCAACAAAAGTTGTTGAGTATTTGCAAGAATCCAATAAACTATATGTTGGGGAAATAACCCTTGGATTTTCAACAGAAACAGAAGATGCAAGTGGGGAAATTGTGGCAAAAAGTCCTATTACCAAGCCTTTAACAGAAAAAGAAATTGATGAAGCCATGTTATCTTTCACAGGTGATATTCAACAAATTCCTCCTATGTATTCTGCTGTTAAAGTGAATGGTCGACGATTATATGATTATGCGAGAAAAGGCGAATCAGTTGATCGTCCAGTTAGACAAACAGTTATTCATCGTTATAAACGCATCAGTCAACCAATCTTTTCAGAAGAAACACAGACACAGTCTTGGAAATTTGAAGTGGATTGTGCAAAAGGAACGTATGTTAGAACACTTGCTGTGGATACAGGAAAAAAATTAGGTTATGAGGCACATATGTCAGATTTGACGAGGTTATCAAGTGGAGGGTTTGACGTGAAAGAAGCCATTACGTTAGAAAGAGTAAGAGAACTTGTTGAAGATAATCAATCATCAGAAATATTCTATCCGCTTGAGAGAGCTGTCGAGACGTTTCCTAAAAAACGATTAACACCAGATGAGTATCAATTAATCAGAAATGGATTAGTGATGCCAGATTCTTTTTTTGAGGGATATGATGACACACCGTTGATTGCATTATTCTACAATCAACAACTTGTTAGTTTATATGGTAAACACCCAAGTAAACCTGGCTTATTTAAGCCAGTTAAAGTGATTCGAAACGATTAAAGGAGTATATGTTATGCAAATTATTAATATTCATCATCCGTATGATCCATGTGACTTACCTAAGGATGATGTCGTGTTAGCTTTAGGTTTTTTTGACGGCGTTCATAGAGGCCATCAAGAAGTAATCCGAACAGCTAAGACTATAGCAAATGAAAAAGGATTAAAATTGGCTGTGATGACATTTAATCATCATCCTGCAGTTGTTTTCCAAAAAGTAAACTATAAGAAAATGAAATACATTACAACAATTGAACAGAAAGAAGAAAAAATGAGGCAATTGGGTGTCGATTATTTATATATCATTGAGTTTACGTCTTCTTTTGCCAGTCTTTCGCCACAAGATTTCGTCGATGAATACATGGTAGGATTGCATGCTAAAGTTGTTGTAGCAGGATTTGATTATACCTATGGAAAGAAAGATATTGCCAATATGAGTATCTTACCTACCTATGCAAAAGGTCGATTTGAAGTAGTTGAAGTTGAAAAATTAAGTGAACATGACGAAAAAGTTAGTTCAACAGCTATTCGTGAATGCATGAAGATAGGTGATATGTATGCAGCGAACAAATTATTGGGCTATGCTTATGAAACAACGGGCATTGTAGTACACGGAGATAAACGCGGTCGATTATTAGGGTATCCAACTGCTAATATTAAAGTGCCAACATATTCGTTATTACCTACTGGTGGGGTATATGTTGTGAAGATAAAAGTAGCAAATAAATGGTATATGGGTATGGCGCAAATAGGATACAATATCACATTTGAGAGCAATCGTCCAATGACCATCGAAGTCAATATTCTAGATTTTTCAGATGATATTTACGGTGAACAAGTGAGTGTTGAATGGCTACACTTTTTACGTGGAGAGCAAAAATTTGATAATGTGGATGGACTAATTGCTCAATTAAAACAAGATGAACAAAATACAAGGGATTATTTTGATGCAAGAGGAGGACTAATATGACGTCAGCCTATATACATATTCCTTTTTGTGAACATATCTGTTTTTATTGTGACTTCAATAAAGTATTTATTGAAGGACAACCTGTTGATGAATACATTGAGGCTTTGTTGAAAGAAATCAAGTTAACAAAAGAAGCTTATCCATCAGATACAACTGAAACCATTTATATTGGTGGTGGTACACCAACGTCTTTATCTGCTAAACAGCTCGACCGTCTATTAAGTGGTATAAAAGAATTATTACCGTTTAACCCAAGTGATGAATTTACTGTAGAGGCTAATCCAGGTGATTTGACAATGGATAAAATAAAAGTTCTTCAAACACATGGGGTCAATCGATTGTCTATGGGAGTTCAAACGTTTGATAATAGGTTATTAAAAAAAATTGGTCGAAAACATTCAGCACAAGATGTATTTGATACGATGTCTCTTTTAGAACGTGCTGATTTTTCCAATGTTAGTATTGATTTAATTTATGCTTTACCAAATCAAACAATGGAAAGTTTTGAAGACACGCTGGATAAAGCTTTGGCACTAGATTTACCTCATTATTCTATGTATTCATTGATTTTAGAAAATAAAACCATGTTTTATAATTGGGCAAGGCAAGGCAGATTGCATTTACCAGGGATTGATGTTGAGGGAGATATGTTTGAGCGAGCTATCGAACGCATGACGTTAGCTGGAAAACATCAGTATGAAGTGAGTAATTTTGCTGAAGTAGGAAAAGAGAGCAAACATAACTTGGTTTACTGGAATAATGATCATTATTATGGATTGGGCGCAGGAGCAAGTGGTTATTTAGGCAATATTCGTTATAAAAATCATGGACCTATCCAACATTACTTAGAACCCTTAAGACAAAATAACTTACCTACTATTACAACAGAAAATTTAACGATTAAGCATCAAATGGAAAAGGAGACGATTTTAGATGAGTTGGAGTTACGACAAAAGCCA
>OMJG01002043.1_pt1 | contig 10487 bp, 11 predicted proteins | sample 1646431 | NCBI WGS metagenome assembly OMJG01 (sample SAMN03771674, study PRJEB25209) | food metagenome | isolation source: Cotija cheese | place: Mexico:Jalisco,Michoacan | collected 2011-12-12 | reverse complement strand
CATGCACTATTCTCCTTTTAATAAACAGTTGGCTGTTTGGGTATGATTTCAACATGATTAATTCGATACTCATTATTTCTTTCAATAAGAGTAAATTGATAGAAATAATCAATGACAACAGGATCGTTCTCTTCTACTTGATAACTAACCTCTGATACATAAATAAATTGGTCGTCTCCTTGCAGGCTTTGATAGACTTGTTCGTTTGAAGTAGAGCTTTGAATAGCAACACTAGGGTCTTCGTCAGTCCCTACTCCCTGCAACAATTCGTAACTTTCGACTGTAAAGTAATTTTCCGCTTCTTTTAACCGTTCGTTGTAGTTTTCGTTTGTGTAATTCAACATATTATTAAATGCTGTTTGAATGAATTGGACTTTCTCTTCTAAGTTCGGTACTTCTTGAACTTCTTCACTTTCTGAGTCTTGTTGAGTTGTGAGTGCAGACACTTCTTCTTTTAATTCAGTGTTTTCAGAATATAAGCCAACTGCTGAAACAACACTTAACAATAATAAAATTGACAAACCAATCAACCCGATATTCTTATTCAACGATTATCACTTCCCTTTCTTTCAAGGTAAACGGTCAGTAAGTTCTTTTGCCTTGAAACATTTAATGCGGGGAAAAATCTACAAAATTACGAGGGTTTACTTGGTTACCTTCTCCGTTATGCACTTCAAAATGCAAATGAACACCGGTGGAACGTCCGGTTGTTCCTGTCAGGCCTATGATTTGCCCTTTATCAACGAGTTCCCCAATATTCACACTTGGCGGTTGTGAAAGGTGCAAGTATTGAGTATAAAGAGTATTTCCGCTGTCAGAAACATAATCGTCATGGCGTATTCTTACCGCGAAACCACCTGTTTGACTAAATCCTGCATAGACGACTGTTCCTTCTCCTGCTGAAGCAATCGGCAAGTTAGCTGCACCAAGCGGAGCTAAATCAATTCCATTGTGCATTCTTCCCCAACGCCACCCGATCTCAGACGTCACAACGTATTTGTCGTCTTGTCCGAAATAAGGGTTTTGTAGTTGGCCAAAAGCGGTGTCTTTTCCAACATTTTCTAACGGTTCGCCTAAATAGCGTTTAACATGCGCAACATAATTTGGATCTCCATAAATTGGCCAACCGAGTTGTGCTTTCATTTTTCGGGAAAATTGCTGCGCAAGTTCAACGGAATGTTTCCCACCATTTTGAGCGACAAAATCAATGTAGCCATTCCCCATGTTATAGGCTTGAATGCCGGTATCTATATCAACACCTGCATTTTCTGCTTGTGTCATGACTTCATCAAAATACCGCACCCCTACTTGAATACTAAACAGAGGATCTTGAATGGTATTTGGTGGCAACCCTAAGCTTTCACTTGCTTGCATAATGTCTAAAGAAGCTGTGCCTCCACTTTCTTGTGTGGTAATGGCCAACAAAACATGTAGATTGTCTGCTCGGCCATATTTGGCAAGTTCTTGTTCAATGTAAGGTTGCCACTGTAATACGGATTCTGGTACTTCTCCTGCACCATATGAGCCTAGATTATCTTGTCTTTGCTCTTCACGTTGAAAAAGTAGTGTGACGATAATGAGGAAAAAGAGAAAAAGAACCACAATTCCCATGCCTATCCATTTTCCAAAACGTGACAAGAAAGTGAGTTTCTTCATAAAATCAAACTCCTTTCTCTACTCTCCTTCATTAACCAATTCATCTATTTGCTTGTTTAGTTCGTCTATTCGTTTATTGATTTCATCAATTCTGTCTGTATTGTCTTCTTCATTTAGTCCGTCTTTTTCTTTGTTCAAATCGTCAATTTCTTGTTGTAGGTCTTTCCTTTTTTTGTCTGCTTCTTCGCCTTGGATTACTGCTTCGGCAATGACTGTGTTTTCTGGGTACTTTTCTTGTACTTGCTTGGCTTTATCTACATTTCCTAGTTCTACATACTTCAACGCAAGGCGTTCGGCTGTATTTTTGTCATTCAAAAAGTTCAATACGTTTTCCATTCCCGATTGATCTTCTGAAATGATTGTTTGTTCATCAGTCAGTTTTCCTTTAGCTTCTTCGGTTAATTTGTCGCTATTCAAGTCCGAAATAGCTTGTAAATTGTCCGCTTCATAAGCTTGTTGAATGACGGTTTCCAGTGAACTTTCTTCCGTGTCGATTGCTAATTGATATTGTCCTTGTTTAGCTAATTCTTCTGACACATCTGCAAGGTCATAATCAATCTGTTTGTATAACTGAATCGCTTCTTCGTAATTGCCATTTGCAAAGGCCTCGTTTGCTTTCATTAGTGTATCTTTTTCAGTTAATTGTTGTTCGTAACTTTCAACGATTTCCATTTGGCTGCTCGAAGCGTTAACTTGCGTAAAGATAATGCCGCCAATAGCTACCAGACCTAGAGTGGCGATAATCGCTAAATACTTGTTGCGATTTTTTCGTTCACGCTCATTATTGTTTGAGATATAATCATAAGTGATATAGTCTTCACTATCTTTAATGAAACGGAGCAAGTCGGCTCTGGTCGGTTGGTTGTAAATCTCTTTAATTAACTCATTGCCCTCTTGCTTCACTTCTTCTGGCGAAACCAAGCACTTTTCATAACTAATGCCACTCAATAGGCTAACGACACATGCTTTATATCTTTCTAAGCTCGTATATTGATCTTTTGGCATAAAGCGATTGGCAAAGTAGGTATAACGAACTGTTTGCATGGGGTGGTAATACATAGTTGCTGGGTTCAACGAAACATAGTAATCAGTATATTTCCCTAAAATGTCTTGTTCTAAAATTTCTTGTGCAATAGAAATTTTAACAGGATACGCTTCGCTTTTTATTTTTGCTAGATTGGTTAATTTAGCGCTTTTATTAAATTGAAAGATGACTTGCGTGTCCGATTCTTTTACATCAACCAAAGAAAGAAATTCCTCACTATTGGCTAGTTGCGTGTTGCTTATATCAGCGATTTTGTCATGCGTAAATTGGTTGCGATCCATTTCAAATTTAACGGTGTCGTTTGTCTCTTTGATTGTACCAAACTCAAAGTTATACACGCGAAACTGACTTTGTTTTCCCAATTTTTTCAACTCCTTCGCTAAAATTGGAAAGATAGAGCTTCTTCTTCTTCAATAGGGGTCATTTGAATACGTTCCTCATAATTTGGTTTTTCGTCTGAATACTTCTGTTCGTATTGTACTGGATCAATGAGTCGTAATTCTTCTGACGTCAACGTGACCGTCATAAAGGCACGTTTGGAACCATTAATAATTAAGGCTTCTCCTTGTTTTTTGTGAGAAAGTAGACGTTTTTCTTTTGCTGAAAACGGCATATGCAATTTTTCTTCAATATCATTTAATCCTGCATTATCTAGTCCAAAAAACAGCTTCGTGTAGCTATTTCCGATAATAGCTTCTCCTACGTTTCGTCCATTATCCATTGTTCCATCTAATACGTCTTGAATTTGTTGGGTTCCTGCGATAGCTCCTGCGTTATATTTTCTGAAACGCTTATACGCTTGGTAAAAGAAAGTCGAAGCGTCTGGGTTTTGGGTCAAAAAGTGAAATTCATCAACAAATAGTTTGATGTTTTCTGTTCTGTTTTTTGTGATTTCATCCCACAAGAAGCTGAACGTATTCAGATAAGCTGCACCTTGAATATCAGCTTCGTTTTGAAGTGATTTTAAGTCAAACGAAAGTAGGTCGGTGGTAACATCAATGTTGGTTGTACCGTTGAATAAGGTATTTGAACCATTGACATAGCTATCGAGAATATAATAAAAATCTCGTATAATATCGAAACGCTCTTTATCTTCTTCACTGTCTTTCATACGTTCGATTTGTTGATACACGTCACTTAATATCGGCCATTCTTCATGGCTGATATGTTTTATACTGTCATACTTCAAAATACCGCTGTTTCGGTAACAATCTCTCAATACTCGGTCTAAGATACTTTTTTCAACTTGGCTTAAATCGGGTTTCAACACTTGGAAAAACCCTTTTACACGTTGAATTTTGTCTTTTACAAGGATTTCCATTGTGATTGCTTGGTTAGTATCTAGTTCCTCCGAATAAATCTCTAACGGGTTAATTCTTGTGCTTGAGTTACTGCTTAAATGCACCACTTCTCCGCCGAACCGTTCTACAATGTCAGAATATTCATCTTCGGGATCAATGATAAAGACCTTCACGCCTTTGGCGATATAACGCAATATTTTTTGCTTCATGTAGGTGGTTTTCCCTACTCCACTTGTTCCGATAACGACCATATTTTGGTTTAATACATTTCGCTTGTCACTATAATCGATCGCAATCAAACTGTCTGTATCTTTGTTAATGCCTTCAATGTCACTTCGTGGCGACAAGTCTAAAATTTCTCCATCATCAAAAGGGAAGGTACTACTGGCAACTTCGGTATTGGATTGTTGGTAAGTATAATCACGCAATAAGTTTTCTCCGATTGGAATTGCACTCCAAAATGCGTGGTATTGGGCTTTAATCGGGTTCATAGGTTTCAATTGAAGTTTTGTGAGTGTGTTTGTCACACTGTCGGTTAATGCTTCCAGTTCTTCCAAACTGTCTGCTTGCAAGAATACATACATACACTGATACAGATAAGTGACTTCGCTATTCAAGTATTTATTTAATTGCATATTGGCGGTTTTAATGGCTTGCTCAATGCGCTTCTTCTTTAAGGGATCATAGGTATCAAGCTTTTCAGCTTCTTTATTCTTAATAGCTCGGTTGTAGTAATTCACCATTTCATGTGAATTGCTACTCTCGAAGTTCTGAACGATTGTAATATTTCCTTTTTTTCTCTTTAATTCCGATAACCAGTTTCCACTTTTCACTTTTGGATAGTCAACAATGGTTAGTACTCGAATGTAGTTGCTTCCACTTTCAATATGGTCTGGATATTCTTCCCAACTAAATGGATATATGGCATGTACCATGGTATCGTCCAAAAAATCGTCCAGATTCTGAACCTCTTCGACTTCCTCAATGTCAAATTCTTCAATTCCGTTGTCTAAGACTTTCTCCGTTTCTTGGTTCTCTCTTGCAAGGAAGTTAAACACACTCTCACGTCCTTTTATTTTCCGTTGTAGTTAAAGAGATTTTTTAAGACGGCTATAATTTCATCTGCATAAAGCTTCTTCGCTTGTAAATCGTGTTGTTCAAATGCATCTTCCAAACGATTGATATAGTGGTTTACTTTCTCATCTAAGTCACTTACTTTTTTATCTAAAGAAGTTAATGATTTATCAGTAATCTTTTCTCGGATAACCAACAAATGGCGTTTTGTACTCATTTCGTTGCGATAAACCTTGCTATTAAAATAATCAATGTACGAAGCGATCAATTGTTTTCGTGCAGGGTTGGTTTCCTGTAAGTACCGTTTTTTATACGCTAAAATATAATCTTCAAAATTGACTGGCATGGTAATGTCTAAATACTGTTGTTTCTCTTTTGAGCTATCTCCTAAGGTATTCATCAAAAAGGTATTGTAGGTTTCAAAAGCATACGACTGTTCTTCTTCATTCAACAACTCCAAGTTAATGCCTGTCGTTTCGATAATGGCGACTAGATAGCCTGTTTTAGTGACAACATACCCTTGGTAAATGGACTTTATCAAAGACATATCATCAATGGTTTCTTTGCCTTTATTGATCGTTCTCGGCTCGAAAGTAAACTCTAATTTATTCTCTTGTTCTGTATATTTCTTCTTTTTTCCAAAGCCAAACATTAAAACCTGCCCCCTTTCCCACGATCTACGTCTTTTCTTTTAGCAATAAAGAATTTGTGTTGCCGCTTGTTGTAACTGGACTTCATTTTCAAATACTGGAGCAAGCGAATGTTGTTTCGGCTCTTTACTGGTTTAGAAGTGAGAACAGCTAATAGAATCGTTAAAATAAAAATCGATACTGCCAATTTAATCAATATCCATTTGATACTGTGTGGAGGTAGAAACAGAAAGACTAAACAAACAATCAAAATTGGAAGGACATACACTGCGATTTCTTTTAAGGACATCCCCAGAAATACACCATAATCACTTGTAATATTTTCTGGGAAAATAAATTGTTTCTCTTTTTTGTCGTTCATAGTAACACCCTTTTAATTAGGCTTATTGGAACAAGCTGTATACCCATGGAACTACCCATACAAGAGCGGCTGAAATAGCAACTAACCCTAGTACTCGCCCAACGGCTTTATATACTTCGTTTTTTTCCTGTGGATCATCAGCACTTGGCATACGCTTAATCACAATCCATAATCCAACAACAATACCCACCAGAACGACAATACCTGTCAATACTGATTGAACGGTAGTCAATGCGCTGGAAATTCTTCCTTGAATATCTTCTGCAGCCGCAACGTTAAAAATTACTGGATAACCGTTTTGTAGAAAGTTCATCCTAATCTCTCCTTTATTCTTCTTCTTTTTCTTTTTGTAAAGACAATGTTTGTTCTTGTTTTTGTTCCTTCTGCTGTTGTTCTTGCTGTTTTTTCAGCTGTTGAGTCAATTCTTCTTTATTACTTCGGTAAGGTGTAAGTCGTTTCAACTTATCACGTTGAAATGTACCAATAAAATAGCTCCTTTCTCCGCTATCATTTTCTCTCTCAATGACTTGCAATTGCTTTTTGTAGCGTCTAATCGCTTTATTTTGTTGTATATTGAATACTTCCAAAAAGCCTTCTGCGATACTTTCTCCTGCAAAAGATAACTCATTCATAAACGTGTGATTCCGTGGATTTGCATTCGAAAAATCTATTTGATTAATGTGGTTAAGAACTTCGTCTTTTCCTTTATGCAGATTATTACTTTTAATATGAGTAAGAAAATCATCTTTTTTAATTTTCAAATCATCATAGTGTTGGTTGATTGCTTCATGCCGTTTTTTGTTTTTCTTTTCTACGTCATCTCCTTTCGAAAGTTTTACTTTAATATTTCTTTGAAACCTTTCTATCATGTTTCCACCCCTTTCTTGTTTTACATTATAGATAAGACAACAAGAAAATACTTATTTAGTAATTACAAGTTTTAATAATATTAGTGCTATTTACTTGTATTTAAGTATAAAGAAAAAAGCTAGAAACCTCAAGCTTTTAACTTCGTGTTATACACACTTTTATAAACTATATTTCGGTAGGAATAACAGCTAACAACTGGTTTATTTTATGCTCTCGTTCACGACAATCAATTTCATCCAATTTTTGAATACTGGGAATCGTAAATTCTAAACCTTTACGCTTACGGCTACCTTTATCAGCAGAAACATTGTATGTCGTTTGTTCATGTAAATCTCTCATAAACGCATAGTTTAATAAGGTTTTTTGAGATATTTTTGTTTCTTTAGAAAAATCAACAAAACGATTTAGAATATCCTCTTCAATATTATACACACGGTTCATTTTATCGGATTTTTCATCAGATTCTTTCCAATAGTTATGTTCTTTTGGAAAAACAACATGGAATAAAGCTGAAGCATATTCGTTAATAGAATATAAATACAAAGATTTATCTTTGAAAATTCTTTGGTGAAATTCTGGAAAATCAGAAACAATTATATCTGTATCTGTTTCTTCATTTTTTTTAATCTCCTGAAGAGCTATAGAAATTTCATCCTCTTTCAAACGAACATATCGGTGAATGTATAGTTTTAAAAGAATAATGTTATTGCGAGTGGTTCCTATAAAATTTGCTTGTCTTTCTAAGTGCTTGTAATTCTCCTTTGTCATACGTAATTGCAACGTTTTTTGAATCTTCACATTATATCACTACCTTTAGCTTAGATATTTGTCGTTTGTTCTTTCTGTTTGCTCTTTTTCGACTTTTGCTTTCTGCTATTCTGTTTTTTTGATTTCCGTTTATTTCTCAAATCTTCTAACTCTCTGCGTTTATTTTGCTCATTCGCATTAATTAAATTATTGAATACATTGAGATTGTTTGCAAGGAAACTCATCGAGAAACCGTTAGATTGAGTCATATACTCCTGCGGAACGTCTAAACCGTTTTCTTTTACTTCATTCAAGAAGTATCCTCTCATTTTCGGGTCAGAAATAGTGTCATAAATCTCTTTTAACTCATAATCCTTTTCTATTTTATTCCACTCTTCTTCTGTAAAAGAGTTTGTTTCTAGTTTATAAATGAAAGATAAACCGATTTTTTGCTCTGTTGTAGAGTATTTATTGACTGCTTTTTCGTTCGCTAAATCAACAAGTTTTTCATAAGACATTCTATTTCCATAATAATCAATTGTCTGCGACAACGCTTCTTTTTGCTTGATACTTAATTCTGTTGTATTCGCATTAGGGAAATAGGAACAAATCGTATTATCAAAATACTTCTCAAGGATCTCTAACGAACGAACTTGAATATTTTGGGTATTATAAAGCTGGCGATAGACCTTTTGGTCATCTACGCTTAATTGAGAAATTAGCTCTTTTGTTATTCCTCTTTCGTCTAAAAATCCATTTAGCTCATTTGTCACATGGAATAGTTTTTTCTGGTATTCATGAACTGGCTGAACATATGGGTTTTTCATAATCGTCGTCAGCATATAATTCAATTCGTTCTCTTGAGCTTCACTTAGAACTTGACCAATTTCTTGTGCAGATAGAACCCTATCTTGTTTCAACGTTTCTTCCGCTATCGCCATCTTGTAATAAGTAGAATAAGTATATTTTTCGTTCAATTCTGGATAGTATTTTTCATAAATGCGGGTAAATTGTTTCTCTAAAATTTCTTTACCTACAGAGATACTTTCTTTTGCTTCTTTTATTTTATCAAACGTGTCTTCAAAACTCTTATCTGGTCGAATTTGAGAGTTCACGTTGACTGCTCGTTCCCAGTTATTAACCATGCGTTGTTTGTCCATTAAATTATCATAGCTCACATAAATTTTTAGGTTTTTTGCAACGGATTTAAGTTGTTGTTTTTCTTTCGGTGCTAAACCAGAAGAAATAGATTTTTTCGCTTCTTTCTCTACATACTCTTTCCGCTCACTTTGTTTATCATAGTTACGCTTTGTTCTCTCTCTATTTTGTTGGCAACGGTCAGAAATTTTTCCTTCTTTTTCCATTTGTCTAGCAACATAACCTTCGTGAATGGTAGGTTCTTTGTCAATACCTAACTCAGCATGACTTTTTTCAGAAATACGCTCTGAAAAACCATTTCTCTCTAAGTATTTATTTGTTATATCAGCCCAGTTTTTTCTCCAAAGGTTTAGTTTATCTTTGCTATCCCAATCAGTCGTTCTTTGTTTTCTACTTTTCTTATCTCCACTAGGATAATATAATGTATTGCCTTCTTCATCTTTAAGAATAATTCTTTTACTTTTAGATCTCCAATTTCCATTTTTATCAAAAGGACGCATAGTTAGCATAACATGAAAATGAGGGTTGTTTTCATTATCTCTGTGAATAAAAACGTCTGCAACCATACCTTCATCAACAAAGTTTTTTTGAACATATTCTTTTGTTAATGCAAGTTGTTCTTCTTTTGACAATTCAATAGGCAAAGCAATATTTATTTCTCTAGCTAATTGAGAATTATTTGCTTTCTCTACTTCTTCTACTCCATTCCATAAATACTCACGATTTAAGCACCATTCGGGTGCATGATCTGGTTTTAAAATAAAAGTTTCAGGTTGTGTTTCTCGCGCATAGAATTTGGTTTCTCCATATCTTTCGCTATATAATCTTTCACCACTTCTATAAGCAGCACTAGCGATTGCCGATTGCCCTTTTCCTCTTGATATTGTCGTACAACTAAAATGATATATAGCCATGGAATGAAACCTCCTTTTCTATGTAATGTTTTCTGCACGAGCGAAGCGAGTTCTTAATTTTGCACCGCAAAATTTCACATAAACCAAATGCCATTTCAATGGCGTTTAGTTTAGCACAAACACGATTTTTTAATCGTGTATAAGTGCGCCCTTTACTGTACTCACATTTTACCATAGGTCTATTTTATTTACAATTTTTTCCCGTTATGGTACGGTTGATTAAATAATAAAGGGGTGTTTAGTTTGGCGAAAATAGATAAATTACAGGATAAATTGAGGAAACTAGAAGAACAAATTGAGAAAGAAAAAGAAGAAGCACATAAAGGATTAGGAGAAGAATTAGTTAAACAACTTGACCTTGATTATGAATTATTAAGCACAAAAAAAGAAATTAAATCCGTAGTTGAGTTAATTGTCAGTGAATTAAATTCCAACCCTTTTTCTAATGATATAGAGAAAAACGAAACAGATATTAGTTCAGATCCAGAACCAGTAGTCTCAGGACAAGAAAATGACAATGACACAACACAATATTAAGAAGTTAATTGCTGAAAAAAACAAATTAGATTTGCAAATAAAAAGAGAAAAAGAACAGCAAAGAAAAGACCGAACAAGAAGACTCATTCGTAAAGGTGCTTTGCTTGAAAAGTATTTTAATATTGAAGAATTAACAGTTGAAGAAACTGAAATATTTCTAAAAGAACTTTTAGA
>OMJG01002042.1_pt1 | contig 10488 bp, 5 predicted proteins | sample 1646431 | NCBI WGS metagenome assembly OMJG01 (sample SAMN03771674, study PRJEB25209) | food metagenome | isolation source: Cotija cheese | place: Mexico:Jalisco,Michoacan | collected 2011-12-12 | reverse complement strand
CAGCACGTACCACCAGATGAACACGAAGGAATCCCCCGTCTTCGCCTTCGCCGCGAGGTTCCAGATCGCGTGGAACACGGCGGCCGTCAGGACGAGGCCGAGGGCTGCGGGTGTCATGGGCCGAGTCTAGGAGCCCGCGCACGGACCGTCACCCGGCGGAGGCTATCCTGGGACGAGGCCGAGACGACCACAACGACGTGTCCAGTCTTCCAGGAAGGTATCCGCCACCGTGCCTCTGAACCCGAGCACCGAGTCCACCGACCCCCTCGCCGATCCCCGCGATCCCCGGATCGACCCCTGGATCCGGCGGTACTACCAGCACTCCACCGCCGAGGACCTGGCCGAGAGCACCCGGGAGGACCTGCTGGAGCGGGCCCGCCTGCACCGGGACCTCGCCGAGCACCGCCGGCCCCGGGAGGCCTCCGTGCAGGTGGTGCGCACCGGGCGCGGCTGGACCCTGATGATCGTCACCGACGACATGCCCTTCCTCGTCTCCTCCGTGACCGCGGAGGTCGCCGGGAACCACGGCGGCTCCGACGCCCTGTTCCACCCCGTCTTCCTCGTGCACCGGGACCCGGACACCGGCGCCCTGGAATCCCTGCGCGGACTGGAGACCAAGCAGCCGGTGGCCAGCGGGGACACCGCCGCGATCCCATCCCTGGGGCCGGCCGTCGGCAAGGCCTCCGCGATCGAGTCCTGGATCAGCATGGACCTGTCCGACGTCGACGACGAGCACTCCGCCCAGCACCTCACCGCGGCGATCCACCGGGTCCTGGCCGATGTGCGCCGGGCCCACCGCGACGCCGAGGCCGTGCGGGAGAAGGTCCTGGACCTCTCCGAGCGGGTCGGGACCCTCGCCGACCCGGAGCGGGGCACCGGGCCCCTGCGGGTCCAGGACGCCGCCCCGGACGCCGCCGAGCATCCGCAGGTGGTGCGGGAGTTCCTGGCGTGGCTGGCCCGGGAGAACTTCCTGTTCTTCGGGTACAAGGAGCGGGACCTGCGCGAGGGCCCCGACGGGCTGAGCATCTCCGACCGGCCCGGCACGGGCCTGGGCATCCTCGCCGAGGAGGACGGGCACGACGTCGACCCCGAGCCGCGCCTGCTCACCGGACGCTCCCGCGACAACGCGACGGACCGGAAGATCGTCTACATCACCAAGGCCAACTCCCGCTCCACGATCCACCGGCACGAATTCCTGGATTACATCGGGCTGCGCGACATCGACGCCTCCGGCCGGGTGATCGGGGAGTACGTGATCCTGGGGCTGTTCTCCCTGCGCGCGTACTCCCTGCCCGCCACCGAGACGCCGCTGATGCGCGAGCGGGTGCGGGTGGTGCGCAACCGGCTGGGCTTCCAGCCCGGCTCCCACTCGGACAAGACCCTCACCGGCATGATCGAGGAGTACCCGCGCCTGGAGCTGCTGCAGGCGGACCAGGACACCCTCACGGACACCTTCGCCGGGATCATGGGTCTGGAGGAGCGCCGCCGCACCCGGCTGTTCCTGCGCCCGGACGAGTTCGGGCGCTTCGTCTCCGCCGTCGTGTTCCTGCCGCGGGACCGGTACAACACCGGAGTGCGCCAGCGCATCGAGGCCGTGCTGCACCGGGAGATCGACCTGGCCTCCAGCGACTTCGAGGTGCACCTGTCCGTCTCCGCGCTGGCCCGGATCTTCTTCCGGCTGCGCCTGGCGGACCCGGATCAGGTCCCGGACCTGGACGTCGCCGCGATCGAGCGGAAGCTGCAGGCCGCGACCCGCTCCTGGCCCGAGGCCCTGGAGACCGCGCTGCACGCGCAGGGCACCGCCGACGCCGCCGCGTGGGCCGACGCCGCCCCGGCCACCTACCGCGCGGACTACGAGATCGAGGACGCGGTGGCCGACGTCGCCGTGTTCACCCGGCTGCTGGCCGCCGGGCAGGACCGCCCGGCCGCGGTGCGCCTGCACCGGCCCGACGGGCACGGGCAGCACCACCCGGACCAGACCCGGGAGCTGCGCCTGAAGACCTACCTGCGCGAACCGCGCACCCTCACCGCCCTGCTGCCGCTCATGCAGCACCTGGGCCTGACCGTGGTGGATCAGCGCCCCTACGACCTGCGGGCCCCCGGCGGGCAGGACGTGCTGCTCTACGACTTCGGGGTGATCTTCCCCGAGGGGGTGGACCCGGAGTCCGTGCTTGGGCTGTACGAGGACGCCCTGTGCGCGGTGCTGTCCGGGCGGGCTGAATCCGACTCCCTGGACCGGCTGGTGCTGGCCGAGGCCCTGCCGTGGCGCACCGTCGCGATCCTGCGGGCCTACACCCGCTACCTGGTGCAGCTGGGCACCGGGTTCACCCCGGCGTTCATGGCCGACACCCTCCTGGCCCACCCGCGGGTGACCCGGCTGCTGGTGGAGCTGTTCGAGGCCGGCTTCGCGCCGTCCCCCGCGGCCGATTCCGGGTCCGGCAGCCGGCCGACGCGGGAGGACGACGTCGCCGCCCGGCGCGCCGCCCGGGAGGAGATCCGGGAGCGCATCGGGCGGGCTCTGGACGAGGTGCCCACCCTGGACGCGGACCGGATGCTGCGCGCGCTCGCGGAGGTCGTCGCGGCCACGGTGCGCACCAACGCGTACCAGAACCGGGCGAGCATCGCCCTGAAGGTGCGGCCCCGGGAGATCTCCTTCGCGCCGCTGCCGCGCCCGGCCTTCGAGATCTGGGTGCACTCCCCGCGCGTGGAGGGCGTGCACCTGCGCTTCGGGGAGATCGCCCGCGGCGGGCTGCGCTGGTCCGACCGGCGCGAGGACTTCCGCACCGAGGTGCTCGGGCTGGTCAAGGCGCAGATGGTCAAGAACGCCGTCATCATCCCCACCGGAGCCAAGGGCGGGTTCTACGCCAAGCAGCTGCCGGACCCGGCCGCGGACCGCGAAGCCTGGCTGGCGGAGGGGCGGGCCGCCTACTCCCTGTTCATCCGCTCCCTGCTGGACGTCACGGACAACCTCGTCACCGACGACGCCGGGCACCAGAGCGTGCGGCGCCCGGAGGGCGTCATCGCCCTGGACGCGGAAGACACGTACCTGGTGGTCGCCGCGGACAAGGGCACCGCGACCTTCTCGGACCTGGCCAACTCCATCTCCGCGGAGTACGGGTTCTGGCTGGGCGATGCCTTCGCCTCCGGCGGATCCGTGGGCTACGACCACAAGGCCATGGGCATCACCGCCCGCGGCGCGTGGGAGTCGGTCAAGCGCCACTTCGCGGAGCTGGGCATCGACTGCCAGGCCGAGGAGTTCACGGCCGTGGGCATCGGGGACATGTCAGGGGACGTGTTCGGCAACGGGATGCTGCGCTCGGAGCACACCCGGCTGGTGGCGGCCTTCGACCACCGGGACATCTTCATCGACCCGGACCCGGATCCCGCCTCCTCCTACGCCGAGCGGCAGCGGCTGTTCGACACCCCGCGCTCCAGCTGGCAGGACTACGACCGCTCCCTGATCTCCGCCGGCGGCGGGGTGTTCTCCCGCCGGGAGAAGTCCATCGAGCTGACCCCGCAGATCCGGGAGGCCCTGGGCATCGAGGAGGACGTGGTGCGGCTGTCCCCGCCGGATCTGGTCTCCGCGATCCTCAAGGCGCCGGTGGACCTGCTGTACAACGGCGGCATCGGCACCTACGTGAAGGCCTCCGGCGAGACCCACGCGGAGGTCGGGGACAAGGCCAACGACGCCCTGCGCGTGGATGGTGCTGACCTGCGCTGCCGCATCGTCGGGGAGGGCGGAAACCTGGGCTTCACCCAGCGCGGGCGCATCGAAGCCGCCCGGGCCGGGGTCATCCTCAACACGGACGCGATCGACAACTCCGCCGGGGTGGAGACCTCGGACCGGGAGGTGAACCTGAAGATCCTCGTGGACCGGCTGGTGGCCCGCGGGCTGCTGGAGGCCGAGGAGCGGGCGGGGTTCATCGAGGAGCAGACCGACGCCGTCGCCCGCGCCGTGCTGGAGACCAACCGAGAGCAGAACGTGCTCCTGCAGGCCGAGCGCCTGGGCACCATGCCCACCCGCTCCTCGGCCGTGCGGCTGATGCGCCACCTCGAGGAGCACGCCGGGCTGGACCGGGGCATCGAGGACCTGCCCTCCGACGCCGAGCTGACCGCGCGCTTCGAGGACGGGTGGGGGCTGACCGGGCCGGAGCTGTCCGTGCTCGCCGCGTACGCGAAGATCGACGTGACCGCGGCCCTGCTCGACGCCGGCTTCGGCCAGGACCCGTGGCTGGCGCGCATCCTTGAGGAGTACTTCCCGGAGGAGGTGATCCGCCGCTTCGGCGGTGAGCTGGACGAGCACCCCCTGCGCCGGGAGATCATCTGCACCCGTGTGGCCAACGAGATGGTCAACACCGCCGGCATCACCTTCGCCTACCGGGTGCTGGAGGAGACCGGGGCCTCCGCGGCCAGCGTGGCCGCGGCCTTCCTGGTGGTGCGCGAGCTGTTCGGGATCCGGGGGCTCATGGAGCGCTTCCGCGCGCTGCCGGCCGACGTCGCCCCGGAGGCCTGGCGGGCGGTGGGCCGGGAGATCCAGCGGCTCGTGGACCGCGGCACCCGATGGTTCATCGCCGAGGGCACCCTGGCCACCGGGGAGGTCGCGCAGTCCGTGGCGGAATCCCAGCGGATCGCCGCGGTGATCCGGCGGTACCGCCCGGCCCTGGAGCTGGCCGGGGACGTCCCGGAGCTGCTGGGACCCGAGGCCGCCCGGCGCTGGACCGAGCGCTTCGAGGACGCCCGCTCCTGGGGGGTCCCGGAGGGCCTGGCCCGGGACTGGGCCGGCCTGCTGGAGGCCTACCCGCTGCTGGACGTGGCCCGGCTGGCCGAGCAGGCCCCGGTGGGTCTGCGCTCCTGCGCCCTGGTGCGCTTCGCGGTCGCGGACCGGTTCGACGCCGAGCTCCTGCTCGAGGCGATCACGCACCTGCCGCGGGGGGACCGCTGGGAGACCCTCGCCCGCTCGTCCCTGCGCTCGGACCTGTACGAGACTCTCGCGGACCTGACCCTGGCGGTGACCGAGGAGATCGGCGGTGCTGCGGCCGATGGCGGCGGCGCGGCCGATGCCGGTGACGCGGCGGGCAGTGCTGGTGGCGTCGGCGGGCCGGCTGATGACGGCGCGGCGTCGTCCGGTGCCGACGAGGTGCCCGGGCCGGAGGAGGCCGGGCGCGCCGTGGCCGCCTGGGAGGAGCGCCACCCGGTGCACACCGCGCGGGTCGAGCGGCTGATGGAGGAGGTGCGCGAGCAGCTGGAGCACTCCCCGGATGCCCCGCGCCTGTCCACCCTGTCCGTGGCGGTCCGGGCCCTGCGCGACCTGGTGTAGCCGCCCTCCCCTCACGCCGAGCCGTCATCGGCGTGGGTTATCCGGGGTCCGGAAGCCACGTGAGTGACGGTTCGGCGCGCACGGAAAAAGGGGCGGCCCCGGGACTGGTGAGTCCCGGGGCCGCCCCCGTCGCATCGGGTGCGAGGATCAGATCGCGCGGATCGAGCTGGCCTGCATACCCTTGGGGCCGCGCTCGGGAGTGAACTCCACGGCCTGACCCTCCTCGAGGTTGCGGAAGCCGTTGCCCTCGATGGCGGAGTAGTGGGCGAACAGGTCGTCCGAGCCGTCGTCGGGAGCGATGAAGCCGTAGCCCTTTTCGCCGTTGAACCATTTCACGATGCCAGTGGCCATAATCTCTTGCTTTCGTTGGGGTGGCCGCGGAAGCGGCCGGTGCTGCTTCGCCGGCGGGGATGCCGGCGCGGGCGTCCTGCTCCACGGGCGGCCGATCACCGGGACGCACGGCAGGTGCAGGAAGTCAGATGGAGAACTCATCGAGAAGTCCGGCCGGGCGCACCGGCCTGGGACTGCGAAAAGACCGCATCAGGGTCGTCATGAAGATCATGGGCGGTCCGTGCGAAGGTGATCTCCGGACCGCCGGATCACGTGCACGCCCCACACTACCAGGTTCGCGCGTTCCCCGCCCGGACGCGGCAGATACCGCGATGGTGTGGGGATGGCGGCGCGTGACGGCCCCGCCGTCGCCCCCGGGAATCCCGGTACCGTGGTGTCATGAGCACCGCCGCCCACGCCTCCGCCTCCTCCGCCCACCGAGTCGCCGCCGGGCCCGCTGCCGATGCCGCCGACGCGGTGGCCCCCGAGCCGTCCCTGGGCAAGCGGGCCGCGCAGCGCCAGCGCAAGACGGCCGCCATCGTGGAGGCCGCGACCCAGCTGTTCCGCACCCGCGGCTACGAATCCGTGACCACCCAGCAGATCGCGGACACCGCCGGGGTCACCAACGGGGCCTTCTTCCGCCACGTGGGCTCCAAGTCGGATCTGCTGGTGCGGGTGGTCAACGACCAGCTGCGCACCGGGCACGACCGTGCCCTGGCCTCCCTCGAGGAGGGCGCCGACCCCACGCAGGCGATCCTGGACCTGATGGTCCCGCTGCGGGACCTCTCCCTGGAGCACCCCGAGCTGGCCACCGCCTACATCCGCGAGGTGGTCTTCGCCCGCAGCACCCTGACGGCGGGGTCCCTGGAGCAGATCGACCGGATGCGCTTCGCGATCGAACGGATCCTGCGTCACGCGGATGCCGCGGCCGACGCCGACCGGGCCGGGCAGCGCCCCGCCGACTACTACGCATTCGCCGCGGACACCGTGTTCTCCTCGATCTGCATCGAGCTGGTGCGCGCCTCCCTGGGCCGCTCCGACGTGCTGAGCCTGCCCGAGCGCTTCCGCACCATGGTCGGGCGCCTGGTCGGGATGCTGCTGCGCTGAGACCCGCGGGGCGCCGGCGTATCAGCGCACGGCGTGCAGCAGCGGGCGGGCATCCCTCGTCGGCGGCTCAGAGCCGAGGTGACCAGTCGGCTCAGGGGCGGTGCGCAACCCGAGCAGCGCCTGCCCCATGCTCAGCTCGTGGATCTCCCCGGGGGGCACGCCGAGGCGACGGGCGATGGCCTCCGTGCTCAGGCGATGCCGCTGCTGCAACGCCGGCAGGACGGTGCGCATGACCCGAGAGCTCTCCCGAGTGATGCCGCCCGGCTCACCCGTGCGGAAGCCGCGCTTCGTCAGCTCGATGCAGGCGCGCCGATAGGACCAGTCCGTCAGCAGGCCCCACCGGTGCGCGCGGTACGTCAGCGCCATCGCGGAGACCCCGAGCGCCCGCCGGATCCGCAGCAGCTTGTCCACAGCGGGCTCCCGCCCCAGCAGGGGCTTCACCAGATCGGGGGGCATCAGCAGCTCGGCGGCGAAGGCATCCGCTTCCTTCTCCTCGCCGGTCCCGTCGGTGCGGCTTCCCTGGTGGCCCGAATGCAGCACCAGGTGCCCGATCTCGTGGGCCAGGTCGAAGCGCATCCGCTCCGCCGTCTTCCGGCCGGCCAGGAACACGAACGGCTCCCCGTCTTCCCAGATGCTGAAGGCATCCACCTGCTGGGTGGCTCCGGGCAGACCGAGGACGCGGATGCCGCGGGATTCAGCCAGCTGCACCAGATTGGGCACGGGATCCGTTCCCAGATCCCAGTGCAGGCGCAGCTGCAGGGCCGCCGCGGCGGGATCCACCGACGAGAGATCCGGCAGCTGCGAGGACGGCAGGTGGAAGTGCTCGCGGATCAGCGCGTAGAACTCCACCCCGGTGCGCCCGGCCGCGATGGCGGCTCCACGGGTCCGAGCGCTCGTCCTGCGCCGGGCGCGGAAGAGGACTCGATCCTCCTCCAGCGGCATCGCCTCAGGACGGGTGAAGTACCCGGGGGTGACACCGAGCGATTCCGCCAGGCGCGCTGACTGTGCGGTGGGAGCGCCGTCGGTCTCGTAGGTGGTGATGGTGCGCGGGGTGACTCCCAGGGTGCGCGCCAGCTCGCTCTTGGTCATTCCCGCCCGCAGTCGCGCCAGTGAGATGCGTGTGGGTTCGAGGCTCACGAGACCTCCGTGATCCTGAAGTCCACATCCTGCGCGGCGGCGGCCATGTCCACGCCATCCCCCAGGTCCTCCGCGTCCAGCATCAGGTCGTCCACGGGGATCCTGTGGGCCCACTCGGTGACCTGTCCCTCGCCGTCCATCGCGCTGGGCAGGGAGAGCTCCAGATGGACGCGGCGCTCCTCGGGCACCCAGCAGTAGAGCAGAACCCAGGTTTCCGGCTGTCCCGCGGTGCCGTTCCTGTGGCGCAGCTGGTTCAGCTCCAGACCCTCCTGGAGCTCGCGCAGCGGAAGCGTCTGCTGGCCGTTCACCTCGACACTGACTCGGGTCGCCGGTCCGCGACGGCGTGCGAACCGAGGCGGCTTACCCTTGCGGCCGGTGTTCTTGTCTCCAGCGGCGACCATGATGCTGCGGTGCTTGTCGGGAGTGATGACGCGCGGGGAGTTCTGGTGGTCCGTCAGCTCCCAGCCGAGTTCGCTGAGCTGCTTTCGCAGGGAGGCGACGGTGTCCGCCCACTGGACGAAGCCGCGTGCGGTCACCGGGTGGTAGGGAGTGATGTTCAGGGCGGCCACCACGCCGGCGCGAGCGGCCTGGTGCAGGTGATCCCTGTTCAGATCGAAGTCCTCCAGCGTGATCTGGGAGTCTGTCCCCTGCTGGGGATCCTGGTGCGCGGGCTGCTGGCCGGTGGGCTCTGCGGGCATGATGACCTCCTGATCAAGCTCTCACTCTAGTGCACGAAACCGGAAGATCGACGGGGTGATCGGTCGATGACGGAAGGCACTGGGCGCGAGGTGATGTGGGAGACCGACGGGCGTCATCGTGCTCTCAGGGCGGCCCCTGCGCCGAAAAAGCGGAGTATACTCCGAATTGAGGGCGGGCCCGATGGAGCGACTCGCCGGAAGGAGACGAACCATGTACTACAGCAGCGGCAACTACGAAGCATTCGCCCGGCCCCGCAAGCCCGAGGGGGTGGAGCACAAGCACGCCTACCTCGTCGGCGCCGGACTCGCCTCCCTGGCCGCCGCCGGATTCCTCGTCCGCGACGGGCAGATGCCGGGGGGGAACATCACGATCCTCGAGGCCAGCGACATCGCCGGCGGGGCCCTCGACGGCGTCGAGGACCCCCACCGGGACGGCTTCCTCATCCGCGGCGGGCGCGAGATGGAGAACCACTTCGAATGCCTGTGGGACCTCTTCCACTCCGTGCCATCCCTGGAGACCGAGGGCGCCAGCGTGCTGGATGAGTTCTACTGGCTGAACAAGGACGACCCCAACTACTCCCTGATGCGCGCGACCCGCAACCGCGGCGAGGACGGGGGCACGGACGGGAAGTTCGACCTCAGCCTCAAGGCCCAGAAGGATCTCCTGGACCTGTTCATGTCCCGGGACGAAGACCTCTACGACAAGAGGATCAACGACGTCATGGGCCGGGACTTCTTCGAGTCCACCTTCTGGCTGTACTGGCGCACCATGTTCGCCTTCGAGGAGTGGCACTCCGCCCTGGAGATGAAGCTGTACGTGCAGCGGTTCATCCACCACATCGGCGGCCTGCCGGACTTCTCCGCCCTGAAGTTCACCAAGTACAACCAGTACGAATCCCTGGTGAAGCCGCTGATCGCCTGGCTGCAGGAGCAGGGCGTGAAGGTGCAGTTCGACACCCGGGTGACCAACGTCGTCTTCGACATCACCGCGCAGAAGAAGACCGCCCGGCGCATCGAATGGCTGCGCGGCGGCGAGAAGGGCGGCGTCGACATCGACGAGGACACCCTCGTGTTCGTCACCAACGGCTCCCTGGTGGACAACTCCTCCTGGGGCACCAAGGACACCGCCCCCGAATGGGATTACAGCACCCCTGAGGGCGGGGCCTGGAGCCTGTGGAAGAACATCGCCCAGCAGGACCCGGACTTCGGGCGCCCGGACAAGTTCATCCACGCCCCCAACGTCCACGCCGAGCACGAGACGGCCTGGGAATCCGCGACCATCACCACCCTGGATGACAAGATCACCCCGTACATCGAGAAGATCTGCCGACGGGACCCGCATTCCGGGCGCGTGGTCACCGGTGGCATCGTCACCGCCCGGGACTCCGCCTGGCTGCAGTCCTGGACCATCAACCGCCAGCCGCACTTCGCCGCGCAGAAGCCCAACGAGCTGACCATCTGGTTCTACGGGCTGTTCATCGACGCCCCCGGCGACTTCATCAAGAAGCCGATGCGCGAATGCACCGGGGATGAGATCTGCCAGGAATGGCTCTACCACCTGGGCGTGCCCGAGGAGCAGATCCCGCAGCTGGCCAAGGAATCCTGCATCACCCGGCCGTGCGCGATGCCCTTCGTCACCGCGTTCTTCATGCCGCGCACCGCGGGAGACCGGCCCCAGGTGGTGCCGGAGCACGTCACCAACTTCGCCTTCCTCGGGCAGTTCGCCGAGACCGTGCGGGACACGATCTTCACCACCGAGTACTCGGTGCGCACCGCGATGGAGGCCGTGTACCAGCTGCTCGACGTCGAGCGCGGCGTGCCCGAGGTGTGGGGCTCCGTCTACGACGTGCGGGACCTGCTCCACGCCACCACCGCCATGCGCGACGGCAAGCCCCTGCC
>OMJG01002041.1_pt1 | contig 10495 bp, 13 predicted proteins | sample 1646431 | NCBI WGS metagenome assembly OMJG01 (sample SAMN03771674, study PRJEB25209) | food metagenome | isolation source: Cotija cheese | place: Mexico:Jalisco,Michoacan | collected 2011-12-12 | reverse complement strand
TTTTAGAAAAATACTTGTATTTATTTTTCACAGTAAATTTATCTACATACTTTTTAACTTTTTTAATTTGTTTATTTTTTTTATTTCGACTGATCGCCATAGGTATTGGGCTAAAAAAAATATAAATCAGCATTAATAAACTAAGAAAAATAGCTACTCCTAATAAGAAAAGTACAAAATCACTCCAAATTTTTTATTTAAATATTATTTGTTACCGATATCTTTTTTGATTTGTGTTGTTGAAATTTCAGGAGTTCTTTAAATTCGTCAATATCGGTTATTTTTTGGTCCCACGCTTGTTCTGGTATAACTAAATCCACATAACGTATTGCTTCTAACAACATTTTTCTTTTTTCATATGAAAAATAACACTTTTTTTGTTTTTCATTCCAATTGAATTCATCAGTAGATAAAGCAACAATCAGATAATCACCTTGTGCTTTTGCACGACGTAGTAAGTTAATATGTCCGTAGTGCAACAAATCAAATGTTCCATATGTAATCACTTTTCTCATGGTAATCCCTCACTGTCTATTAATCATCATCACGTGATTTATAATATTTGTCATCTTCCTCTTCTTCAACGTCATTGATTGTCACAAGTATTTCTAACAATCGTGTTCCTTCTGCTTTATACGTTGTCAAATCAATATGATCGACATGAATGGTTAAGCGTTCATCCTTTTCAGGAATCACACCCAATTCAGTAATCATAAATCCAGCCATTGTATCAACATCTGTCATCGAAATATTTGTTCCAAATTTTTCATTAAAATCATTAATTAACATACGTGCTTCAATGAGATACTGATTATCACTTACTTGTTTTAATAAATGATCAATCGTTAATTCATCTGATTCGTCGTCAATTTCACCAACAATCTCCTCTAATAAATCTTCAAACGTTACTAAACCAGATACACCACCATATTCGTCTAATAAGATAGCCATATGATTTTGTGTTTTCTTTAATTCTCTTAATAAATCATCAATAAAAATCGTTTCGGGTACATATAATGGTTCATGTATCACATTCAACAGATTTAAATTTTCAAATCCTTTTTCTCTGGCTTCTTTTAGTAAGTTTTTTAAATGTAGAATCCCAATGACTTTATCTTTATCGTCATCATAAACTGGAATTCTTGAGAAATTGTTTCCTAATACTTTATCAATATTATCTTCTGCTGAGTCGTGAATATCAATCATGAAAGCATCAGTACGTGGTACCATTACTTCTCTAGCCATTGTAGTGTCCAATCCAAAAATACCTTGCACCATTTCCAACTCATCAGAATCTAAGACCCCTTCATTAGTTAGCATATAGGCCATTTCTTCACGAGTCATACGTTCTTTTTCATCATCAAACTTCATTGGCGTAATACGACTTAAGAGATTTGTTGAACTTGATAATAACCATACAAACGGTCTCATCACTTTACCTAACAATGAAATAGGTCCCATTACAAATCTAGCAACCGCTTCAGGTTTATTTAAAGCAATTCGTTTTGGATATAATTCCCCAAATACAATAGAAATATACGTTAATAACACTAGTACAATCACTTGTGATGCTTGTTTTGCCCAAGCAACATCACCAAAAACAGGTGCTAACTCTCTAGCAAAAGAATTTGCCAAAGAAGCCCCTGACAAGATAGTAACTAACGTGATCCCTACTTGAATAGTCGATAAAAAATTTCCTGAATCATTGATTAGACCCAACAATTTAATGGATGCTTTGTCTCCTTCTTCAGCCTTATTTTCCAATCTGTTTCTATTTACCGAAATAACGGAAACCTCCGCAGCAGCAAAAAACGCATTAAGTAACGTTAAAACAACCAAAATAATAATATTGATAAAAATAGACTGACTCTCAGGGTCAGCGTTCATAAGCTTTTCTCTCCTAACATTTATTCGTTCTTTTTAATATTCCTCCGAAAATCGTATCATAAATAACAGTTAAATTCAATATAAAAGATAAATACTCCCATATTATTTAGCGGGAGTATTTTCTTTTTTTATACGTTTATTTAATTGAATCATATCATAGACATAAACGACTATTGTTTTACACACTGCATAAAAAGGAACACCTAAAATCATTCCTAAAAGACCTGCGATGTTTCCTGCCACTAGCAAAATAATAATAATAGTAAGAGGATGAATGTCCAAACTTTTTCCTATAACATTTGGATAAATAATATTTCCATCAATTTGTTGAACAATCAACACCACAATACAGGCTAGAATGGCTTTAACAGGATCAGTAAATACCGTAACAAACAGTGCAGGTGCTAACCCAATATAAGGTCCAATATAAGGAATCATGTTAGATAGTCCAGCTATGACACCAAATAAAAAGGCGTAATTGACACCAACTAACATGTACCCTACACTGGTTGCCACGCCAACAAATAAACACTCTATCATCTGACCACTGATATATTTTGAGATGGTTTGACTCATTTTTATAAGTAATCCTGTCATCTCTTTCCTATGTGTTTCCGGGAAAAAGCGAATCACATTTGGTAAAAATTTATCCCCATCTTTTAACATGTAAAACAAGATAAACGGAACAGTGAAAATAATCATAACAATCCCTGCCATAGAAGAAATAAATGAACCTAATCCATTTCCTAGACTAGATAAAGTTGTTTTGACAATATTCCCAAACGAGATATTCCATTGTTCTAAATACTGTTGAATATCCACATTCTTCATCACGGGATGATGAGCAACTTCATTAATTGTTTTTTCAATTGCCACATAAAAATCTGGTGCTGATTTAGTCAACATGGTTATCTGTTTTATCAAATTAGGAATCACAGACATAATAAGTAATAGCACTATGCCCACTAAAAATAGCATAATAATGGCTACAGCCCATGTTCTTTTAACCCCTTTTTTTAACATAAATAATAAAATTGGGTTCACACAATAAAATAAAAAACCTGATATAATAATTGGTGAAAACATGGTAGTAAATAAGGTCCCTATCGGTTTGAATAAAAAGTTAATTTGTGTTCCTACTAAAATTAACGTTGCTATAATAAGTAATTCAAGTGACCAAAACATTAGTTTAGACGATTTTAATTTTTGTAACATATAGTCTCCCCTCACTTTATTTAAATTCACGTATGTTTATTATAATCTATTTGTTTAAAAAAAACTGCTAATTTGATAAAATTATACAAACCACATAAAGGAGACGAAAATATGTCACAACTGCTTCATACAAATGATCTTCACTCTACTATTTATCATGATGCAAAAGACATTCGATTAAATGTTTTTGTAAAAGAGCAAAACATTCCTAAATCTATTGAAATAGCTGATGAGGAGTTAGCCATTCATTGTGTCTTATATGATGAAAATAGAAAACCTTTAGGCACCGTTCGATTGCTACCAATTGATAAAACCACTATGGCAGTACAACGTATGGCTGTCGATAAAGAAGCAAGAGGAAAAGGAGTAGGCAAACAACTTATGACTTATGTAGAAGATGTCGCAAAGCAATACAATGTCTCCACTCTTATTTTAAGTGCACAGCTGCATGCTTTTGATTTCTATCGTTCACTAGGATACGAATCCTTTGGTGATACATATCGGGAAGCAACTATTGAACACCAACATATGAAAAAAACAATATAAAAATAAACAAGACAAAGAGTCTCTCTTTGTCTTGTTTATTTTTATAACCCCTTACATTTCTTTAATCGACATAACTTGTCTTTTTTTACTATAATTAATAGATGCTTCCTTTGGTATTGTCATTACTTTCTTTTCTGGCTCAATGACTTCTCGAATAATTTTTTCAGAGGCAAAATTGTCTGAATGAGACAACTTCACTATCATCAGACCAACACAAAGAACGGCACTTATTAAGAATAGGATAGATAGTTTTTTCTTCACTTAAATACCCTCCTTTATTCATCTTGTAAAAAGTATAACATAATAAATTCAAACAAAATGGTTATTTTTTTCGTTTCAAAAACAAAAAAATAACAAAAAACGATGACGCTCTCTCATCGTTTTTTGTTAACCTCTTCATTGCTTATCAAACCCTGAATTTACGAAACAGACAGTTGCTTCATTTTCTTGATAATTGTTGATACCGTTTATACCAAATATCGACGTATTCATCAGAGAAAGGACCTTTTCCTTCATTAATCCAGTCTACCAAAATCTTCACATTTTCTTTAAGAACAATATCAATTTCGTTTGGGTAATTCATTAGTCTTCGATGATCTTCATATTCATCAACATCTAATAAGCGTTTTTCTCCATCAGGAAACACTTTTATATCCAAGTCATAATCAATATATTTTAAAGCTTCCTCATCCAAGACATAAGGTGAGGCAAGATTACAATAGTAGGAAACTCCTTTCTCTCGTATCATAGCAATTATGTTGAACCAATATTTTGTATGGAAATATACAATAGCAGGTTCACGCGTCACCCATCGGCGTCCATCTGATTCTGTCACAAGTGTGTGGTCATTCATGCCAATTATCGAACACTCACTTGTTTTTAGGACCATTGTGTCGCGCCAAGTTCGATGTAAACTTCCGTCATGCTTGTAACTCTGGATCGTGATAAACTCTCCCTCTTTAGGAACACGCATCACTATTTAATCCTGCTTTCTTTGACAATGATTGCCAATTTTTCACATGGGCGTTAAATTTATTATTTAACACCAATATCAGAATTATTATAGCATACCTTCCTCTATTATATCACTAGTTATTCATACTTTTCTTTAGTAGTTCCACCATCTTTTGTTGCGGTTTTGGAAAAACGTACTGCGGAAATTCGTCTAAATAACTCCACTCTTGATTAGTTAGATGAGTATTATTTAGCCCCTTTAGCTCATCTTGAACCATTAATATATGCCATTTTCGATGACTAAAGATATGTGTTACAATTCCTAAAAGTTTTTTACCTTTTACATTGTCTGCTTCATCATATAAACTTAATTGCTCAGCTACTACACCTGTCAATACATCCTGTGAGTCATAAATTTGTGAGAAACGATCGTAATCCTTTTTCGTTACTTCCCTCATTGGAAAAGTCCACATATCAGCTAACAACCCATCTGATGGTCGTTTTTCCAATAAAAAAGCCCCCGTATCATTTTGTAAAATATCGGCTACATAATAAAGAGGTGTCGCTTTTTCTTTTTTCTTTTTCACTGGGTATTTAGATATCGTATTCGTTTGTTTTGCTTCACAATACGCTTGTATAGGACATGTTTCACACGACGGCTTAGTTGGCGTACAAATCGTAGCACCTAAATCCATTAAGGCTTGATTAAAATCGCCCGGCTCACTTTGAGACATGGTGTCTCTTACATAACGATCAAATACTTTTCGTGCTTTAGGTAACGCAATATCATCAGCCAAACAAAATAAGCGACTATAGACTCGCATCACATTTCCATCAATTGCTGGCTCTGGTAATGAAAATGCAATACTCCCAATCGCTCCACCTGTATAAGGTCCAATTCCCTTTAAAGATAAAATATCCTCTATTTTATTTGGCATCTTTCCATCAAACGTTTCTACTATTTCTTTTGCCGCATGTTGCATGTTTCTGACACGTGAATAATACCCCAGTCCTTCCCACGCTTTTAACAATTTATCATCATTAGCATTGGCTAACGCTTCAATTGTTGGAAACCACTCCATAAACCGATTAAAATAAGGAATCACAGTGACAACTTGTGTTTGTTGCAACATAATCTCAGACACCCATACTCTATAAGGATCTGTTGATTCTCTCCATGGTAAGTTTCTTTTTTCAAGATGATACCACGTTAATAAATCCTCTTGAAAACTGGCTGTTTTTTCTTGTGTCCAAGTTATCTCTTTACTCATTTTTTTACTCTAACTCCATCTCTTTTTCTTCTATATAACGATTAATATCATCAAATGAAAAGCCCTTTTGATATAAACTTTGTGTTATCTTCTGATGCCTTTTTCGTGTATCCAATCGCTCATGACGACGCCATAATTTATCTCCTTGTTTCACTAATAAGCCATATTCATCTTCTTCCTCATCAAAATCTAGCTCGTCGATTAATTGAGAAATCACATCAGCGTGAAATCCTTTTATAAATAATTGTTGACGAATTTTATTAACACGCTCTTTTTGACTTTTTTGTTGATATTTTCGCAACATTTTTTCTGTTAATCTTTTTCCTAAAACCAACTGATGAGTGTGATCAAATAAGCTCAATGCGTCATCAATCGTTCCACCATCTACCCCTTTTTTCATTAAAAACTCTTTGACACCTTGAGGGCCTTTATCAGTGGTTCTAATGGCTGTGCGAACATAACTTTCAGCAAATACCTGATCATTTAATAGGGATAATTCTTTTAATTTATCCATAATCTTGACTATTTGTGGGAAACTAATCTCTTGTTTTTTTAAATAATCTGTTATTTCTTGTTCGCTCCGTAATTGATAGCTTAGGTAATTTAGTGCTTTTTGATACCCTATATCAAAACTTGCTTCTTCTTTTACTTGATTTAATAACTCTTCTGATACCTCACTGCCTTTAAGGAGACGATGTCTGACGAGTGAATCTTCTGAAATCGTCATCGTCAATCCACTTTTAGTTGTTAAAAGATACCCTGTTTTTTCTTTTTTGATGCTTTGAATGACTTCCATTACTTTTAGCCCCCCTTGCATCTTTTTACTATATCATATTTTTATTATATTTTATCCCAGTAACTATCATATTCTTCTATAAACTCGTGAATCGTCAACGTTTGATGGCGTTGTTGGACAGTCAAAAAATAATCAACCGTATGACGACATCTATCCAATCGTTTACTATCAATGGGGGGCAACAGACGCGTCACATTATCAAAATGATACTCGATAAATCGACCTCTTTCTTCAACCACTTCATCTAACATTTGGGACATCTCAGGATAAAAATATAACATATAATGTCTCATCGCCTCATGAATACGTGAGAGCAATGATTTACACTCATAATCTATCTCGATGCTTAAATAATTAGAAAAATTAATCATCGTTACGCCTTTACTAACTTGATGACACGTTTCAATGTACATAATGTTAAAAAAGCTAGTATCCTTCCTAACTGATCCGTTTAACGGCACAAACAGACAACATTTATCAATCATAGGTTGTTTGTATCGTTTTTGACTAAAGTCATCGTATAACGCTACTGTATGTATGACTTTTTGGAAAATACGTTGATTTCTTTCGTTATACTCACTCATCAACATTTGAGTATTTGAGGTTGTCAAAATAGGAAGTGACGTCGATGAAAAAAGAAGGGTCTTATATGCCAATCCCAAATCAGAAATATCATGAATAAAATAAATATCTTCTGACAAATGAGTTTGCCCCATTTTGACACTACAAGGTAAAAATTTGTTATATAAATCGTTTAGTGTGATTGAATCTCCATGCGCTAATGCTTCATATATTAATCGTTTTCTGCCTTCAGTTTTCATTCGCTTCTCTCCTATATTTTGTTCTTTTATCGTTTATTATTTTAACATATCCTATTTATTTTTAAACCGTTTTCATACATTTTTAAATGATTTTACGCAAAAAATTCAAAAATTGGTTTTTCCGTTATTGACGCATTTTCCCTATACTCACAGTGGCTAGCCAAATGATTAACTTTTGAGAGGATAATAACAATGGAAGAACAACTATTTACTACCTATCATTCATTGATCTTAGGCGCATTAAAGAAATGTCACATCACACCGACACATCCAGAATTTGATGATTACTTACAACGAGCAAGAATTGAATTACTTATAACACATAGACACTATCAGACCGATGTGGAAAATCATCCACCATTTCGCCCATTTGTGTACCAAAAAATTTATTGGGCAACATTAGATGCTATCAGAAAAGAACAGCGACGCTTTGATAAAGATGTCATTGAAGACTCCTTTCTTGAGTCAATCCCTCAAGAAGAGGATATGACCTGCTGTCTGGTCGCGTCTGATTTATATCATGAGCTACTGGCTCTTTTATCTAAAGACGAAACCCATTTTTTAAACGATCGCTTTTTTGAGCAATTAACCATTAGTCAAATCGCTAAAAAACACCACGTTGCCAGACAAACGGTTTATCGTTGGCGAGATGGTGTAAGAAAAAAATATCAAAAAATTGAAAAAAAGGTGTGACACTTTTGAGTTGGGAAACGTTTATATAAGTGTAAGGCGCGCGACTTACAAAAAAACAAAAAGGACGTGACTATCATGGAAAAACTATTTGACAGTAAAAAAGCCATCTTATCATTTAAAGCAGTAGGAGACAATAAGCCACGCAAACAAACCCTTGCCAATTTAATCGAAGACGCTTCTGATGAAAGCATTTTAGATTTAAGTGATGTCTTCAATAACCTTGCACCAACTGATGAACCATTAGAAAAACTAGCAATCGTTGATACACACCACTATGATATTTAATCACTCAAACTAACTAGGAGGAAACACCCATGAAAACATTAAACTTAAACTTTTTAAATGAAGACAATAAAAAAACTGCCTTAGTACCAAAAGTAGCTAAACAAGATTTAACAAAAGATGAAGTAAAAGAAGCAATGACTATCATCGCCACACTTGATTTGTTTGAATCAAACGGTAAAAAATTATACGTGACACCAAAATCAGCACACTATAGTGAAACAATTATTACAGAGTTGTTCTAACATGTTAGACGACGTTTACCACAAACGTCGTCTTTTCTTATACCAGAAAGGAGTTTTTAGATGCTAAAAGTAATCGACTTATCAAACCATCAACGAGGGATGTCACTGGATACACTAAAAGCCGATGCCTTTATCTTCAAAGCAACAGAAGGCACTTATTTTATTGATGATACATGTGACACTTTTGTCCAACAAGCCAAAAAACTAAATAAACCTTATGGTGTGTATCATTTTTTAGATCAAAATGATGTCATCAAACAAGCAGACTTTTTCTTAACACATATCAAAGGCTATCTAGGTGAAGCAATCCTTGTTCTTGATTATGAAGAATATGGTAAACAAGGCGCACAAAAAGCCAAAGAATTTTTAGATTATGTCTATAAACAAACAGGCGTGAAACCTCTCATCTATATGAATGAAAGTGATGCAAACTCTGATGATTGGTTGGATGTCGTAGCTGGTGATTATGGCTTATGGGTTGCGAAATACTCTCAAAACACACCTGTCGTTAAACAATGGCCAAGCTATGCGATGTGGCAATACACCAGTACACCTGTTGATACAAGCTATTTTTACGGAGATAAACTGGCTTGGCAGCGATATGCTGCACCCAAAAAGACCATCACCCAACAAAAAGAGGCTTATCATACAACAGGAACACGATTTGAAGCATTAAGAACACTCGTCATTCAAGCCGATGAATCCTTTAAAAAAGCATCTGGCATGCACTTTTCCAAAAGTACTGTCTTTGATATTGAGCAAATTTGCCACACCAAAACAACAACGCATGCTTGTATACTCTATAATCATCGCAAGGTATTTGTTACACTTCACAAGGATTATGTTAGAAAGATAGATTAGGATAAAAAAAATACCCTCCATGAGAAATCAAATTGATTTCTTGTAGGGGGATTTTGTTAATCTTGATTAAATATATCTCTTGTATAAATCTTATCCAATGAGTCTGCTAATTCTTTTTCGATACGATTTGTTACGATAACTTCTGATACTTTTTTAAATTCATCTAAATCTGTGTAGACTTTTGAATTAAAAAATGTGTTTTCTTTTAGTGTTGGCTCGTAAACAATCACTTCTATTCCCTTAGCTTTTAATCGTTTCATAATACCTTGGATAGACGAATATCTAAAATTATCAGAGTTAGCTTTCATCGTTAAACGGTAGATACCAACAACTTTTGGTTGTTTAGCAATGATTTGATCAGCAATAAAATCTTTTCGAGTTCTATTGGCATCAACAATTGCCCCAATAATATTATTAGGTACTTGGTTATAATTTGCCAATAATTGTTTGGTGTCTTTTGGTAAACAATAACCACCATAACCAAATGAAGGGTTATTGTAATGACTTCCGATACGGGGATCTAACCCAACACCTTCGATAATCTGTTTAGTGTCTAATCCTCTCACTTCTGCATAAGTATCTAACTCATTAAAGTATGACACTCTTAAAGCAAGGTATGTATTTGAAAATAATTTAATTGCTTCAGCTTCTGTAGAGTCAGTTAATAAAACAGGTACTTCCTCTTCATAAGAATTATCCAATAATACTTTAGCAAATACTTCCGCTCTGTTACTTCTCTCACCCACTATAATCCTTGATGGATGTAAGTTATCATATAAGGCTTTTCCTTCACGTAAAAACTCTGGTGAGAAAATAATGTTTTCTGTGTTGTATTTTTCTTTTAGCTCTTTTGTATACCCTACAGGAACTGTTGATTTTATAATAAAAATAGTATCTGGATTGATTGCTAATCCTTTTTCTATT
>OMJG01002040.1_pt1 | contig 10495 bp, 8 predicted proteins | sample 1646431 | NCBI WGS metagenome assembly OMJG01 (sample SAMN03771674, study PRJEB25209) | food metagenome | isolation source: Cotija cheese | place: Mexico:Jalisco,Michoacan | collected 2011-12-12 | reverse complement strand
AATTAATAAAAATGTAAACAAATATTCAAAATATAAATTCATTATACGAGGCGGCCGGCATGAGCCTAGACACTTTCGCCCCTCCTCCTCACCAACTACCCTACCACCATCACAACTTAAAGAAGCTGTCCTCAACCTTCAGGACAGCTTCTTTCATATACATATTATTATTTCTCAGGATTCGCATACCACGACTTCAAGAATTTGTAGAGCACCTCACTATAGTGGGCCAACTCTTCTTTCTTTACCTTTTCATCCACACTATGCGCCTCCGTTAAACTGCCGGGACCATATAAAATGGTAGGCACACCAGCATCGGCCAACCAGCCGCCGTCAGTTACAGTCGTCGTCATACCGGATACGAGTTGTTCGTCATGAACTGCTTCATGCGCCGCTTCCAACATCTTGTAGCCAGGATGTTCTAACGGCAAGGTAAAGCTTGGGAAGACTTCGCCGCGGTCTTCAATCATCGACGTGCCGCCCCAGTCAAATTGCAAAGGATTCTCACGCAGCCAGACATCCGCCTCTGCCACGCGATTCAAGTACGCCTCAATTTCCTCCACGACCTCATGATAATCCTCATCCGGCAAGAAATGCACCGTCACCCATAAGCGACATTCATCCGCAATAAACGCCGGATTACGGCCGCCTTCAATCACCGCAGGATTAATCGTATTTGCCCCTGACGGCATATCCGGATAAGACTTCATAACTGCCCAATGCTGCTCTAATTCTTTCAGTGCCGTGATAATCTTAGCCATTTTCTCAATCGCACTGGCACCATACAAACCGCCGCCAGCATGCACCATCTGACTGCGTGCACCGTCATGCACTGTCTCCTTGCTTTGCACCGTAATCCAACCTGTGATTACGCCGCCTTGCCCGAGCGCTTGGTTATCACTTGTGTCCATCACTAAAGCCAAATCCGCTTCAGGACTCATCTCACAAGCATATTTCGTCCCCGCTTCACCGACTTCTTCGCCGACAACCGACTGCACAATAATATCGCCCTCAGGTTCAACGCCCTCTTTGCGCAGACGCTCCAACACATAGAATAACGATGCGACACCGCCCTTCATATCACTCACACCGCGGCCATACAGCCAATCATCCACCTCCGTCAATTCAAACGGCGGATACGTCCAATACTTTGGATCTTCCACATTCGCAACATCCACATGACCATTCAAGATCAACTTCGGCGCACGCGGATCTTTACCCTTCAACACACCGACCACAATACTATCATGGTCATACATTTTACGACGCTGCACCTCAAATCCATTCTCCTCCAGAAACGCTTGAATCTCATCCTGCAACGGATCCGTATTACGCGCCGGCGGACTCTCCGTATTGTACTCCACTAACAGCTTCAACAAATCAAAGTGACGTTCATTCATTTCGCAATCCACCTCTCCAAAGCATTCTTTACCCATATCATCTCAATCTTTAGGACTTCTGTACACTCTTAACCATCTTCCGAATCCAGCCATCACTGCATCATGAATCACTGCTTGCGTACACAGATACAGCCACCACGGCAACGCAGACTCATAACGATACAACAGTGTCTGCAATTCTGTCTTGCTCACTTTCGTGAAAAGGAAAGACATGGAAGAGCTGGAGACATCCTTTGTAAGCAATCCTTCTGGCAGGATGTGCAATTGTATGCCTTCTACAGCATGCATCGTTTGAGGATGCATCGCAATAAGCGGACGTTGGGTGCCTTTAAGATAAATATTATATTGCTGCGGCCAATCACTAATTTCGATAAGTCCGCATGTCACTTTATGCAAATAGGTGGCGTATGCTTTCAACAAAGTCGCAGGTGTGTCTGTGGCGCGTACTTGCATAGCTTGCAGAGATGAAGCCGTTTCGGTATGCACATTACTATTGCTGAAAAAGTAAGATTTCGGCAAGGCATATATCTCAGCTTCTGCAAATATAGGCACTTCTTTCTTCAAGGTCAATTCAATTATATGGCGAGGAGTACAGCAGCGCACAAACTGTCCGATCAAGCGTCTCAGATCTGAGCGATAGCCATGCCACAAACTGCTGTTGAACATTTTACTGTGGACATTGAAAATAACATATTCTGCTCCATTTAAGTGACGCTCCCATTCTTGAGGATTCAACCAATCAATAGGCTGATAGGTAATATAGGGATGCGCGTCTGTAGTATACACAGAGGTATCTACGAGTACAGTCAGCGGAATTTCCGCTTCTGAAAATGTCTTGATGATAGTTTGTGCAATTTGCGAAACACCTTCTGTCAAAACAATTTTCGCCATCTTGCTCACCGCCTTTTTCTCTATTATCTTTACTATAACAAAAAAATCGGCAGCCGTAGCCGCCGAAGTTTGTGCTTATACAAATAAGCTGATAAATAAGATGAAAATGATACCAGATACAGAAATAACTGTTTCCAGAAGTGACCATGTTAAGAATGTTTCTTTAACTGTCAGTCCGAAATATTCTTTGAACATCCAGAATCCGGCATCGTTGACGTGTGAACAGATAACACTTCCGGCACCGATTGCTAATACTACAAGTGCGACATTGACATCGCTTGCTTGAAGCAATGGCAACACGATACCTGTGGTAGAAATCGCTGCAACGGTTGCTGAACCGAGTGCTAATCTTAAGACTGCTGCGACAATCCATGCTAATAAGATTGGAGACATTGTAGAGCCTTCGAACATTTTAGCAATCGTATCGCCGACACCGCCGTCGATGAGTACTTGTTTGAAAGTACCGCCACCGCCGATGATTAAGATCATCATACCGATTGGATAAATCGCTTCTGTAACTGAAGTCATAATTTCTTTGTTTTTACGTCCTTGTTTAAAGCCCATTGTATACATCGCGAATAATACTGCGATTAACATTGCTGTATCAGCTGTACCGATGAAGTAAATAATCTTTTCAAGAATATTCTTTCCGCCGTCTACAGAACCGGTAGCTAATTGCACAATTGTAGCAATTAACATTAAAATAACTGGTAAAGTAGCAGTCAATACACTGATGCCGAAGCTTGGCATTTCGGAAGGTTTAAATTCTCGTTGTGCACCTAATGATGAAATATCGCCTTCACGTGTATAAGCAGTCGGTGTTAATTTCGGAGCGATTCTGCCGAATAACGGTCCTGCAATAATAGTTACTGGAATAGCGATAATAATACCGAACATCAATACTTGTCCTAAGTTAGCATGCAATTCTTTTGCAATAACCACTGGACCAGGATGCGGTGGCAAGAAACCGTGTGTCACTGATAATGCAGTAATCATCGGCAAACCGATTTTCAATGGTGAAACTTTAGTACGTTTTGCTAATGTAAAGACAAGTGGAATTAATAAGACTAATCCTACTTCGAAGAATAACGCAATACCGATGACGAATGCTGCAATTACCATTGCCCATTGCACATTTTTCTCACCGAATTTTTCAATCAAGGTATCAGCAATGCGTGTTGCACCGCCACCGTCTGATAATAATTTACCCAAGATAGCCCCTAAACCGAAGATAATCGCGATGTGACCTAGCGTGCTGCCCATTCCTTTTTCAACGGTTTCAACTACTTTGTCTAATGGCATGCCCAGTAAGATGGCAGTAACCATAGAGGTAATAATCAATGCAATAAAAGTATTTAACTTCAATAGAATAATTAAGGCTAATAAAATCAAAATTCCGATTACCACTGTAATCAGCGGCCAAATTTCCCCAAACATAGTTTTTCCTCACTTTCGTGATAATGAGTCAATTGGAGGAAGCGTTTACATCTCCCTTTCATAAAAACACCAGCTTTACGCTGATGTTCTTATTCTAATGGACTCATCTCTTATATTATTTATAGATGATGACGTTGAAAGTCTGCAATCTTAGCATATTGGCTTTCAAGAGAGCGACTTAAATCAATAAAGATACTGATTAGTTGCTGATATGTTTCTACAGCGTCTTGGTTCGGTTCGTGTGCATGTGTAGTACCGACCATTTCTTCAATAATAGAGAAATCGTCAATCTCACCGAGTGCTTTCAGACCAAGTACACAAGCGCCTAAACATGAACTTTCATAACTTTCAGGCACGATGACATCTGTCGCAAAGATATCTGCCATCATTTGACGCCATACTTCACTTTTCGCAAAACCGCCTGTGGCTTTAATCGCTGTCGGTGTTTCTCCCATCACTTCAATTAGAGCCAGATATACGGTATAAAGATTGTAAAGCACACCTTCAAGCGCTGCTCTGATCATGTGTTCTTTTTTATGCGCTAATGTAAGACCAAAGTAAGAGCCACGCGCATTCGCATTCCAGAGCGGTGCACGTTCTCCAGCCAGATAAGGATGGAAGATTAAACCTTTGGCGCCTGGTTCTACACGGCTGGCAATCTTAGTTAAGACATCGTAAGGATCGACACCAAGTCGTTTAGCTGTTTCGACTTCACTCGCTAAGAGCTCATCACGCAACCAGCGTAAAATGATGCCGCCATTATTAACAGGTCCGCCAATGACATATTGGTCTTCTGTTAAGACATAGCAGAAAATACGTCCTTTATCGTCAGTACGCGGATGATCAATGACTGTTCTGATGGCACCTGATGTACCAATAGTGACTGCCACTTCTCCTTTTTTATAACTGTTCACCCCTAAGTTAGAAAGCACACCATCGCTGGCACCTACAACAATCGGAGTATCAGGTTTAATACCCAATAAATTAGAATAACGGTGTTTCATACCAGTCATCACGTATGTTGTAGGTACTAATTCAGGTAATTGGTCTTTAGTAATGCCAAGTAAATCTAGCGCTTCATTATCCCAATCTAATGTTTCTAGATTCATCATGCCTTTTGCTGAACCAATAGATTGATCCATTACATATTTGCCATAAAGTTGATATAAGATATAGCTTTTAATATCGATATATTTCTTAGCGTTGTTATAAATTTCTGGTTTCTCATGTTTCATCCAAAAAATCTTAGATAACGGCGACATAGGATGAATCGGTGTTCCTGTACGTTTATAAATCTCATGCCCATTATGTTCAGAGTGGATAGCTTCTGCATATTTGCTCGCGCGGTTATCCGCCCAAGTAATGCTCTCAGTGAGAGGTTGTTGGTTATTGTCCATTGCTATCAAACTATGCATTTGTGCACTGAAAGCAATCAATTTAACATCCTCTGCAGCTACCCTTTCTTCACGAATCACAGCTTTGATAGTCATCAATACTGCGTCAAAAATTTCATCAGGATTCTCTTCGGAAGTGTCAACGTTAGGTGTATCCATATCGTAACCAATGTTGTGTTTACGTATAAATTGTCCATTTTCATCATACAAAACTGACTTTGTACTTGTTGTGCCGACATCGACCCCAATCATATACTTCATGGCTTATCCTCCTCCAAAAGTTAAATCATCTATAAAACAAACCAGCAATGTTATCTCCTACATCATCAAAATTCAAATGGAATGCTTCTTTTAATTGTGCTGTGTCATTTTTCTCAACTGCTTCTGCATATACCTCGTGATTGTGATGAATACGTTCAAAGTCTTCAGGCTCTTCACGCATCCGTTTTCTCATCGATAACAAAATCAAACACAACATTAAAGGCTTCAAATTATTCCAACTGCTGAGCAGATAACGATGTTGTGTCGCATAAATTAAGACTTCGTGAAACTTAATATCATGTTCAGTGTAAGCCTCTGCATCTTGAAATTGTACAGCGACTTTCATCATTTCTAAATGTTTGCGCATTTCTTTCGCTAATTCTATTCTTTGATGGTCCTTGACTTTGGTAAAAGCAAAAGATTCCATCATGATACGCAAATCATAAATTTCACGGCGTTCTCCCTCGCCGAAATGCAGTACATCAGCGCCCATACGTTCTAAACAAATCAATTGATCTTGTTTTAATAATTTAAATGCATCGCGCACAGGCGAACGACTGACATTAAATTGTTTGGCAACTTGATTTTCTGTCAAACATGTTCCAGCTTCTATATTCCCCTCTACAATTTGCAGTCTTAATTCAGCTGCGACTTTCTCCCCCGTTGTCATGCTATCCATCCATTGTTGTGGATAATTTTCTCCCATGTGTAGTACAACCCCTTGCTTCTACATACTTGTATACAAGTATATTAATACAAATTCGCTATAAATGCAATCGCTTACATTAATTTTCATAAAAAAAGGAATAATAAAGTGAGACTTGGAGGCGATGAAAATGTATATTCCGAAGTATTATCAAGAACATGACATGAACAAAATCAAAGCTTTTATTCATGATCATCCTTTTGCGACCATTGTTTCGACTGCTGAAAACGGACGCCCTTTAGCAACGCATTTACCGATACTGATTCATGAAGATGGCGAAAGTTTAATACTCGCAGGCCACTTTGCGAAAGCGAATCCGCAGTGGCAAACTTTAGAACATAGTGATGAGGTCTTAATCATCTTTCAAGGACCAGATGCTTATGTTTCATCTACCTGGTATGGTCACGAAGATGTACCGACATGGGATTATCAAAGTATTCAAGTATATGGCCAACCCGCCTTATTAACTGAGGGTGAAGTAAAGCAGGATTTGATACAGTTATTAAACCGCTTTGAAAAAAAGGACGGTGCACGCTGGGACAATTTGTCTGAAGAGACCTTGCAGCAAATTCATGGTGTGGTCGGTTTTCATATTACAGTATCAGAAGTATTTGCTGCTTATAAATTGAGTCAAAATCGTAATCATACGGATTACCAAAATATCATTCACCATTTGGAAGATGAACATAATGGTGTGGCTGACGCAATGAAGGATGAGCAGGATTAAAAAAGTGTTGGAGCTCCAGGCAGATAGCTCCAACACATTTAGATTTGAGGTACTTTCTTCAGTTTTTCTGCTCTCCAGAGGTTTCTTTTCCAGAAGTAGAATTAGAATCGTTCTCTTTGTTCTCTTCGTCTTGTGCTTGGCTTTCTTCTTCGGCCCATTTATGGTCTTTAATGTACAGACGAACCATGGCAAGTGCGATCCAGCTGATGAGGAGGACTGGCAATATAATGATGTTGAGCAGGTTCAAGTCTAGGGTATCGGTAGAGATTTCTAGTTTGGCGATGCTCTTCAGGTTCTGCGGACTGGAGGTCAAGAATTGGTAGAGTGTGAAAAAGATGGTGGTCCACTGTATGTAGTATTCCAGTATGGCGACGAGCATTTCGTTGTAATCGTTCCATTTAACGAGTTGATGAACGATGAAATAGTTCATGATTCCGGCAAATAAGATAATGATGATGCCGAGTACGAAGATGCTGCTGCGGTCGCCGAGTAAGCGAATGAGCAACCAGTAGATGATGAATCCGGAAATTATGAGTGAGAGGAATCCGGAAATCACCATGCCTACACTGATTAAAAAGGATTTGGCAAATAGGTATTTATCTTGGTAGCGTCCTGATAAAAAGCCGGTTAATAAGAATAAGATGAGTACGATAATTAAATTGACTATAAACATAATGCAACCTCGCTATTAATATAATATGTTTTAATGGTCTGTGATTAGACGCTTAATGCATTCTATACCCTTTTTTCTCTTATGTAAAAAGCACCCCGCTTCAAACGCTATGGAATGAAACGAGGTGCTTGTTTAATAGCTATTTAGGATTTGTATTTATTGACGCTTTACAACTTATAGTGAATCTACTTTTTCACCATTGATTAAGATGTTGTCGTCTTCTAATGTGACTTTAACATCACTTACGTCAGTGTGTTCTAGGTAGTAGTCTGTGATACGGTCACGTACTTCTCTTTCAACTACACGGCGTAATGGGCGTGCACCTAGTTCTTCGTCGTAACCTTGGTCGATTAACCAATCTTTAGCATCTTGGCTGACTTCTAGTGTGATGCCTTTTTTCTCAAGCGTATTTTGTACATCGTCAAGTAATAAGTTGATGATGTCTTGTAAAGCATCTTTGTCTAAGTGAGTGAATTCTACGATACCGTTGAAGCGGTTAAGGAATTCTGGACGGAAGAATTTTTTAAGGTCTTCCATTAAGTCTTCGCGTTCTTTTTCACTTTCATCTCCGAAACCAGCGTTTGAAGTACAGATGATGATTGTGTTTTTGAAGTTTACGACGTTACCTTGACCGTCTGTTAAGTTACCGTCATCCATAACTTGTAATAATAAAGTTAGGATTTGAGGGTTTGCTTTTTCGATTTCATCGAATAAGATAACTGAGTAAGGATTACGTCTTACTTTTTCAGTTAAAGTATTTGAGTTATCTTCATAACCAACATAACCAGCGCTTGTACCGATTAATTTAGATACAGCTGTACGGTCCATATATTCACTCATGTCTAATTTGATGAGTGCTTCTTTGTTACCGAATAAATCGATAGATAATTGTTTAGCTAATTCTGTTTTACCTACACCAGTAGGACCTACGAATAAGAAGCTGCCGATTGGTCTGTTGCCTTCGTCGAATCCTGCACGGTTACGGCGGATTGCACGAGACACCATTTCAACGGCTTTGTCTTGTCCGATAATTTTATCTTTTAAGCGTTTTGAAATGTTTTTCAAGCGCTCGATATCATTATCGTCCATTTGTGATACTGGAATGCCAGTAATACGTTCTACAGTAGCAGCCACGTCTTGTACAGTAGCTGTTGTAGCTTCGCCGTTGCCTGACTCTAAGCTGTCTTGTAATTCTTTAATTTGTTTTTGATATTTATCTGCTTCAGAATAAGCTTCTTCACTAACTGCTTTTGATTTTTTATCTTCTAATTCTTTGATTTGTTTTTCAACTTGTACTTTATCCACTACTGGATTTTTAGCAGCTAAGTGTGCAGCTGTAATATCCAAGATGTCTAAAGCTTTATCTGGTAATAAGCGTTGTGGAATATATTGAATAGATAAGTCTACACATGCTTTTAAGACTTCGTCAGGTAATTTCACGTTATGGTGTTTTTCGAATGTTTCGCGTACACCTTTCAAGATTTCTTCAGTATCTTTAGCTGAAGGTTCTTTGACAACTACTTCGTTGAAACGACGTGCTAATGCTGGGTCTTTCAAGATGTTGTTACGGTATTCGTCTTGAGTTGTAGCACCGATTAATGAAATTTCTCCACGACCTAAAGCTGGTTTGATGATGTCAGATAAGCCTTTGCTTCCTGAGTCTCCGCCAGTTGAACCAGATCCGATAATTTGATGGATTTCATCAAAGAATAAGATGACATTTTTTCTTTCTTTTACACTGTTGATCAAGTTTTGGATATTTTCTTCAAAAGCACCACGATATTGTGTGCCTGCTTCTAATGAAGAAATGTCTACTGCAATAATTTCTTTGTCTTTAATTGCAGCTGGCACGTTGCCTTTTACAATGGCTTGTGCTAAACCTTCAACAATTGCTGATTTACCTACACCAGCTTCACCTACTAAGATAGGGTTGTTTTTATTTCTACGGCTTAACACTTCTGCAGTGTCTTGAATTTCTTTGTCACGGCCTATAACTGGATCTAATAAACCATCTTTAGCTTCTTGTGTTAAATTACGGCCGATTTTTTCTAAGTAATCGTCGCCGCCTTGACCGCCGCCAGCTTGACCAGGTTGTCCTGCTTGAACACCTTGTGCTGGTTGTCCGCCTTGAGCTTGTTGTTGTTGAATTTGTTGCAATTGCTCAGGTGACACTTCGCGGCCGTTGATATAATATTTTTTATTTCCATCTGCGTTTTGCATATCTTGCATCATTCTTCTAAAAATTGAGTCAAAATCATTTCCGAAAAATCCGTTATTCATATAGTTATAACCTCCGTTAATTGGTGAAACTCCATAATCAAAATTTCTGTCTGTTTGTAATTTGAATTACTGTTTCACACTTTTCTTAAAATTTCATTTGTTCTTGCTTTCATGTGGCAAGTGACACAAATCATTGATTATTATTTTTCTGCCTTGTGTCCTTTAAAGGTCTGAGTCTTGTGATGAATGCTGCGCTTTGATTGCTTTTACAGATGTAACACGTTTTGAAAAAGAGTGATTTAAATGTTGTTGCCACTCATTGGTTACAATCTTTATATATCCGCTTCCAGCATTTCTCAAACACTTCTCTAATGCGACCTTCATTAAATAGAGCGCAACTCGTGCGTCATTTATAGAATGAATCGCTGCGCTATTCTTGTTTTTAATATAAATTTCATTTCTATTTTTATACTCTCTGATTTATTATTGTATATTTATACTTTGGTCAATTAAAGTCAAAAAGTTATTTAGTTGTATTTACTCGCTTTATCAACCTTACATATGTAAGTATAACGCATAATTATACATAAATCAAGTACTAAATATGCATTTTTCAAGCTTTTTTGCTTTTTTTGTACATATAACTGTTTGTGTTGGTCAACTATTCCATTTTTCTTTTAACTTCAAGTTAGATAAAGGGCGGATTAGAAATAACAACTCTATTGATAACGTGCTTTTCTAGACACTTCTCCGAATCTTGTGTCTAGATTACACCCTTTTCTAGAC
>OMJG01002038.1_pt1 | contig 10506 bp, 9 predicted proteins | sample 1646431 | NCBI WGS metagenome assembly OMJG01 (sample SAMN03771674, study PRJEB25209) | food metagenome | isolation source: Cotija cheese | place: Mexico:Jalisco,Michoacan | collected 2011-12-12 | reverse complement strand
TAGGGTTTGAGTTGATTACAAAAGCATGGCTAGATGTCGCTATCAGACATCATTTGATTTAAACTGGCAAAGCTAAAGAGGATGGCTGAAGCCAAAAGAAAAAGGCACGTTGTTTGTCGTTTATTATCGATTTCTAAATCAGTTAGTCATAGTAGGGAAGTGTGAAGTAGTGATTCGTCACAGTGAAAAAGAAACGATTAAATTTCCTGATTACATTCAAGAGAATGATGTCCCACAAGTCGTCGATTATTTTTGTGATGATGCGGTGAGACCTTACATAGTTGTATGCCCTGGTGGTGGCTATGAGGTATTGTCTTATGCCCATGAAGGAACAGAAATAGTGAAATGGTTAAATGACGCAGGTTTTCATGCGGGCATATATCTATACCCCCTTGCTCCTAAGATTGACCCAGAGACCTTTATAACAGCAGAGCAAGAGTTATTGACCGACTTAGATAGTGATGACCGGATAAGCCGTGTATTCGTTTTAGGTTTTTCTGCTGGAGCACATGCGGCTGGTTTGTTTGGAATGACGCCGTCTCAAAAACTGGCTGGTATTGTGTTGTGTTATCCAGTCGTTAGCTTGACCGAGCCATTTAGGCATGAGGGAAGCGCCAATAACTTTCTGAAAAATGCTTTTAAGCCAAATGCAGCAACAGTCTATTCTTTGGAAAATGTGATTCATTCAAATTATCCTAGGACTTTCATCTGGCATACAGTGACTGATGATGCAGTTCCGTATGACAATAGTTTACGATTGGCACAAGCTTTGAAAAGTCATAAGGTGCCTTTTGAACTTCATTTGTTTGAGGAAGGCCACCATGGATTAGGGCTAGCCAAAACGACACCAACCGCTTGCCAATGGCCGGTGTTGGTGGAGAGTTGGCTGTATTCTTAACTCTAAAATTGTCTATCCATGTTCTAGTTCTGTTGCAGGAGAGCTAACTTTGGAAGCTATATTTTATGGGCTTATATAGATTTTGTGTCGCCAATGTATGCTAAAAAACTAGGGTCTCATAGTTATTAAACTTAAGGAATGAAAGACTAAGGTCATTGAAGTAGCCCACATGTTGGTACAAGTCCTTGTATAAATTCCGTATTCATGAAGTTAAATATGATGAAGAAAAGAAACGGAAGTATTTGTAGCTTGTCTACTATGTTACTTGAGATACTGGGGTTCCCCTTTCGGAGCTACAGTATCTTTTTTTGTGCCTTTAAGCGATATTGTAAACCTATAAATTAGTGAGAGTAATATCTTATTATCGTTTCATTTGTCAAATTAAGTTGGACAAATGAAATCATTAAAAATGGTATCGCTACTTTTTAGGGAACAACACCGAGCAATATAGAACGACTAGTTTTTGAGTAGAACAGATTCTCTCAGCACAATTTCAGGCATAATCTGTTGGTATGTAATAGGACTGGTGTCACCTTCGATTCGCTTGTTAAGTGTTTCTATGGCTAGCATTCCCATATACTCGAGGTCTGTTGCGATATTTGTGATGGTTGGGTGGGCCATGCGGGTAAACTCAGTATCATCAAAACACATGATACTAACATCATCCGGGATGGTATAGCCATTAGACTGAAGAAAGGAGGTCAACATGAAGGCAAGTCCGGAATTAACACAAAACCACGCTTTGGGCATTTTATGAATACTTTTGAGCTTATCAAATAAAGCTCCTTGGCTTTCTTCAATAGCCGTGATCATCATACTATCATCAACTACTAGGTCTAGTTCAGAGACTGCTTGCTTATAGCCGATAAACCGTTCAGCATAACTGGGTGAAAAGGATGTATCCCCCAAAAAACCAATAGAAGTGATTTCTTGTTCTTTCAAAAGAGAGATAGCCTTATACGTACCATCAATGTTTTGAGAAAGTATACTATCCACGTTGAGTTTGGGATGATGGTGATCGACCAAGACTATGGGTATTTGCAAAGTCTGTAACTGACTCAAATAATTATTGTCACTATGAGAGAGGGCGACAATTCCGCTATAGGTATGCCATTCATCTGGGATGGTCATATGCCTAAGCATATCAGTGGTAAGGCACTTGGTTTCAAACTGATATCCTAAATCGTCTGCTTTTTTTTGACAACTATCAATAATTTCCCCAAAGAAACTGGTTTGTTGAAAGACAAATTGGGTGGCCAACAACAAAATTTTACCGCGCTGTTTTGGATCAGCCTTCTTGTAGGTATAACCCATTTCTCTAGCCTTGAGCCTCACTAGTTGCTTTGTTTCCTCACTGACCCCTTTGGCATCTCGCAATGCTTGAGAAACAGAGTTTTTAGAGATCCCGAGGCTGTCAGCAATGTCTTGCATAGAAACCTTTTTCATAATGACACTCTCCTAGAAATACATGTTAATAAGCCTATTATAGCACAATATAATAGCGCTTTAACTATAAAACGTTAATGTAATTTTTTGTAATCATAATTACGTAACGTTGACAAATACAAAAAGTAATGATAACATTAGCATTATAAAGAAAGCGGTTACTTTAATGAAAGATGAGGAGGAAAAAAATGAAATTTAGAAAATTATCGTTAAGTGCCTTGGCATTATTGTCCGGTAGCATGTTTTTAGTTGGTTGTGGATCAAACAATGGGGATTCAGGAGATAGTGGAAAAACTGAGATCACATTTTGGGCGGCACCAAACCCCACACAAGTGAAGTTTTGGCAAGAAATGGCCACAGAATTTGAAAAAGAAAATGATGATATTTCAGTTAAGGTCACTCAAATGAAAGAGAGTCCCTCTTCAGAAGCGACTATTCAGTCAGCCATCGCTTCTAACACAGCACCTACTTTATCTGAAAATATCAACAGAAGCTTTGCTGCGCAATTAGCAGCTAGTCAAGCTATCTTACCATTAGATGAACAAGACGATTTTGAGACAATTGTTAATAACCGTAATATGACACAAACAATCAGTAGTTGGAAGTTTTCAGATGACAAACAATATGTCCTACCTGTTTATTCAAACCCAATTTTGTTTGCATGGAGCTTAGATTTGTTAGATGAAATCGGTGTTGACGAGGTTCCTAAAACCTATTCTGAGTTGCTTGAAGCCGGTGAAAAACTTAAATCTAGTCAATTAGATGTCGCATTATGGGCAAAGAAAGATTTAGCTGATCCAACTGCTTGGATGAGATGGTTCGATTTCTTCCCATTGTATGACGCAGCGAGCCAAGGTGGCAGTTTTATTGAAAATGGTCAGTTCTCAGGTGATGAACAAGCAATCACAAATGTATTTGACTTGATGAGCCAATTATCCGAAGAAAAGCTTTTACAAACTGGTGAGTCAACTGAACCGTTTGAGAATGGCGATAGCTTGATGGTTGATTTAGGCCCTTGGTCATTCCCGATTTGGGCAGAAAAATATCCAGACTTGGTTTACGGCGAAAACTATACAGTGACAACTCCAGTTGTTCCAGATGATATGGCAGATGAAGAAGAGGTCTCAACCTATGCGGATGCTAAGGGTATTGTGATGTATGCTCAAGCAACTGAAGACCAACAAGCAGCAGCTATGAAGTTTTTAGACTTTGTATATAGCAACGAAGATAATGATATGAAGTTACTAGAAATGACTAGTCTGATCCCGGCACGTGATGATGCCACTGAAAATGCCGCATTTACGGAATATTTTGAAGAGAATCCAGCGATGGCTGAATTTGCGAAGAATGTACCATATGCCGTTCCAGCTATGGATAATGAAAATTATAACGAAATCCAACAAGCCTTTAGTGAAGCGGCATGGGTTCCCGTTGTAAGAGGGGAAAAAGATGCCACTACGGCTTTGAATGATGGTGTCGAAGCGATTGAAAGGGCGTTACCTTAATGAAAATGAACAACAAATTGGGCTGGTTATTTACCAGCCCATACCTTATATTCACACTTATATTCTTTTTACTCCCATTATTGTGGTCGTTCTGGCTTGCACTGACAGATTGGAATATGATTTCACCGATAATCAATTTTGTGGGTTTTAAAAACTTTATTGATGCTTTTTATAGTCCAGCAGTAAGAGCCTCCTTTTTTGTAACATATAAATTTTTGATCGTATTCGTTCCTATGGCATTAGGGATGGCCATGGTGATTGCTTTGTTAGTAAATAGTCTACCTAAGTTTAAAGGCCTTTACATGGTTGCTTTCTTTCTCCCATATTTATCTAGTGGCGTAGTGACTTCTTTAATTGTTCAAGGCTTTTTATCTCATAATGGTGCCTTTAATACGTTCCTAAGACAACGGTTTGATTTAGATATCGATTGGACTGGAAATCCAACGACTGCAGTGGTTATTGTGTCATTAATGATTGCTTGGAAAATGTCTGGATATTATGGGTTGATCCTGATATCAGGATTGCAAAATATCAACCAAGAAATTTATGAGGCTGCTGCTATAGATGGGTCATCTAAATGGACAACCTTTTGGAAAATAACTTTTCCAATGTTGTACCCAGCCTTCTTTACAGTGACAGTTTTAGCAGTAGGTATTAGTTTTGGCATCTTCACTGAAGTTTATCAACTGACCGGTGGGGGACCTAACTTTGCGACAAATACTTGGCAAATGGAAATCTATAATCAGGCATTTGTCAATCTTAAATCAGGCTATGCTTCAGCAGTTGCTTTAATTGCCTCTGTCGTAACATTTGCGTCAATTGGCATCATCAGAACGCTATTAGAAAAGTGGGGTGAAAAAAATGGTTGGTCATAAAGTGAGCAAATTAAACATTACGATGCGTTATGTAATGACAACTTTCGTGATGCTGATCATAACATTTCCATTTGTCTACTTAGTATTACATTCGTTTGCCGCTTGGGATCAAGTGGACCGTAAAGTGATTCCAACAGAGTTTTCTCTAAGGTCTTGGACATGGTTATTTGGTGATTCTGCCACCACTGCTAACGTTCCTTGGATCAGAGCATTCTTTAACACGATCGTGGTTGCTACAGTGTCAACCGCTTTGATGATGGTTTTTGCCTTGATGGTGTCCTATGCCCTGGCAAAAATCAAGTTTAGAGGGAAAAAGTTAGTGAATAACTTCATCTTATTTCAAATGTTTTTCCCAGCAATCATTTTATTGATTCCACAATTTTTGATGATCACTAAAGTAGGTTTGTTAGACACTTTTTCTGGAATGATCATCCCAACTATGGTCAGCCTATGGGCTATCTTCATGTATACCAATTTTTTTAAAGCTATTCCAGATGCTTTGATCGAAGCCGCCAAGTTAGACGGTGCTAGTGATCTAAAAATATTGTTTCAGATCGTGTTACCGATGTCTCGTTCAATCACAACGGTGATATTTTTATTCCTATACACCGAAAGATGGACCAATTTATTGTGGGATATGATCGTTACTAAAAGTGAAGAGACAACAACTTTGAATGTGTTGATATCACAAATGTTTGGACCATATGGGGCTTACCCAGGCCCAATGTATGCCGCTTCGGTGCTGTTGACCCTACCGTTGATCATCTTGTTTTTGCTTTTCTCTAAGAGATTCCAAGATGGCATGCAATTCACCCTTAAATAGTAGGAGAGAGATATGATCGTTTTAAATGAATTATTAACTGAAAACCGAAAGCGAAAAGACATTATTGATGTCAAAAAAATAATATTCTCTGGAGTTAGTGACCAAGATGTGTACAATGTCACTGCTCCATTTGTTCTAAATGGCAAAGAAATAATAGCTGGAAGAGTTGAAGCAAGAGATAGTGAACAGTCCTTTGTCGGCTTTTTTGAACAACAGCCAACTGGTGTTTGGAAATATTTAGAGGAAACTGTTGTGCTACATTTACAGGATCCATTTGTATGCTGGATAGACGATACACTACATATTGGTGGTGTGGAAGTATTCTTTGAAGGAACCCAGACCCGTTGGCGCACTATTATTTACAAAATAATCAATCTAAAACATGCAGAAAAAGTTGTTGTGGGTCCTATGGGTATGAAAGATTTAAGGCTAAAACAGCTGGAAAATGGCCAGATTTTAGCTTTGACCAGACCACAAGGCGATATCGGTGGTAGAGGGAAGATAGGATTAGTCATCGTAGATAGTCTAAAATCATTGACCCCACCAGTACTGGCGTCTGCCCCTTTGCTTTTTGATCAATTCAATGATGAAGAGTGGGGTGGGGCGAATGAAATCCATCTTATTGGAGAACGGATTTTCGTTTTAGGACATATTGCGAACTTTGATGACGATAGGAATAGACACTACTATGCGATGACATTTGGGATAGATCAAGAAAATATGTCAATAATAAATGCCAAAATCATCGCTGAAAGATCTGACTTTTTACCTGGACCCGCCAAGAGATCAGATCTTTCAGATGTTGTATTCAGTGGTGGTATAGAGCTCAATGGTGATACGGCGACTCTATATGCCGGAATCAGTGATGTTGAGGCCCAACAAATAACGATTAAAAATCCATTTAAGTAAGGAAAGAGCAAATGAAAATCGATAGATTTATAGACAATCCTTTAATCACACCTGAAGATGTGATCCCCTTTCATAAAGACCATGAAGTTATCGGTGCATTTAATGCAGGAGTTGCCTCTTATGGTGATGACGTTTTACTGTTATTGAGAGTAGCCGAACGCCCAATTTCTGACGATCCTAATATTGTCAAGGCACCAATCATTGATCCTAAGACAAATAAAATAAAAATCTTGTCCTTCAAAAGGGATGACCCGCGTTATGACTTTGAAGATCCTAGAATGATTCGTTCTGTGGAAAACCTGGACAGTTTCGTATGTTTGACTTCTCTGTCTTATATTCGGATAGCTAGAAGCAATGATGGGCATCATTTCACTGTAGATAAAGATCCCTTCCTTTATCCATTCAATGAATATCAAACGTTTGGGATAGAGGATGCTCGTTGTACTAGGATAGAGGATACTTATTATGTAACCTTTAGTTCCGTCTCACCTGTTGGCGTGTGTGATTCTTTGATAGCGACAAAGAATTTCAAACAGTTTGAATCACTGGGCAATATTTTTGCACCAGAAAATAAAGATATTCTATTATTTCCTGAAAAGATCAATGGTCAGTATTATGCCCTACATCGGCCAACTCTAAAGAGTATTGGAGATTATGATATTTGGATTGCCTCCTCGCCGGATTTGAGGGCTTGGGGAAACCACCATCATTTAGTCGGTGTTCGTAGTAAAAGTTGGGATGAAGAAAGAATCGGTGGGGGTCTAGTACCAATCAAGACCAATGCTGGTTGGCTTGTCATTTATCATGGTGCTGACCACAACAGCCGATATGCCATGGGAGCTCTATTACTGGACACTAACGATCCGACGCGGGTCATTTCACGGACAAGCCTACCGATTATGGAACCAACTGCGCCATATGAACTGAATGGTTTTTTTGGAGAAGTTGTTTTTGGATGCGGTGGATTAGTCAATGGTGATACGTTAACCATGTATTACGGTGTTGCTGATACCTCAATGGCGGGTTGTCAGATCAAAATCAGTGATATTTTAGACCAGTTAGAAAAAGAGAGGCTTTGACCATGTGGCAAGATAAATATAAAGAATGGCGAGACTGGGCATCCTTAGAGGGTGCGTTAAAGAATGAGCTACAATCTATTTCAGACGAGGATGACTTAGAAGACCGATTCTATCGGTATCTAGAATTTGGGACTGGCGGTATGAGAGGCGAGCTTGGTGTAGGGACTAATCGTATCAATAGCTACACCATCAAAAGAGTAGCCTTGGCCCTTGGCACTTATATTAAAGAAGAAGCGATAGATAATAAACAGCAAAGTGTTGTAATATCTTATGATAATCGACATGGATCAAAAGATTTCGCCATTTGGACAGCTAAAGTTCTAGCCTCCTTAAATATCTTGGTATATGTGTCCGACGCTATGCGACCCACACCAGAGTTATCATTTTTAGTGCGTCACCTAAAAACGACTGCTGGTGTGATGATCACCGCTAGTCATAACCCTAAGCAATATAATGGTTTTAAAGTTTATGGTCCTGATGGGGGACAAATCACCTTAGAAACAGCCCATCGATTAATGGCAATTTTAGAGAATTTGACGGACGAATTAGACATTCGAACTGAAAGCTTAGATTATTATCAAGCAAAAGAATTGATCAGTTTTTATGGGGAAAAAGCTGATGACGCCTATTTGAGAGAACTAAAAACGGTTTTACAACAACCTGAACTCGTCAAGAAAGAAGGGTATCGGGTTGCTATCGCCTATACACCTCTTCATGGAACAGGTGAAAAGCTAATTACTGAAGGATTTAAGGAGATAGGGTTTAAAAATCTGAATGTATTAGCTGAACAGGCTAATGGCGACCCAAATTTTTCAACTGTCGATTACCCCAACCCAGAAGATCCTAAAGCATTTGAACTATTACTACGTAAAAACACAGGAAAAGATATCGACTTGTTTTTAGCAACAGATCCAGATGCAGACCGCTTAGGTGCGGTTATTCTAAATGGTAATGATCCAATATTATTTAGTGGTAATCAAATTGGGGTCTTGTTACTGGATTATTTGATAGAAGAAAACAAAAAAGAAGGGCATGATCTAACACAATTCTTTGTAGCTAAATCAATCGTTACTTCAGATTTGGGCAAGCATTTAGCAAAAGCTTATGGTGTTGAGACTCGCGAAACATTGACAGGCTTTAAATTTATCGGAGAACAAATAGAACTAGCTGAAAAGCAGAAGAATAAAATTTTTCTATTTGGCTATGAAGAAAGTTTTGGTTATCTTGTAAAAGCTTATGTCAGAGATAAAGATGCAATTCAAGCGTCAACTCTGATGGCTGAGTTGACATTAGCAAATAAACTCAAAGGGAAGACTTTAACAGACCGGTTAACTGAGTTATATGAGACCTATGGCTATTACAAAGAAGACCTGGATAGTATAAGTTTTAAGGGGCAAACCGGGCATATAAAGATGGAATATTTGTTACAACGATTACGTCAATCATCTTTAAAAACGATTGGTAATTTTGAGGTAAAGTATAGTGAGGATTATCTGATCCATGAGCGACTGTGGGTGAGTGAAGGAAGACGTGAGACCATAGAACTACCTACATCAAATGTTTTGAAATTTGTCTTCAGTGATGATAGTTGGTTGTGTATACGTCCATCTGGAACAGAACCAAAGTGTAAAATATATTACTCGGTCAATGGGTCATCAGATAAAGAATCTTCAGCTAAATTGAAAACATTACAAAAGGCCTTTGAAAACTTGCTAGACGAATTGAACGGGGAGTGAATCAGTGATGACAAGGAACGCAAAAGAAATGAAAGATACCTTTGAAAGAAAGTGGCAACCAAGTGAGACGACCAAGCTGACCTTTGATAATATTGAGGGATTTGATGTCTATAATTGCTCTCAACCATTTTTATGGCATAACAAGCAGTATATCTACGGTAGAGTTGAAAAACGTGAGGAGTGGATGCGTTCTTGGGTCAGATTATTTGAACATGTCTCAAATGATCATTACAAGCTAGTAGATCACTCGATGATTTACCAATTGGAAGACCCATACATCGCCATGGTCGATGATCAACTTGTTTTAGGTGGTACGCATGTAAGAGTGGACCAAGAAGACCATTTGGCGGCTTATTACGGTTACTTTTATAAGGGAACAGATTTAGAAGATTTGAAGTTTTTTACCAGTGGTCCGGAAAATATGAAAGATATCAGGATCTGTCAACTACTAGATGGGCGCATAGCTGTTTTTTCTAGACCGAGAAACACAGAATTGATCAAATCACATGGAAGTGAATCTTTGATTGGTTTTACGATTATTGAATCACTCGATGACTTAAGCCCTGAAGTGATTGAGACTGCACAACCACTCGATGACTTATTTGGACCAAACGAGTGGGGTGGTGTCAATCAGGCCTACCTACTAGATTCGGGATTGATCGGCATTATCGGTCACCTATCATTCAAAGATAAAGGCAAGTCAGTGTACATGGTGATATCATTTGTTTTGAATCCAGGAACCAGAGAAGTTTTTGATCATAAAGTCATTGCCACTAGAAAGTCATTTGAGGATGGTCCAGCCAAAAAAGACTACCTGACGGACTGCTGTTTTCCCTCAGGAATCGTCTGTGATGAAAAGGGAAATTGTGACTTATACAGTGGCATTGGTGATGTAGAGGAAGGTAAAGTTCGGATTCCTTACCCTTTTGAAGGGTATGGGGCTATTAAAAGAGCTAATTGATAAATGCCTTTGGTGTCTCTAGCGCACAGCTTTGTGGATATAGGCTGTTGGAAAAAATGCCATAACCATAAAAAGACATACCTCGATTGAAAAGGTATGTCTTTTTATGTGTCTGAAAGCTATTAGAAAATGGCCTATAAAGCACAAAAATCACAAAATAGCTCTGTTTACAAAACTAATTTTTATACAAACCCACCAAAGGCATTGTCTAGATCGATGGGATCTTCTCTCACCACAATGACTTCTTGGTTCATGAAGGCTTCGATGCCGAGAG
>OMJG01002037.1_pt1 | contig 10506 bp, 8 predicted proteins | sample 1646431 | NCBI WGS metagenome assembly OMJG01 (sample SAMN03771674, study PRJEB25209) | food metagenome | isolation source: Cotija cheese | place: Mexico:Jalisco,Michoacan | collected 2011-12-12 | reverse complement strand
GCCCCCGGGGGTGGCCGAGGGGGACACGATGGTCGGCCAGCGCCTGTTCGAGTAGGCCCGTCCCGGGACGTGGTGCGTCCGGATCAGTGTGTGGCCGGGGTGTTCGCCCTGGACGACGTCGCCGGGATCGCTGGGGGCTTCGACGGGGTGCTGGTGCAGGGGCGGCAGCCCGGCGCCCGAGGCTGCATCCGGAAGAGCGAGCTGCTATGCTGCTGAGATGACGGAGGGACGGGAGCGGCGATGACAGAACTGGTGCGCATGGGAGAGTTCTTCTCAGGCCCCGGGGGCATCGCCAAAGGGGCGGCCATGGCCGCGGGGGCCCCTGACCTCGCGGAGAGGATGGTCCTGCGCCACGAATGGGCGGTGGACATCGACCCGGACGCCTGCAGGACCTATGAGAAGAACATCCGCATCCAGGGGAGCGATGTCCACGCGATGGACGCGCGGGTGGCGGCAGAGCATATCGACGAGTTCTCGGACATCGACGGCTTCTCGTTCGGCTTCCCGTGCAACGACTTCAGCCTGGTCGGACAGCGACGCGGCCTCCAGGGAGACTACGGTCCGCTCTACACCACCGGGATCCAGGTGCTCCGGTCGAAGCAGCCGGCGTGGTTCGTCGCCGAGAACGTCTCGGGCATCCGCAGCTCCGACAACGGCGAGGCCCTCGGGATGATCCTGCGCGAGATGCAGGAGGCGGGATACCGGATCACCCCGCACATGTACCGCTTCGAGGACTACGGCGTGCCCCAGAGGCGACATCGGGTCATCATCGTCGGCATGCGGGAGGATCTCGATGCGGTGTTTCGGATTCCCGCTCCGACCCATGGGGAGGCTCGCGGTCTCGAGCCCTATGAGACCGTCGGCAAGGTCTTCAGCCGTCATATGCAGGCCGATGTGAAGAACAACGAGCGGACGCGGCAGACCTCCAAGGTCGTCGAGCGGCTGAAGCTCATCGATCCCGGAGAGAACGCCTTCAACGCCAAGCGCATGACGGACGAGTATCGACTCAAGGTCAAGGGAGCGACCCTGAGCCAGATCTACCGTCGGTTGCGCCCGGACGAACCCGCCTACACCGTGACCGGTTCCGGCGGCGGTGGAACCCATGTGTACCACTGGGAGGAGCACCGAGCCCTCACCAATCGCGAACGCGCGCGCCTGCAGTCCTTCCCGGACAGCTACGAGTTCATGGGGTCCAGAAGCTCGGTCCGGAAGCAGATAGGCATGGCTGTCCCGCCCGACGGCGCCGCCGCCATCTTCAAGGCGGTGTTCAGAACGGTGCTCGGCCTCGAGTACCCTGCGGTGGCGCCCAACCTGACCTTCGACAGGTCCGATTACCACCCGCCCGAGCTCTTCTGAAGTAACGTGATGTGGAGTAGCTTCCACACCGATCGATGGGTGATGTCGATGGAGAACACTCCTGACCAGAGGACCGCGCAACAGGTCGATCTGATCCGCAGGCTCGTTGCTTCGCATAAGACCGACGGCCAATCGCATGACCAGGCCATCGCCACCGCCCGGGAGATCCTCATCGGCCCGGAGTGGGACCTCCCCTTCGACCGTTTCGAGGCGGAGCGGCGTGAGCGGGTTAATCGATCCTCTGACTTCAGGGACATCACGATGTCGGCCAAGGAAGATCTGAAGGAGGCCGGTTGGTACGAAGGCCCCTCCTCCACCCCCGGGCTGTGGTCCGAGCTGCGTGACCGCATGGAGGACTCCTCTCTGAGAGACGGGGTCGAGGGAATCGACGCCTCCAGCACTGAAGTGGTCCGTCGCCTGGCGGAGCCTCGCGTCGTCGGTGACCGGCGAGTCGGGGTGGTGGTCGGCAACGTGCAGTCGGGTAAGACCGCGAACTACGCCGCGGTGATCGCCAAGGCTCTGGACGCCGGCTACAAGCTGGTCATCGTGCTGTCCGGAATCCACAACAACCTCCGCTCCCAGACCCAGACGCGTCTGGACCGCGACCTCGGCGTCGAAGTCGGAGGTCGGTGGCACCGCCTCACGGACGCCAACGCAGACTTCGGGTCAGTCGAGAAGAAGAACGCCACTGCGACGCTCTCCAACGTCCCGAACGTCCTCGCCGTGGTCAAGAAGAACTCGCGGCGTCTGAGCAATCTGCTCGACTACCTCCGTGAAGTCGACCCCAAGACCATGGAGAGGGTTCCGGTCCTCATCATCGACGACGAGTCCGACCAGGCGACGCCGGACAGCTCCGGCAAGGACGCGGACAGTCCCACTGCGATCAACCGACTGCTCAGGGAGATCTGGTCCTGCGTGAGCAATGGGACGTACGTGGGATACACCGCTACGCCCTTCGCCAACTTCTTCATGGATCCCGACAACGACCGGGACGTCAATCTGCCGGGTCTGTATCCCGAGGACTTCGTCCACGTCATGCCCACACCTGATGCGTACTTCGGAGCGGAGAGGATCTTCGGCGTCAGCGCGGAGGATCCTGAGTCACCGGCTCTCACCCAGGGACTGGACGTAATCCGCACGATCGACGATGCGGAGCTTCCCTCCCTTCGCCCCGGGAAGCGCGCGGAGGTGGAGGGCTTCCCCTCTGCTGTGACGGATTCCCTCGGCAAGGCCATCCGGTGGTTCATCGTCGCCGCCGCCATCCGACGGGTGCGGGGGCAGGGGGACAAGCACTCGACCATGCTGGTCCACACGACGCATTACACCAAGCCGCATTTCACGATGCGCGACGCCATCAGCGAGTTCGTCGAGAAGCTCCTCACCCGCTCCAGGGAAGACGGTGACGTCTCCGCCTTCCACGAGGTCTTCCACTCCGAGCGGGATCGCGCAGCTCACCTCCACAGAGGCCCCCATGGGGCCGTCACCTGGCAACAGGTCGCTCGCGAGATCCCGGACGTCCTCCGCCAGCTCAAGGTCGTCGTCGACAACGGCCGCGAAGAGACCGCTGATCGCCTGGATTACAGCACCGGGCCCCAGACGGTGATCGTCATCGGAGGCGGAACGCTCTCCCGCGGACTGACGCTGGAAGGGCTCTTCGTCTCCTTCTTCACCCGCACCAGCAGCGCTTACGACACGCTCCTCCAGATGGGCAGATGGTTCGGATACCGCCCCGGGTACGAGGACCTGCAGCGCATCTGGGTCAGCGAGGGCCTCGACGAGGACTACAGGTTCCTCGCCCGCGTCGAACTGGAGATGCGCGAGGAGATCCAGCGCATGGCGGCAACCGGCGAGAAGCCCCGGACCATCGGCGTCAGGATCCGCCAGCACCCCGGCCGACTGCAGATCACCAGCGGAAACAAGATGCGACACGCCGATGTGGTGGAGGCCGACTACGAAGGCTACCGTCTGCAGACCTACATCTTCGATGTCGCCGACGACGATGCGATGGATGGAAACCTGAAGGTCACGGAGGAGCTGCTCCGACGGCTGGAGTCCCATCTGACTGCGGAAGGATCTGCCCCCGTCTACCGAGACGTCCCCTTCGGCGAGGTCGACCGCTTCCTCTCGGAGTTCCAGGTCCATCCGCACTTCGGTCCGGTGCACAAGGCGGCCGCAGACTGGACCCGAGAGAAGCTTCCCGAGGTTCCCTGGAACGTGGTCGTCGCCTCCGGCTCGATCAGAGGCGCCCAGACCCTGCGTGGCACCCCGACGCCGGTGCATCCGGTCAGCCGCTCCCCCTTCAGCAGCGGCAGCGCGATCGGAGGGCCGGGCTCGCTGAACACCAGAGTCCTCATGACCGGTGAGGATATGGTCCTGGATCTCAGAAGGCTCGGCACCTTCAAGGGAGCCGTCTCTGCGGAGGGGACCAAGCTCAGCACGATGCGGACAGCACGGCAGAACCCGGCCCAGGGTGCTGGGAGTGGGCTGCTGGTCCTGTATCCCATCAGCAGGAACTCCCCCGCGCCCACCGGGGCTGGTGAGAAGGGAGCCTGCACCAGCATGCGGGAGGCTCTCACCGCTCTGGGCGCCGATCCATCCGCCGCAGCGGATGAGAGCCGTCCGATCATCGGCTACGCGATGGTGTTGCCCTATGACCTCAACGGAGTCCTCGAGCGGAGAGGCCAGTTCATCGCTGTGACCCCCGATCCGGTCCTCTCCTCGGAGGGTCAGGAGGTCGATGCCGCAGCCGCCATGGCAGAGGACACCGAAGGCGACTACCGTGGCTGACCGCCAGATCACCAGCGACGAGGTCGTGGAGCTGTTCCGGTCCGCAGCCAGCGGGGGACCGGCGGAGGACTCCTACAGGCTGATCGCGGCAGATCCCACCGCTCGCCTCACCGGACCGGTCTGGTTCGGCGTCGATTCCCAGGGACGAAACACGGCTCTGCTCGAAACGCCGTCGCCCGCGAAGATCCAGCCCTACTGGATCAGCCGCGTCATCGAGGTCTGCCCTCGCAGGGTCCGGGTTCCCGACGGCGACGAGGTCGATGCCGTCCGCCTGCGCTGCGACGACCCAGGTCTCTCGCAGGTCTTCGCCACCTTCATCGGAGATGTGCTGCACCGAGAAGCGCGCCTGGGCGGTCTCCTCCAAGCCCTCTCCACGGCGGCCGCTGACTGGCGCGAGCTGCTCGCGAAAGCCTCCGCGGGGCTCTCCGATTCGGAGGCCCTGGGCCTCTACGGCGAGCTTCGCTTCCTGGAAGCCCTGGTCGCTGGGATCGGTCCGCGTGCACTCGAGCTCTGGGCCGGCGACAGGATGGACCGACACGACTTCTCCGGCGCTCAGGGAGCGGCTGAGATCAAGACCACCACGCGTCAGAGCGCCTCCGCCGTGACCGTGCATGGGTTGACTCAGCTGCTGCCCCCCGAAGGGGGCTTCCTCGCCTTGGCGGTGGCTGAGGTGGACCAGGGCCGGTCAGGGGAGAGCCTGGATGATGTGAGGCATCGGCTGGTCCGGTCCGGCTGCGACGAGAGCGACCTCACCAGGATCCTCATGGGGAGAGGATGGAACCTCTCGGAGCAGCCTGCGGAGCATGCCGCCTCGCAGCGCTTCACGATACGCAGCTGGCGCACGTGGAGGATCGATCGGGCCAGTCCGGTGCTCAGTCTCGCCACCCTGCCGGACGCGGTCTCCGATGCCGTGTCAGATGTGTCCTACCGACTCTCTCTCGCGTCTCTCGGGGAGCACTCGGACGGATTCGCTCCTGAAGCGATTGAGATTCCAGCGTGACGATTCACCCGACCCCCAAGAACCTCCGCCCGCTCACCCGCTATTCGAAGAAGCGCGGCCCCGGCGACCAGACCTCCGGCGGACGCGGGAAGCTCCTGCAGTCGGACCTGAGTCACACGGAGCTGCTCGTCCGCGAAACCATCCAGAACTCCTGGGACGCCAAGCTGGAGGATTGGACTCCCGCCTACGGCCTCAAGGTCCGCCGAACCGATGCTTCGCTCCGCAGGGCTCTCAGGAATCTCGTGTTCGAGGAGCGCGCGGGCTTGGAGCGCCTCGAGGCGAGCCTTCGCAGCGATGATCTGCACGTCACCGAGGTCTATGACCGCGGCACACGCGGCTTGGACGGCCCGGTGCGATCCGGGCAGGCCCCCAAGCCTGGAGAACCGAACAACTTCAACGCCCTGGTCTTCGACATCGGCACGTCCAAGGCCCGAATCGGATCCGGCGGCACCTATGGATTCGGCAAGACAGCGGCCTTCGAGGCGTCCGCATGCCACACCGTCATATACTGGACTCGGACCTTCAACGAGGCTGGGCGGATCGATTACCGGCTGATCGCCTGCTGTCTGGGAGATCCCTACGAAACGGCCGGCCAGCGATTCACCGGGGCCCACTGGTGGGGAGCTGCGAACGGCACCTCGCTGATCGAGCCGCTCCAGGGCGAAGCGGCGATGGTTCTCGGCGAGGAGCTCTTCGAGACGCATTTCGGCGACGCAGATGATGAGACCCCTGAGACGGGAACCTCGATGCTCATCATCGACCCTGTGGCGCAGCTCAGTGATCCCCACGATCACGCCCGGGAGGCCCTCCGCGCCGTGCGCTCGGATGCTGACGCGGTCGAATGCGCCGATCAGCTGTCCCAGGCCATCTCGAGGAACCTGTGGCCCAAGCTGCTGCCGCGGAGAGCCTCATGGGATCCACCGATGATCGTCAGCGTCTTCTGCGACGCCTGGGCTGAGGGGGAGAAGGAGCGCACGCCCTCGCCTGGAGCGTACTCGCGATTCGGGTACTCGCTTCAGCGTGTGCGGGCGGCTCAGGACCAGGCCGATGAGCCCGAGAAGCCGGTGGAGTGCCTCCAGGAGATGATCTACCCCATCAAGCTGAGCTTGTTCGCAGCGCGGAAGAAGGGCTTCACCGACGAGCAGATCCTGGGTTCCAGGAGAGACGGAATCGCCGGCCATCTGCACCTGTGGAGCGTCCTCGATCTCTCCGACGAGGACGAGAAGCGCTCTGAAGCGAACAGCATCTGCATCATGCGCTCGGCGGCCGAACTGGTCGTGGGCTACATCGAATCCGACCCGCTGGATGACAGCAGCACTCAATGGCACGGGGTCTTCAAGCCCACCCCCGAATGCGATCGGCACTTCGCCGCCTGCGAACCCCCGAGTCACGACACCTGGTCTCTGCTGTCGACCGCGCCCGCGGAATCAGCCCACGTCGTGGGAAACGTCCTGCGTCAGATCAGGAGCAAGCGGCGGGAATTCCTGCATCAGCGCCAGTCGAACCGCCCGGAGGAGAGCGGTTCCGTCTGGAGGGTCTCGTCTCTCCTCCGCTCTTTCGCACCCCTCGGAGACGGGCCCGAAGAGTCTTCGACCGCCGCCGCGAGCGCTCCGAGAAACCTGCGGAAGCGAGTCGGCGCCCCACCGAGGAAGTCCTACGTCGAGATCACCGGACAGGAGCCGCCGCTGCACCTCTTCGACGGAACGGTGGTGCACAGGGTTCGAATCCGCTTGGATGCCCAGGCGCCCACGCCCACCCTCATCACTCCCGTCATCCGCGCCGTCACCTTCGACGGCGGAATGGAGCTGGAGGACACGGAGCTCCACTCCGAGTTCGAGCGAGGAGACCCGATCCTGCGCCCGGGAGAGTCCCGGTCTCTGCAGATCTACACGTCGGCTGAGACCCGCCTCGACCTGAGATTGGAGGAAGCTCCGGCATGAGCTCGAAGATGACGGTCGATCCCTTCCCTCGTCTGGACAGCGCCCCGTCGACCAGGCCCTCGGTGAAGTGGTCGTCTTCGAGGCTGGTGGTGGATGGCCACAGGGTGGAGCCGAACCAGATCAGAGAGCGCTGGGATCGGAACTCCGAGATCCGGTTGCACCTGATGGTGCGGGTCAGCGAAGAGGCGCTGGAGAGCATCGCGGTCCAGAGAGCCCATCTCTCAGCGACGGTGAGCTGTCGAAGCACCGCCTGGTCGCGGGGAGTCACCGCCCCTCTAATGCGAGACCGCGACGCGAGTGGATTCCTCATCGGGACGGTGGACGTGCCGATCCGAGGGTCCGAGGTCTCCGAAGAGCTTCATGTCGAAGCGGCCCTCACTGCGCCGTGGAAACCGGAGGCGGAAGCCAGTCGATGGCTCAGCCGCCGGATCATCGCCTCTCGCCTCCCCGAGAAGATCGATCTGGTCGGCAGGAACGATGGATTCCCCACCTCGGCGACATCGTTCAAACAGCGCCGATGGCGTCGCGTGCCATGGATCATCGACTTCGAGTCCAGCGAGCCCTCGGATCCCTTCTCCCAGTCCGTCCGTCTCTACCTGAACACGGACTTCAAGGCGATCCGCGCCTTCATCGAAGGGGCGGATGATCCGCACCTGGTTGCCGTGCTTCAGATGGCCGTCATGAGATCTCTCATCCAACACGCTTCGCTCATGGCTTCCGCCGCGCCCGAGTGCCCTCTCGACAGGGAGGCTCGCGAAAATCCGGGATCCCTCGCGCGTGCGGCAGAGAGGACAGCTGTGACACACCTCGACTACTCCTCGCTCCAGGAAGCCGTCAGGGAGCTGCAGACCCGTCCCGATCGTCTGGAGCAGCGGCTGATGGGGAGCGCGGGGTATCTTGCATGAGCATGGAGATCTTCGATTCCTCAGCGCTCCTGCCCCGGTTGAGCCCTGCTGTCAGCAAGCAGATCAGGATGGAGATGCTGGCTCTCGGACGAGCGGAGATGCGCTTCGACCCGCACCGGTTCCGCGAGATCCTGAAGTCAGGTGTGGACGTGCCCCCGAGCGGAGGGCGACTCGTCGATGCTGACGCCCTCCTGGCATTCAGAGGGTCCTTGGTGGAGGCGGCACGGGGAGTCGGGGGAGACGCGCAGCTCTTCGATCTGCGGGTGGGGCGAGCCCTGTGGATGCACAGCCAGGCGATCCGGGGTGAATTCGGCGTCCCCGAGGTCTGGGATCTCATCACCCTGGTGCTGGTTCCGGACTTGGCGACCCGACGCTTCTCGCCGCATTCGAGGGAGCTCATCAAGACGCGCTTCACGGGCGGCAGCAGACGGCATGTCCTCCAACGCCTGTGGAAGCGATGGGCCGTCTTCGGGCCTGAGATCGTCCAGTCCGCGAAGCTCACAGAGGATGACTACGGCAACCTGATGGAGCGTCGGCTGACCAGTGAACGCCCCGCAGTCGCGCGCGCCGTCGCAGGTGCGCTCGTCAACCATCCCTCATCCCGAAAGGACGCGCAGCGTCGCGAGTACAACCGGCGCTTCATGCGTCGTCTACTCATGACTTCCGGCATCGTGGTGATCGACGACAGCGACCAGGAAGCCATCGATGCCGTCATCGAACACATCGACTCAGCAGTCCGCCGGGATCTCCGCTGGTGACGGCCCGCAGATCCTGGGCGTCCTCGGATCATGCCCGCCGCACCATGCAGGCGAATCGCCGGCGCGACACGAAACCCGAGTTGCGCCTGCGCTCGGAGGTCCATCGTCGCGGCTTGCGCTACCGGGTGGACGTCCAGCCCGTCCGGACCATCCGCTCACGGGCGGATCTCGTCTTCACCCCCGTCAAGGTGGCGGTCTTCGTCGACGGATGCTTCTGGCACGGCTGTCCGCACCACCGAGTGGCCCCCAAGACGAACGCCTCGTATTGGACAGCGAAGATCGAGGGGAACATGAGTCGGGATCGCCGTGTCACAGAAGGACTGGAACGCGAAGGATGGACCGTTCTCCGGATCTGGGAGCATGAGGACCCGTTGGAGGCCGCCGACCGGGTGGAGGCGACGGTGCGACGACGGCTGGAAGCCCTCAGCGCCCCATGATCCCAGCGGGCGGACGTGCCGACTCCCTGTCATATGCGCCGGAGCGCAGAACGCCTCAGGCTCTGCGCAGGATCCCCGGGAATCCCGTGTTGACGAGCAGCTTCTCCCCACCCGCTTGACAGTGAGCTGGCTGGCCGCCTGCAACGTCGCAAGGTGCTTCGGGCTGTGGGCTGGGAGACCCCATATCGGATCACGATGTCTGCGATCCGGCAGCAGGGTGCTGGAACAGGACCTCCCCAGACCGGGGAGTGGCGGGGAGGGGGGGCGCGGAGTCCCGGCGCGCCCGGAGAGCGGGGCCGTGCTGGATGAGGCCGGCATCCTCGGCGAGGACGGGGTGGCCCAGGTGAACCGGGTCATCGCCGATCGCAACCGGGACTCGGATGCCGCCCGGGTCGCCATCCTCACCGTGGATCGCGCCCCGGAGGACTGGGAGGACTGGACCCGTGAGGTCGCCAGCACCTGGGGTGTGGGGGACGCCGGGGCGGATAACGGGGTGCTGTTGGCCATCGACATGGGTGAGCGGCGCACTCGGCTGGTGGTCGCCGACGGCGTCCGGCAGCGACTGGACGCCGCCGCGGCCGCGATCCTGGACGAGGTGGCCGAACCCGCCCTGAAGGACGAGGAGTACGTACGGGGCGTGCGGGAGACCGTGGAGGCCGTGTACGACCAGGCCGAGGGGCGCACCCCCGCGGCCGTGGCCGATGCTCGCGAAGGCGAACGGCTGGGTGCCGTCGTCGCGATCGCCATCCTCGGCGTCGTCGGGCTCGCCCTGCTCACCCTGCTGGGGTGGATCTGGTGGGAGGTGCGGCGCTGGCGCCGCATCGCGGACCGGGAGATCGACCGGTACCTGGCCGAGCACCCCGGGCAGGAGGTCACCCCCGAGGTGCGCAGGGACTACCGGAAGTACCGCTTCCACCACCGCAAGGTGCCGTCCTGGCAGGAGGAGATCGACCGGCGTCGCGAGCAGGCCCGGAGGGAGGGCCGGGAACCGGAGATGATCGATGACTCTGCCGAGTCCACTCACTACACCCCGACCTTCGGGGCCTGGCTGCCCCTGTACACGGCGGCCCCGGGCCTGTACTCGGGTTCCGGGACCACCCCGCCAGCCGCCGGTGGGAACGGGTCCTCCGGCGGCACCGGGTCCACGATCTCCTTCGGCGGCGCCGGATTCACCGGCGGCGGGGCCTCGGGCCGCTTCTGAAGGGGCTGTTGTCAGGGCTGGCTGCAGACCCCGGCGTCGGCTCGCGGCTCAGACCAGGCCCAGCCACTTCCAGTAGGTCGCGGAGAACAGCAGCACCAGCAGGTACCCGGCCACCGTCAGCG
>OMJG01002036.1_pt1 | contig 10511 bp, 8 predicted proteins | sample 1646431 | NCBI WGS metagenome assembly OMJG01 (sample SAMN03771674, study PRJEB25209) | food metagenome | isolation source: Cotija cheese | place: Mexico:Jalisco,Michoacan | collected 2011-12-12 | reverse complement strand
AACCACCAGTTTCCACAGTTTGAAACAAAATCGGTTTCGGTGGAGCACGCTGGTCCGAATGGTACGGCATCGTCGGCAAAAATAGACCTTTACGATCCGGAAGCAGATCTTGTTCTGGAGGTAACGCTCCAGCTGACGGAAAGCGGCCTTGTGCGCACGCGGGCGCGGCTTACGAACCGGGCGGATAACCCCTACGATCTGGACTCGCTTCGACTCGCGCTGCCCACGCCGGCCGTGGAGTCTCAGGTGATTGATCAGACTGGCCATCACCTCCGCGAGCGGGATATCCAAACCCATGAGTTCACAATCGGTGTTCATGAGCGGGCTCTACGCATTGCGCGCGGGCACACAACCTCAACGATCCATGGCACGTGCGCACCGGCCACCGGCTGGCAATCCGGGCTGGTGCACTACGTTCACGTGGGATGGTCAGGCAATACGCGCACGGTTGCCGAGCGGACTCATCAAGGCATGCAGTGTCTAATGGGCGGCGAGTTGCTGATGCCCGGGGAGGTTCAGCTGGCCCAGAACGAATCGTATGAAACCCCGTGGGTATACGCGACGTGGGGTAACGGACTTGATGAGGCTTCCGCGCGGTTCCATGATTATCTTCGGACTCTGCCGCATTACCCGGAGAAGGCCCGGCCGGTCACCCTCAATGCATGGGAAGCGGTGTACTTCGATCATTCGCTCCCGCGCCTGCTGGAGCTAGTGGACGAGGCGGCGCGCGTGGGCGTTGAGCGCTTCGTCTTGGACGACGGCTGGTTCGGATCGCGCCGCGACGATTCCTCGGGGCTAGGGGACTGGCAAATTTCACCAGATGTATGGCCGAATGGCCTGAATCCTTTAGCCGATGCCGTACATGGGCGCGGGATGGAGTTCGGGCTGTGGTTTGAACCCGAGATGGTCAATATGGACTCGGAGACGGCCCGGGCACACCCTGATTGGGTCCTTAGCCCTGCCACGCACAGGCCGCGCGAATCCCGGAATCAGCAGGTTCTTGATCTGACGAATCCGGAGGCTTACGAATACATAAAATCTTCGATCCTGCAGGTTCTCAGCACCGTCCGCGTGGACTACATCAAGTGGGATTTCAATCGTGATCTGACTGAGGCGATTTCCCCGCGAACCGGCCTGCCGGCCTATCACGCCCAAACGCTTGCCACCTACGCCCTCATGGACGCCATCCTTGCCGCTCACCCAGGTCTAGAGATCGAATCGTGCGCCGGCGGTGGTGGCCGAATCGACCTTGGGATTATGGAGAGGGCCGTGCGGGTATGGGGATCGGACTGCATCGATCCGATCGAGCGCCAGCAGATTGAGGCGGGCACGGCGTTGCTGTTGCCGCCCGAACTGGTGGGCTCCCATGTTGCCTCAACTACCTCACACACAACCGGCCGGACGCTCGGGCTGACGCTGCGCGCATCCACGGCCATGTTCTCCCATATGGGAATAGAGTGGGACCTTACGAGCGCCACCGCGCAAGAACGCGACGAGCTAGCGGCCTGGGTATCCCTTCACAAAGAACTACGGCACCTCCTGCACACAGGACGTGTTGTACATGCAGATCATCCAGACCGTGGTTGGTGGATCCACGGTGTGGTGTCACACAGCGGGGACAGGGCGATATTTGCCCTGACTCGCCTGACCACCTCGGCACAGCGGCCCACCCCACCACTGTGCTTGCCAGGCCTTCCGTCCGGCGCACGATACGAGATCCAGGAGATCCTCCCCGAATCCGTAGCCAGCGATGTTCGGATGAATAGCCACGTGCTCCCACCCTGGTGGGGTAAGCCGATCACACTTCCCAGCGAAGTTTTGGCCAACGCAGGGTTCCGCTTCCCAGATCTGGATCCAGAAAGAACGATCCTTTTGGAGCTCAACCGTGTCGCGAGCAAATAGCCGCGCCGCACACAAGTAGCAACTGCGCCACACACTCAACAAGAGGAATCTTATGTCCACAGTTTCTCCTCCGGCGCCCGCAGTGAAGCGGCGCTTTCGAATGGGGAATGAAGCGCGATCCGCACTCGTGTTTCTGGTCCCGGCAGGCATTGGTCTTGTCCTGTTCTACCTAGTGCCAGCCCTGCGGGGCCTGTACTATTCATTTACTTCCTACGAGGTACTGACGCCCCCTGAATGGGTGGGCCTTGATAACTACCAGCGCCTCATTGATGATCCGCTGTTCTGGAACGCCCTTAAGGTCACACTCTATTACGTGCTCCTCAACATCGGCTTCCAGACCGTGCTTGCGATCGGGATCGCGGTACTGATGCAGCGCCTGACGAACTCCACGTTCTTGCGGGGTGTGGCGCTGATGCCGTACTTCATCGCGAACGTGGTGGTTGCCCTGGTGTGGTACTTCATGATGGATTACCAGATTGGCATCGTGAACGTGCTGTTTGAAGCGATCGGGCTAGATCGAGTTGCCTTCTTCGGCGAATCGGCGTGGGCCATTCCAACGGTTGCGTTCATCAACGTGTGGCGGCACATGGGGTACACCGCGCTTCTGGTGTTCGCGGGCCTTCAAACCATCAACAAGTCTGTGTACGAGGCCGCCGATATTGACGGAGCGGGCGAGGGACGCAAGTTCTTCAACATTACGCTGCCGCTGCTGCGTCCGGTGCTGGCGATGGTTTTGGTTGTGACCGTAATCGGATCATTCCAGATATTCGACACCATTTCGGTCACCACGCAAGGAGGCCCGGTCAACGCAACCAGAGTGATCAACTACTACATCTGGGACTTGGCCTTCGGACAGCTCGATTTCGGGTACGCGTCCGCTGTGGCCATCGTCTTGTTTGTCATCTTGATGCTCGTCTCGCTGGTGCAAATGAAGCTCATGCGGGCCGATGAATCGGACGAGTTGTAGGGAGAACATCATGGCATTAACTCGATCAAAGTCCCGAAATACCCAGAAGTATCTGCATCATAGGAAGCACGGGGCCGGTCACTACGTGGCGTGGGCTTGCTTCATCCTGATCCTCCTCGTCACGATATTTCCGTTCTTCTGGATGTTGCGCTCCTCGTTCGCATCGAACTCCGCGCTCATCACCGATCCCGGGGCCATCTGGCCCTCGGAAACCTCCCTTGACGCCTATCGGAGAGTTTTTGGGCTGACCACGCCCGAGGAATCGATCGCCCAGGGCGGTGCGGGCGCGTCCATCAACTTCTGGCTGTACCTGCGTAACTCCGCCATCGTGGCGTCCGTTATCACAGTGGGGCAGGTGCTGTTCTCCGCGATGGCGGCCTACGCGTTCGCGCGGTTGCGGTGGCGCCACCGGGATTTCGTGTTCTCGATCTTCATCGCGGCGCTCATGGTCCCGTCCATCTTCACCGCTATCCCCAACTTCGTTCTGATTAAGGATCTTGGACTGCTCAATACCTTCGCGGGCCTTGTGCTACCTACCTTTTTCATGACACCGTTCGCGATCTTCTTCCTTCGGCAGTTCTTCCTAGGGATCCCGAGGGAGATTGACGAGGCGGCAATGATCGACGGAGCGGGCCGCTTCAAAGTGTTCTTCAAAGTGATCGTGCCGATGGCTTCGGCACCCATCACCACGCTGTCCGTGCTCACGTTCATCAACTCCTGGAACGAATACTTTTGGCCGTTGCTGGTGGGCCAAAGCGAGAACGTCCGGGTGCTCACCGTAGCGCTTGGTATCTTCCGCTCGCAGACCCCGCAGGGCTCCCCGGATTGGTCCGCGATGATGGCAGCAACCCTAGTTGCCGCCCTCCCGATCATCATTCTCTTCTCCATACTCGGCAAGCGCATCGTGAACTCCATCGGGTTCACGGGTATTAAGTGAGGCACCCGATGAAAAAGGCACAAAAGGTTGCGGCATCGGCCGCGGCGCTCGCGATGGCCATTGGTTTGGCTGCTTGCTCGAGCGATACCCCCGCCCACACGGATGCAGCCGTAACCCTGCGCTACTGGCTCTGGGATTCAAGTCAGCTTCCTGGCTACCGGCAGTGTGCGGAGAACTTCCAAGAAGAAAACCCGGATATCTTCATTTCCTTGGAACAGTACGGTTGGGATGATTACTGGACCCAGCTGACTGCCTCCATGGTGGCGGAGAATGCCCCGGACGTGTTCACAAACCACACGTCGCGCTTTGGCAAGTACGGAAGCTTGGACCAGATCCTTGACGTCTCTGAGTACATCGAAGCCGATGGCTACGATCTTGACCAGTTTGAGGACGGATTGGTGGACCAATGGGTGTCCGAATCCGGTACCGCCCAGCTCGGGATCCCGAAGGACTGGGACACCGTTGGCCTCTTCTACAACGAGGACATGATCAAGGAAGCCGGTTACAGCCCCGAGGACCTGTGGGAGTTGGAGTGGAATCCTGAGGATGGGGGCACCTACGAGGAGTTCCTTGCCGCTATGACGATCGATAAGAACGGCGTACACGGCAACGAGGAGGGCTTCGATAAAAACAACGTTGCCACCTACGGAATCGGTTACAACGAGGCCGGTTCCGGCTACGGCCAAGTTCAGTGGTCCCCTTACGCATTGTCTAACGATTGGGAGTACGCGGACCAGAATCCGTGGGGCCGAGTTTTTAACTACGACGACGAGAACTTCCAAGAAGCCATCGCCTGGTGGAAGTCACTCATCGATAAGGGATACATGCCGAAGCTTGCGATTGCTTCCTCCGGCATTGGCACACTCGAATCGTTCGGTGCGGGCGCCTACGCCACCCTGATTGAGGGGTCGTGGAACATGAGCAATGTTGCTGCGAAGGCTGCTGTTCCTGTGGACGTTGCTCCCACGCCGATCGGCCCATCGGGGGATCGCGCCTCCGTGATGAATGGCCTTGCCGATTCTATCTGGGTGGGTACCGAACATCCGGATGAGGCGTGGAAGTGGGTCAGCTACATGGGCAGCACCGAATGCCAGGACATCATTGCCAGCGAGGCCGTAGTGTTCCCGGCAATTTCCTCCTCAACGGAAAAGGCGATCCCCGCGTTTGGAGAACTAGGATTTGACGCCGAGGCATTCTCTATTCACCTTGAGGATGGCACCGGTGTGACGTCCCCAGTAGTGGATCGTTGGGCCCAGTTGGACTCCATTATGAATCCAGCGATGTCCGCCGTGATTGACGGGCAGGCTGATGTTTCCACGTTGACGAATGCCAATGAGCAAGTGAACAACATGATGGCGAGAGATCGTGAGTAGCGGATCTTAGGCCCGCTGCGGAGCCTCCCGCGTGCTCGTTCCTGATTGGGGCGGCGCGTGGGAGGTGTTCTCTTCCACGCGAATTTCGCGGCAGAACTCTCGTGCACTGAGCGGACGGCCCACTATAGCAGGCGTATGGTACCTAAAGATTTCGCTGTTACAGCAGTGCGCTGGCGCTCCAGATTTTTCGCGGGACCGTGAAAAATCCGTCGTCGTCGGCAAAAGGGACTATGGTCCCGGGCGGCCTGACCAATTTCTCACAGCGTAAAACCATCTATTTAATCAGTGAATTTCTGCGAAATGTGGGCCGAATAACTTGAGATCCAGCCTAGAACTACAGACAAAGGTCTGCCGGTGGGGGACAATGGAATTAATTCCATTACGGACTACCCATCCAGGAGAGACAAACAATGGAGCGTACCAGCGCAGAAGCCGAGGCCACGACCCAACAGGCGTGGGAGGGCTTCACCACCGGAGACTGGACCGAGAACATCGATGTCCGGGACTTTATCCAAAATAACTACACCCCTTACCTTGGCGATGCCGAGTTCCTGTCCGGGCCTACTGAGAAAACTCTTCGGGTGTGGGACACGCTCGAAAAGGACTACCTGTCCGTTGAGCGTGAGCGCCGTGTTTACGACGTTGATACGAAAACCCCCGCGGATGTCGATGCTTTCCCGGCTGGTTACATCAGCGATGACGATAATGTCATTGTTGGCCTACAGACCGATGTTCCTCTCAAGCGTGCGATGATGCCGAACGGCGGATGGCGCATGGTCGAGACGGCGATCAAGGAAGCTGGCAAGGAACCAGATCCCCAGGTCAAGGACATTTTCACAAAGTACCGCAAGACGCATAATGACGCAGTCTTCGATATCTACACGCCGAACATTCGCGCGGCGCGTTCCTCGCATATCGTCACGGGACTGCCGGACGCATACGGCCGCGGCCGCATCATCGGTGACTACCGCCGCGTGGCGCTGTACGGTATTGACAAGCTGATCGCTGACAAGCAGCAGGACAAGGATGCCGTTAAGGACCAGCCCTTCTCCGAGAACTGGGCGCGTTACCGCGAAGAGCATTCGGAGCAGATCAAGGCTCTGAAGAAGCTCAAGAATATGGCGGCTGCATATGGCTTTGACATTTCCGGCCCGGCAAAGACGGCTCAGGAAGCTGTTCAGTGGACGTACTTTGGCTACCTTGCCTCGGTGAAATCGCAGGATGGCGCCGCAATGTCCTTCGGCCGCCTCTCCGCCTTCTTCGATGTGTACTTCGAGCGCGATCTTGCCGCTGGCCACATCACTGAGCAGGACGCTCAGGAAATGATCGATGCGCTGGTGCTGAAGCTCCGCATCGTCCGCTTCCTGCGCACGATCGATTACGATCAGATCTTCTCCGGCGATCCGTACTGGGCAACTTGGTCCGATGGCGGCTTCGGCGATGACGGCCGCACGCTCGTTACCAAGACGTCGTTCCGTCTGCTGCAGACTCTGCGTAATCTTGGCCCGGCTCCCGAGCCGAACATCACCATCTTCTGGAGCGAGAACCTGCCAGAGGGCTACAAGGCATTCTGTGCTGCGATCTCCATTGAGACCTCCTCGATTCAGTACGAATCTGACGAGCAGATCCGCTGCCACTGGGGCGACGATGCCGCGATCGCGTGCTGTGTTTCCCCGATGCGCGTGGGCAAGCAGATGCAGTTCTTTGGCGCTCGTGTGAACGCCGCCAAGGGGCTTCTGTACGCCATGAATGGTGGCCGCGACGAGATGTCCGGTAAGCAGATCGTTAACGGCTTCGAGCCCATTACGGGTGACGGCCCGCTGGACTTCAACGAGGTCTGGTCCAAGTACGAGGACATGCTCGACTGGGTAACCGGCACGTACGTTGAGGCGCTCAACATCATTCATTACTCGCACGATAAGTACGCTTACGAGGCAGTCGAGATGGCGCTGCATGATTCGGACATCGTCCGGACCATGGGCTGTGGCATTGCCGGGCTTTCGATCGTTGCCGATTCACTCTCCGCCATTAAGTATGCCAAGGTCACTCCGGTACGCGATGAGACCGGCTTGATCGTGGACTACAAGACCGAGGGTGACTTCCCCACATATGGGAATGATGACGACCGCGCGGACGAGATCGCGGCAACCGTTGTGCACACCATCATGAGCAAGATTAAGTCCATCCCGCTCTACCGCGATGCAGTGGCAACTCAATCGGTGCTCACGATTACCTCGAATGTGGTGTACGGCAAGGCTACGGGTTCCTTCCCGTCTGGTCACAAGGCTGGCACGCCATTTGCTCCCGGCGCCAACCCGGAGAACGGGCTGGATTCGCACGGCATGGTAGCTTCGATGCTCTCCGTGGGTAAGCTGGACTACAACGACGCGTTGGACGGCATCTCGCTCACCAACACGATCACGCCTTCCGGTTTGGGGCGGAATAAGGACGAGCAGGTGTCCAACCTAGTTGGCATTCTGGACGCCGGATTCGTTCCCGAAGACGCAGATCTCTAAAGTTTTACAAGGATATTTGAAAGGAAGCCACACCATGGCAGCTATGACATATGAAGAGCGGCTTGCGTCCATGAAGGCAGCTCGCGAGGATCACGGCGGTGTACAGGGCCTGTACCACGCCAACATCAACGTGCTGGATCGTTCCACCCTTGAGGATGCCATCGATCACCCCGAGAAGTACCCGAACCTGACAGTTCGCGTTTCCGGCTACGCGGTGAACTTCGTGAAGCTCACGAAGGAGCAGCAGCTGGACGTTCTCTCGCGTACCTTCCATCAGAGCGCGTAAGTGATCACGATTGACTGAAACAGTCGTACTGGGGGCCGCTGGCGATCAGGATTTCCTGTCTCCAGCGGCCCGCCCGCATGGTGCGGGTGTTGCGGGCCTCGAAGAGCTCTCGGATCTAGAGCGTGCAGATCGCTTAAAGCGTATGCGTTCTGGGGACTTGGGGTCCATCCATTCGTGGGAGCTAGTGACTGCTGTGGACGGGCCAGGCACCCGCATGACCACCTTCTTTTCCGGGTGCCCGCTGGCCTGCCAGTACTGTCACAACCCGGACACGCTCCAGATGCGCAACGGCGAGCCCGTAAGCGCGGAGGAGTTGCTGCGGCGCATCAGGCGCTACCGGCGCATCTTTAAAGCCACCGGAGGCGGCATCACCCTTAGCGGTGGCGAGGTGCTGATGCAGCCCGCATTTGCGCAGAAGATTCTGCGTGGCGCCAAGCTGATGGGCGTCCACACCGCCCTCGATACGTCGGGCTTTCTGGGGGCACACGCCTCGGATGAAATGTTGGACGATGTGGATTTGGTGCTGTTGGACGTGAAGTCCGGCGATCCCGACACCTATAAAGAGGTCACAGGGCGCGCCTTGGAGCCTACGATTCGATTCGGGGATCGCCTCGCGGAAAAGGGTATCGAGATCTGGGTGCGGTTTGTGCTGGTACCCGGCCTCACTGACGATCCGGAGAACATCCGAAAGGCCGCGAAGATTGCTCGGCGTTGGACCAGTGTGAGCCGCGTTGAGGTGCTCCCGTTCCACCAGATGGGCCGGGACAAGTGGGCCAGCCTCGGGATGCCCTACAAGCTCGAGGACACGAAGCCGCCCACGAACGAGGCCGTTGAGGCCTGCCGCGAAATCTTCCGCAGCGAGGGCTTGAACGTTATTTAGCGCGCGGCGTCATTTCAACTCCGTATAGCGGGGTTTGAGTGTATAAAAGACCGATTCTCGGGCGTTTTTGGAGTTGACATGCGTCGGCCGGTTGTGGCGGGCCTTGCGCGTGCGCGTATAACTCCGGTTTTTATGGCTTCTCAGGCATTTGAGCACGCAGCCCTCGCTATTTCGAGTTATAAATGCCTTGGTATTTGGTTCATCCCTAGACAAGTCCGGTTAACCGAATAATGATGGATATATGAGCAACTATGCGGTTCACAATCCCAATACCGGCGAAATCGAAGAGCGTTTTGACTCGTTGAGGCCCGAAGAGGTCCCAGCGGTCATTGACCGGGCACACGAGGGGTTCCTCAAGTGGCGCGAGACCCCGATGGAGGAGCGAGCCGCGGTGCTGCGGCGATTTGCGGAACTGGTTGAAGAGGAGGCTGATCGTCTCGCCCGCATCATTGGGCGGGAGATGGGCAAGCCCCTTAAAGATGGGCTTGCTGAGACTGTCACCTTGGCAAAACACGGTTGGTGGTTTGCCGATCATGCGCCCGAGATCCTTGCAGACACCGTGATTGATGCTTCCGATGGCGTCAAGACCTACGTTAAGCATGACCCACTCGGGGTGATCCTCGGGATCATGCCGTGGAACTTCCCGTACAACCAGATCGCCCGCTTTGCACTGCCGCAGCTCATGGTGGGCAACGCGATTCTTATGAAACAGGCATCCATATGTCCGGTGTCCTCCGCCGAGTTCCAGAAGCTGTTGGAGCGAGCGGGGCTTCCCGAAGGTGTGTACACCAACATCTATCTTGATTCTGGTGATGTCGAGGCCGTTCTCACGGATTTTCGTGTCAAGGGATTCTCCATAACTGGCTCGGAGGCGGCGGGTTCCTCGGTTGCTGCGATCGCGGGTGCCAACATGAAGCGCTCGGTCCTAGAACTGGGCGGCAACGATCCGATGGTCATTCTGGATGCCGCGGACGTGCCTATCATGGCTGAAAAGGCCGTGCGCCTGCGCCTCTTCAACGCTGGTCAGGTGTGTACCTCTCCGAAGCGAATAATTGTGCACGCAGATATTTACGATGAGTTTGTTGAGGCCGCCGCCGATGCAATCGGGCGCATGAAGGTTGGTCCATTCGATGGGGAGGATACGGACATGGGTCCGGTTTCCTCGGTCGAGGCACGCGACGAGGTTGTGGAGCGCGTTGCCCAAGCGGTCCGAGACGGCGCTACGCTTCGCTTCGGAGGAAGGCCGATTGACCGCCCTGGCGCTTACATGGAACCCGCACTTCTGACCGATGTGGGATTAGAGCAGGACATTTCGTGTAAGGAGTTGTTTGGGCCCGTGGTTGTTATTTATAAGGCCGATAACGATGACGACGCCCTGCGGATAGCCAACGCAACCGAGTACGGACTCCAATCCTCGGTATGGAGCCAAGATATGGCGAAGGCCGAGCAGTTCGCACACAAGGTCAACGCGGGGATGACCCTCATCAACGCACACCGTGAATCCAGCCCGGAATGGCCGTTCGGTGGGATCAACCGGTCCGGTTACGGGCGCGAGGAAGCGGCTTGGGGGCTCACGCTGTTCACGAACGAGCACGCGTTCCGGGTCCACGAGGCGTAGCTGACTAGCATCTGAATTAGGGGAGCGCCGGC
>OMJG01002034.1_pt1 | contig 10521 bp, 9 predicted proteins | sample 1646431 | NCBI WGS metagenome assembly OMJG01 (sample SAMN03771674, study PRJEB25209) | food metagenome | isolation source: Cotija cheese | place: Mexico:Jalisco,Michoacan | collected 2011-12-12 | reverse complement strand
CTTTGGATAATGTTGATTTGCCCAAAGAATTTTTAGAGAAAGAAATCAAAACTTTTATCTTAGGTGCAGTATCACTAGTTTTTTGGACATTAACTTTATTAACCACAATAAAATATGTCATGATTGCATTGAATGCAGATAACCACGGTGAAGGTGGTATTTTTTCACTTTTCACATTAGTTAGAAAAAATAGTCGATATTTATTATATCCGGCTATGCTAGGAGGAGCCACTTTACTGGCAGATGGTATATTAACTCCTGCTGTAACGGTTACAACAGCTGTTGAAGGCCTTCGAGGAATTCCCTCTTTCCATAATGTGTTTGGTGATAGCCAGCAAATCATTGTGATTATAACAGTTATTATTATCTTTTCCCTTTTTATGGTTCAACGTTTAGGTACTAAAAAAGTGGGGACAGCTTTTGGTCCAATTATGTTTGGCTGGTTTACATTCATTGGTTTGATTGGTTTATCTAATTTTATGGGGAATTTATCTGTGATTCGTGCATTAAATCCTTATTATGCTGTTCATCTACTATTCTCTGAAGAAAATAAATTAGGTATTTTAATTTTAGGTAGTGTATTTCTAGCGACAACAGGGGCCGAAGCTTTATATTCTGATTTAGGTCATGCCGGTAGAAACAATATTCGTGTTAGTTGGCCGTATATTAAAGTATGTTTGGTATTAAATTACTTTGGTCAAGCTGCTTGGATTATTCGTGTGAAAGATTTACCGGAATATCAAGATATCGGTATGTTGAATCCGTTTTTTAGAATGATGCCACAATCATTAACTATTATTGGTGTTATCTTTGCAACAGTAGCTGCTATTATTGCGTCACAATCATTGATTTCTGGCTCTTATACATTAGCTTCTGAGGCAATTAAGTTACGTCTATTACCAAGAATGAAAATTATTTATCCGACTGATCAAAAAGGACAATTATATATTCCAGCTATTAATAATATGTTAATGGTGGGTTGTTTAGCCATTGTTTTTGGTTTCCGAACATCTGCTCGAATGGAAGCAGCTTATGGCTTAGCTATTACGATTACGATGTTAATGACAACTATTTTGTTGCTTGTATATTTATTACAAGAGGGAACACCAAAATCTTTAGCGTACCTGATTTTTATCTTTTTTGGAACGATTGAGAGTATCTTTTTTGTTTCTAGTGCATCTAAGTTTATGCACGGAGGTTACGTTGCTTTAGGTATGGCGTTAGTTATTTTCTTGATCATGTTAATTTGGCATCGAGGTAATATGATTACAGAGGCAACATCAAAACGTATCTCTTTATATGATTATAAAGGACAATTAGGTGAGTTAAGAGATGACACGGATTGGCCACAGTTACAAACAAATTTAGTCTTTTTAACTTCTAAAATAAAGGGGCACCTGATTAGTAGAGAAATTATGTATTCAATATTAGACAAAAGCCCAAAACGTGCGAAAGTTTATTGGTTCGTTAATGTCTTTGTGACAGATGAACCGTATACCAAAGAATATTATGTGGATATGATGGATACTGATTATATTGTCAATGTCCAACTTCGTTTAGGATTTAAAATGCCACAGGAAGTTAACGTCTATCTAAGACAAATTGTACATGATTTAATGAACGAAGGAAAACTACCGAAACAACCACAAAAATATTCTATTACACCAGGAAGAGATACAGGAGATTTTTCATTTGTTTTAATACGTGAAGAATTATCCCGTGTAACAGAGTTGAATTGGTTAGATACTTTAGTGATGCAAGCAAAATTAGGAATCAAACGACGAGCAGTTGACCCTGCTAAATGGTATGGGTTGGAATATAGTGATGTGATTACAGAATATGTTCCACTTGTTATTCAACCTAAGCGAAACAAAGTAACATTAAAACAAGTGCCAGTTGAAGAATTTGATGAAGATGATGATGAATTACATAATTTATAAAAGAAAGAGTAAGATTTATTTTTACTCTTTTTATTTGTCTATTTTTCGGTTAGGATTAAAGAAATCAAAAGATAAAGGAAGGTAACACATGAATAAAGTAAGAGGATTTGAAAAAGTATCAACATTTGAGAATATCAATCTACCAAAAAGAGCAACAAAAAATGCAGCAGGATATGATTTTGAATCAGCTGTTGATATTGTGATTCCAAGTATTTGGAAACAAGGAATTGCGAAAGTATTAAAGGCTATATTATCAAAAGAAGATATATTGGTTGATGCTGATATGCAAAAAGAGTTAAAATCAACACTTGTTCCAACAGGTGTGAAATCTTATATGGGGGATGATGAGTTTTTACAGATTGCCAATCGCTCAAGCAACCCGTTAAAAAATTTTTTAGTTTTGACAAATGGTGTGGGAGTTATAGACAGTGACTATTATGATAATCCAGATAATGAAGGGCATATCATGATTCAGCTACTAAACTTTGGCTTAACTGACAAGCAGATTAAAAAAGGAGATCGTATCGCTCAAGGCATTTTTTTACCATTCTTAAAAGCAGACAATGATTTAGTACAAACGCAGAGGACAGGTGGATTTGGGTCGTCTGGTAAATAATTTTCTAAAGAGTCGCAGTTTTTATTAGAATCGGACAATTTATGTTAAAATACGTTTATAAGTATTTTATTTTATAAGGAACTAAAAATTGTAGGATAAGGATGATTTTGTGGCAAAAAAAAAGAGAAATGAGTTTGTTTGTCAAACGTGTGGTTATATCTCTCCAAAGTATCTGGGTCGTTGTCCTAATTGTGGTGAATGGAATACATTAGTGGAAGAAATTTCCTCAGATACCCCCACTAGGCATAGTCGAGTAAGTTTGACGGGTGAAATGAGTAAACCGCAAAAGTTAAAAGAAGTCGCTACACAAAAAGAACGGCGTATAAAAACACAATTAGGTGAATTAAATAGAGTATTAGGCGGGGGGGTTGTTCCAGGCTCAATGGTCTTAATTGGTGGGGATCCTGGTATTGGAAAATCAACACTATTACTACAAGTATCTCAACAACTTAGTCTGTTAAAAGGAAATGTATTATACGTCTCTGGTGAAGAGAGTTCGCAACAGATTAAAATGCGTGCAGAACGGTTGGCTGATGGAACAAATGATTTTTATGTTTATCCAGAAACGGATATGGGTCGCATTAAACAAGTTATCGAGCAATTGACACCAGACTATGTGATTATTGATTCGATTCAGACAATGGTTCATCCGGAAACGGAAAGTGCTGCTGGAAGTGTGAGTCAAGTTCGAGCGAATACGGCTGAGTTGATGCAAATTGCTAAAACAAACAATATTGCCATCTTCATTGTAGGACACGTGACCAAAGAAGGCTCACTTGCAGGGCCACGGATGCTTGAACATATGGTAGATACAGTACTTTATTTTGAAGGAGACAGACATCATACATTTAGAATATTGCGTGCTGTAAAAAATCGTTTTGGTTCAACCAATGAAATAGGTATTTTTGAAATGAGACAAGCTGGTTTAGTGGAAGTGTTAAATCCATCTGAAGCTTTCTTGGAAGAGAGAATTGATGGGGCAACTGGATCAGCGATTGTCTGTTCAATGGAAGGAACGCGACCTATCTTAGCTGAAATTCAATCACTTGTAACGCCATCTGTTTTTGGAAATGCGAAACGAACAGCAACAGGTCTTGATTATAACCGTGTATCACTGATTATGGCTGTGTTAGAAAAACGTGCTGGATTATTATTACAAAACCAAGATGCTTATTTAAAAGCAGTTGGGGGAGTGAAACTTGATGAACCAGCGATTGATTTATCCATCGCAGTGAGTATTGCATCAAGTTACAAAGATAAAGGGACTTCTCCTCAAGATTGTTTTATTGGTGAAATTGGGTTAACTGGTGAGATTAGACGAGTAAATCGTATCGAGCAACGGGTAGGAGAAGCACAGAAATTAGGATTTAGACGAGTCTTTATTCCTATTAATAATCTGCAAGGGTGGACACCGCCAACTGGAATTGAAGTAATTGGTGTTGAAACACTATCTGAAACATTATTTAAAGTATTTTCCTAAGTAAAGGAGGAAAGATAAGTATGCAGAAAAAAATATATGCGATTGTGATGGCTATTGTTGGATTTAGTTTAGGTGTGGCATTATTCCCATTACTATGGAAAGCCACAAATCAAGAAACACTTAGTTGGTTAAATAACGATATTACTAACGGAATTATTGGTGCGATTATTTTTGCAATTATTGCGACTTTAACTGAGCGATACTTAGTATCAGGTTTAAAAAAAATAGAAAAATTTATTACAGAACAAAGTCTATCAGATTTGTTATTCGGAAGTATTAGTACAATTATTGGATTACTCTTAGGGGCACTTATTTCTGTTCCATTTTATTCACTCCCTTTAATTGTTCCGGCAATTATTATGTTAATTACAGGATATTTAGGTTTTAGAGTTGGAACAATGAAAACGGAAGATTTTAAAAAGCTCTTTATGCCAAAATCAAAAAAGGTATCAGAGGACATCTTAGATCGTCGAGTTGATGATTATTTTCATAAATACAAAGTATTAGATACCAGTGTTATTATTGACGGGCGTATTTATGATATAGCTAAAACTGGGTTCATTGAAGGAACATTATTAATTCCAAATTTTGTTTTATATGAATTACAATACATTGCGGATTCAGGGGATAGTATGAAACGCGTTCGCGGACGTCGAGGGTTAGATATCTTAAACGCCTTACAAAAAGAAGAAAATATCTCGGTTGAAATGTATGAAGGCGATTTTGAAGATATTCAAGAAGTTGATAGTAAATTGATTAAGTTAGCTAAATTGTTAGATGGTATTGTCGTGACAAATGACTACAATCTTAATAAAGTCTGTGAATTTCAAAATGTCCCAGTATTTAACATTAATGCCTTGGCAAATGCTGTTAAACCAGTTGTCATACCTGGTGAAACAATGGATGTTGTTGTAATGAAAGATGGAACAGAACGCCAACAAGGTGTAGCATATTTAGATGATGGCACAATGGTTGTGGTTGAAGATGGTAAACACTTTATGAACAAGAAAATAAATGTTATTGTAACGAGTGCATTACAAACGGCTGCTGGTCGAATGATTTTTGCAAAACCAAGTCATTCTCAAACAACGATAAATGCTGACTAATTGTTAAAAAAGTCTTAAGAAAGTGCCTTTACTATTTAAGTAAATGAAGGTAAACTAAAAGCATAGGAAGCGATAATACGTGAACAAGGAAGGTAATACCATGGGAAATAAAGTACGTGTCAGATATGCACCAAGTCCAACAGGTCATTTGCATATAGGAAATGCCAGAACAGCATTATTTAATTATTTATTTGCTCGTCATCATGATGGCGATTTTATTATTCGTATTGAGGATACAGATCAAAAACGTAATATTGAAGACGGAGAAAAAAGTCAGTTAGATAACTTAGCATGGCTAAATATTGACTGGGATGAGTCACCTGATAAACCAGGTGAATATGGTCCTTATCGTCAATCCGAAAGAAAAGATATTTACCAACCATTAGTTGATCAATTATTAGCAAGTAACTTGGCTTACAAATGCTACTGTACAGAAGAAGAATTAGAAGCAGAACGTGAAAGCCAACGTAGCCGTGGTCAAATTCCACGTTATAATGGAAAGTGTGCTCATTTAACACCAGAACAACAAGCAGCAAAAGAAGCTGAAGGTATCACACCAGTGGTTCGTTTTAGAGTACCAAAAGGCGAAGAATACACATTTGATGACATTGTAAAAGGAAACATTACATTTGAATCTGATAGTGTAGGTGGCGATTTTGTCATTTTAAAACGTGACGGGATGCCGACGTATAACTTTGCCGTAGCCGTGGATGATCATTTGATGAAAATTACGCATGTTTTACGTGGGGATGATCATATTGCAAACACACCCAAACAATTAATGATCTATGAAGCTTTCGGTTGGACACCACCAAGATTTGGTCATATGACATTAATCATTAATACAGAAACAGGTAAAAAACTAAGTAAACGTGATGAAACGATTCTACAATTTATCGAACAATACCGTGAATTAGGTTACTTACCAGAAGCAATGTTTAACTTTATCAGTTTATTAGGTTGGTCTCCAGTTGGTGAAGAAGAAATCTTTAGCCAAGAAGAATTGATTAAAATCTTTGATGCAGATCGTTTAGGTAAATCACCTGCAGCCTTTGATAACAAAAAACTTGAATGGATTAGTAACCAATACATGAAACAACTTGATAGAAAAACAATGGCAGAAATGGCCTTACCTTATTTAATTGAAGCAGGATTAGTAGAAGAAAATCCAACCGCTGAAAAACAAGCTTGGGTTGAAGAATTAGTGAGTCTTTACCAACCACAAATGAGTTATGCAAAAGAAATCGTTGAATTATCAAGTTTATTCTTTAATGATACATTGTCATTTGATGAATCTGCTAAAGAAGTCCTATCAGATGAACAAGTGCCAGAAGTATTAGAAGCATTTAAAACTCAATTGAAAGAATTAGAAGAATTTGATGTTCCGACTATTAAAAAAGCGATTAAAGCTGTACAAAAAGAAACAGGAGCTAAAGGTAAAAAATTATTTATGCCAATTCGTGTAGCAGTCAGTGGACAAATGCATGGTCCAGAATTAGCAGAAACGATTCTTTTATTAGGTAAAGAGCAAGCAACAGAACATATTAATTTAGCATTAAAAGAAATACAAGGATAAGAAAAGTAAGTGATAAATTGTCTTTAGAGAGCTTGTGGTGGGTGCGAACAAGTGTTAATTTATCAGTGAAGTGCCTCTTTGAGTAGGATAAGTGAAGTAAGTAGCTTGTCTCGTGTGATAGACGTTATGTTATCAAAAAGATTCACTGTATCAAGTGAATGAAGAAAAGTGGAACCACGTGAGAACGTCTTTTAACAAACAATTTGTTAAAAGACGTTCTTTTTTATCTATGAGAGGAGCAAGTATATGGGAATACAGATATATAATACATTAAGTCGAAAAAAAGAAAATTTTGTACCAATTAAACCAAATGAAGTGAGCATGTATTTGTGCGGTCCGACTGTTTATAATTACATTCATATAGGAAATGCTAGAAGTACAGTCGCTTTTGATACAGTTAGACGTTATTTTGAGTTTAGAGGATATAAGGTTAATTATGTCTCAAACTTTACAGATGTGGATGATAAAATCATTAAGACGGCTAACCAAGAAGGAATTTCAACGAAAGAATTAGCAGATAAATATATAGAGGCTTTTAAAGAAGACACGGGTAAATTAAACGTGCAACCAGCTTGCTTGCACCCACGTGTCGTTGACCATATTGATGATATCATTGACTTTGTTTCTGTTTTAATTGATAAAGGTTATGCTTACGAGTCACAAGGAGATGTGTATTACCGCACACGACTATTTAAACCTTATGGAAAGTTAAGTAATAAAAGCATTGACGAATTGGAAATTGGGGCTAGTCAAAGAACTGGTGATGAATCAGCTAAAAAAGAAGATCCATTAGATTTTGCTTTATGGAAAGAAGCAAAAGAGCATGAGGTTTCATGGGATTCTCCATGGGGAAAAGGCCGTCCAGGATGGCACATTGAGTGCTCTGTGATGGCAACAAAACATTTAGGTGATACAATAGACATCCACGCAGGTGGTCAAGACTTAGAATTTCCTCATCACGAAAATGAAATTGCTCAAAGTGAAGCAAAAACTGATCAGACATTTGCTCATTATTGGATGCATAACGCTTATTTAACAGTCGGTGAATCAGGTGAGAAAATGAGTAAATCACTTGGTAACTTTATTACCGCACATGATTTGATGAAAGACGTGTCACCAGAAGTGGTACGTTTCGCTTTGTCAACGACACATTATCGTCGACCAATGCCTTTCAATGAAACAACAATTAAAGAAGCAACGACTAATTTAGGACGTATTAAAAGTAGTTACAATAATGCGAGTTTCCGATTAGAAACGTCAGTTGATTCTTTAGAAAACGATCATGATTGGTTAAAAGAATTATCTACTTTGATGATGGAATTTGTTACAGAGATGGATGATGATTTTAATGCCGCAAATGGTATTACAGTAGTTTATCAGTTAGTGAAACACTTAAATCGTTACTTAGAAGAAGAGACGGTTTCTAAAGAAGTTATATCTGCCTATCAAGAAACGCTAGAAAAATTAGTGCTTATTTTTGGTATTGAACTAGCTAGTAGCGAGGATTTATTAGATGAAGATATTGATGCGTTAATTTCTGAGAGAAATACGGCACGTAAAGAAAAAAACTTTGCTAGAAGTGATGAGATACGTGATTTATTAAAAGAACAAGGGATTATTTTAGAAGATACCCCTCAAGGAACAAGATGGAGTAGAAGTGAATGACAAATGAAAAAGATTATACCTTACTAAGTGGATTAACTCTTGCTTACGTGGGGGATGCTATATATGAAACATACATCCGTGATTATTTAGTGAAAAGTGGGCAAACTCGCCCGAATCAATTACACCGTTTAGCAACACACTATGTATCAGCCAAAGCGCAACATTATTTGATTGAACAAATGATGGAACAAGGACTTTTAAATGATGAAGAACAAGATATGTATCGACGTGGCCGCAATGCCAAAAGCCACACAAGTGCCAAAAATACGTCGGTTGCTGTGTACCGATCATCTACAGGTTTTGAAGCATTGATGGGATATTTACACCTAACAGAACAAAAGAAACGTTTAGAAGAAGTCATTGCATGGTGTATTCAAACAATAGGAGAAAAAAATAATGAGAAAACCACAAAATAAACGCAAACCAGACAGACAACGCCCAAAATTTGATAAAAAACATCAACAAGAAGCAGATGTACCAACACCAGAAATGGATGATGTGGTGTTAGGAAAACATGCGACAATAGAAGCGCTGCAAGCTAATCGAGGGAATAAACTATTTTTACAAGAAGACATTAAAGGAAATAAAATTGAAGAAATTAAACAGTTGGCTCAAGAAAAAATAGTTTCTATCAAATGGGTACCAAAATCTAAATTAGATGAAATGGTAGATGGATTAAATCATCAAGGGATTGTCTTAAAAATCACCCCATATGAATATCTATCGTTATCAGAATTATTGGAAAAAACAAAAGAAAAAGAAAATCGTTTTTTCTTAATTTTAGATAGTATTATGGATCCACATAATTTAGGTTCTATTTTACGGACAGCTGATGCGGTAAATGTTGATGGCGTTATTATTCCAAAACACCGTGCAGTTGGTGTGACACCAGTTGTGGTTAAGACGTCTACAGGAGCAGTAGAGCATATTCCCATTTCACGTGTGACAAATTTATCTCAAACAGTGAAAGAGCTTAAAAAAGAAAATATTTGGGTATTTGGAACCGATATGGAAGGGACAGACTACACCCACTGGAATGTTTCAGGAGACATTGCTTTAATTATTGGTAATGAAGGAAAAGGTATGGGACAAGCGCTCAAAAAAGAGGTCGATGAAATGATTACTATTCCAATAGAAGGTCACGTACAAAGTCTAAATGCGAGTGTTGCAGCTGGCTTGTTAATGTATGAAGTATACAGAAAGAGAAGATAAACAATGGAGGGCATCATATGACACGAAAATTAAAACATCAAGTCCTTTTTGTCGATGGTTATAATATGATTGGTGCTTGGCCTGAATTAAATCGCTTAAAAAAGCTAGATAAATTAGGAGATGCGAGAGATCAGTTATTATTTATTCTATCGAATTATGCTAAATATAAAGGAATCGAAATCATCGTTGTATTTGATGCCCAACTTGTTCCAGGTATTCAACAGACGTATGATAAGTATGGTTTAACAGTTATTTTTACAAAAGAAGAAGAAACAGCAGACACATACATTGAACGGGAAGTTCCCAATAAAATGAATGCTTTATCAACTGTTCGTGTAGCAACAAGTGATTTGGCAGAGCAGTGGGTGGTTTTTTCTCAAGGTGCGTTACGTGTTTCAGCAAGGGAACTGTTTAATTCAATTAAAGAAATGGAAAAAGAAATTAAAACTGATACACAAGATTATAAGTACCAAAATTTAAGACGAAATAGTCCATGGAATCAAGAACAAGTTCAAACATTAAAAGAATTATTTGATGAGTTAATGTATCATTAAACAAAATGACCCGTTACCTTTATTATGGTAACGGGTCATTTTTTATTTTTTGGCAGAACGCATAAGTGAATCAAACGTTATTTTAACCAAATATAATATACCAGTTGCGACTGAGCCAGTAAAAAGAATACTAGATACGTCTGCAAAAAAGTTTTCTAATTGTGGGTGAGCAAATAAGCCAATCAAATAAAAAATAATGCTTAAACTAAGTAAAATAACAGCAAATAAAAAAATAATAGCATTAACAGTTAATTGTTTGTTTTCTTGATTATTAAAAAATTTTTTCATAATATATCTCCTTTAACAATATGATTTTTATTATCATAATATAGATTTCAATTTGAAGTAAAGAGGAAAAATTAAATCGTAATA
>OMJG01002033.1_pt1 | contig 10525 bp, 16 predicted proteins | sample 1646431 | NCBI WGS metagenome assembly OMJG01 (sample SAMN03771674, study PRJEB25209) | food metagenome | isolation source: Cotija cheese | place: Mexico:Jalisco,Michoacan | collected 2011-12-12 | reverse complement strand
AATAAAAGCAATTAAAACCCCCTACATCATGGCATTGTGTAGAGGGTAAGTGTTTAGGGTTACACACTTTCATATAATCACTATATCATTATTTTTCCTTATAAACAATAACACCCCACATAAGTGAGGTGCAAAAAGGTATTAAATATGAGTTTAAAACTAAAACGGAGATAATAGGTTTAAACTAATTTAATTATATCACTATTGATAATCTAGTCAAAATAATAACCTACTCAATTATATGAGTAGGCTCGCCGTCATATTGTGTTTAATATGTCTGTTCAAATGATATCATATATGTTGGTTTAAGTAAAAACAACCCTACCTAGTTTTCGATAGATAGGGTTTAAAAATTCTATATAAATGTTAAGTAAAACAAATATGCCATATACAAATTCATATCACAAGATTTTGTATTATTTCTTTAATTTATCCATGCCTTTATCAATATACTTTGAATAGTCCTTACCACTTTTTTTCTTATACATATCGTTTGCTTTGTGCAATCCTTTTTCAAGTTGACCGTTTTTAACTAATTTATCGAAAGTGCTTTTAATTTTATTTTTCACAGAAATCTCCTTATTCTATCTTTGGTATTTGTTTAATTTAGAATATACCCATTTATATACATAAATAAACTTTGCCAAAATAAAAGAGATCACCATTAAGGCAATCTCTCAATTAACTTATTATATATCTGTCTTACACGTTCACCACTTAAATTAAAATACTTACCTACTTCTTTGTATGTCTTGCCCTCACTTAACAATAAGAATATAAAATACTCTTTATCGCTGGCTACCTTCTCAATGATTGATTCTATTTCATTAAAGCGTATATGCGCATCTATATCATGATCGTGCATAATTTCAGTATCATCATTCAGATTAAAGAATGTGTCTAAATCTTCATCTTGATAGTTACTAGGCTTTGCTAACTTGTGGTAATTAGAGATAAACTCTTTAATTTCCTGCTTATCATCTATACAGTGCATGCCTTATCCTCCACTTTAAATGTTGCTACATCGTTACTGCTTTTTATCTGCTCTATATCGCTTGTTTTTCGACACGCTTTATACAAATCGACTTGTAACCTATCAATCACATCAAAGTCTTTTACACGCCCATTAGTAGCCATATAACGCATAATATTTCTTTGCTCTTGTAATGTATAAGAACTGATTACTCGCTTTAATATCTTTAATCTTTCATCAGACTTACGCTTGTAGTAGCTTAGTTTACTCTTTTCTTCAATGATATATATAACCAGCTTGTCTAGTGGATAAGATGTAGATACTAATTGCCCATTATCATCAGTGATAACATGCGACATATTTAAGTGATACATACACTCTATTTGCATATTCATAGCTTTAATCTTGCTATTAATAATCTTTGGATTGAACTTCATCAATAACTCATATTCTGTGAACTTATTATTTTCAAAGTCTGGTAGCATTTAACCACTCCTTATACATTAATCAATATCATCAACAAACGTAACTTCTCCCACACTTAAGTTATGATTTTCAGTCCATATACTATGATATTTACCTAATAGATCTCTTGCTTTATTTCTATCGCTCGCTTTAATAGGTACTTCAATCAATTCAACATGTTCATTATAGATAACGTTTAAACGCTTAGTAACAGGATTTTCAACATACTCGCCACGCTTAACCACAATCTCTTTAGTTTCAGTTTCTTCGCCTGTTGCTGCTCTTGATAATAGATATAATAATTCTTGTGCTTCGAGTACACCTTTTTCCATGAGTTCTTTCTTTTGACTATCAATGTAATTTTTAACTTTATCATTCTTTAGCAGTCTACTACCTGCAACATGAGCGCTTGTTTTACTATATCCAGCGTTTATAGCTGCTTGTGTAATGTTTAATGATTTAAGGTATTCATCAGCAAAGCGTTGTTGTTTAGTGCTTAGTTCGTTCATATAATCACTCCTTATATATTAATAAAGCCAAACCAATTAAGGCTTGGCTCTGTATGTTATGAGTATTTCGCAACCACTTTATTATATTCATCTTGGATATTTCTAAAGTAAGAGACACCTTCTGCATCTTCTGCAATAGGTTGACCGTTCGTTTCCATACCACAACTTTCAAGTACATTTAGATTGAACAATGCTTTTTCGTGTTCTGGATTATCACTATACGGGTTTAATACCTTCTTCTTAATCTCGTAGAATGTAGATTCGACTTGCCTTTGTTTTACCTCATTCAAACGTTCTTCAATAGCTTTTTGATATATACTTAATTCATATACGCCCGTATCGTCTGGATCTAAATGCTCAATGAAATTAACTAACTCGTTATTATCAATCAACTCAATTTTTGCGACTAAATCTTGTCGTTTCAATAATTCATCTTGTGGATTATCGAATTTAACAACTTTATTAGATTGTTCAATGTTTTTAATCTTCTCTTTAGTTTCTTCAATTAACTTAGTCGTAAGTTCTTTGAATTTAAGTTGCATATTGAATACTTTTTCTTTCATCTTGTTATGCACAACATCTTCACGATATCCCTTTTGCAACATTCGACCTGTTTCATTTAAATAACCATCTAACTCATTAACTAACTCGTTATATCTCTTATCTGCTAAAAATACGTCCCATGTTTTAAATTCTGTCATTATTGATTACCTCTTTCATTTTTAATTTCAATCGATTGTAATGCTTCTAAACGCTTCATATTGCCTTTTATAATGCTTTCGATAGTGTTTATTGCTTCGTCTTTATCTTGCTTACTAGTGATGATATAGTAGCCTCTTTTGTCCCTCGTACGACAACTACCAATCGGATATTTAAACCTTAAAACGAGATCGTTGATAATACTTGCTAACCAGCGATAATTGGCTTGATTGATTTCAAGACGTAATTGTCTCAAAACTTTATCTCTAGTAATATACTTATTAGGTGCGTTTGTTATTATATTGAGAACTTGGCCGTGCTCATTTGGTAACTTTTGCACCCTTTCTTGCTTGATAACTACTGTCATTTACATGCCTTCTTTCTGTTTTTTAGATTTTTATTACTTATCAAGTTCAACTTGAATCTTGATAACCATTCATATAAGCCCCTCCTTATTGTTTAAATGTGTAACCAGCGATTTTGTTGATTTGTTCAACTTCTTTAATAACATTCTCTTTATTACCATCATTAATTACGGTAGGTGCGATTACCTGTAGCGCTTTGATAACATCTTCTATCTCATTTATTGTTAAATCCCTTGAGTTTAAGTAAATGTATTTTTTTAGGTTTAATCTACTTGGTGCACATTCATCATTAATTGGTATCCTCTGCAGACAAGCCAATTCTGATTTTATTTCTCCATCTTTAGTCTTTGTCATTTTTCGATATACTTGTAGCTTGTTTAATAATTCTAGTGCCTTATTTAATGGTTTAGTCATTTTCATTTCTCCTTTTTGTGTTTGTCCCCATTAGCGCCACCAGTTTGTCCCCATTATTTTGACAGTTTTTTTCTTTTTCAACGTTGATATATCAACACTTTTAACAACCGTCCCCGTTGTCCCCATTATTTTATTTACAACATATATATGAATCATTAAGAACAATACGCTTTACCTGTTCGTATTACTATATATACTTTATTAAAACTGGGGACATTGGGGACAACCATATATTATTGTTGTAATAACCTTGATATAACAGTCTTTCAACTGTCCCCATTTAGAAATAATCTTTGGGGACTAATTGAGGACATTGGGGACACTACTATGGTCTGTCATTTCTGAAATCAAAATCTAATTCATTAATAATTTCATTTTTAATTGCATAACCTTTATACTTTTTCCCATTCGACCTAACAGTTTTTTGTACTCTGTTATCATCAGTTATCAAATACCCTCGTTCTTCCCATTCTTTTGTAATTGTCCTTACCTCGTGTCCTAAATAGTCTTTCATTGGTTTAGATAATACACATAAGTAATCTTTATGGAATATCGCCTTTAATTCGGTATTGTATACTTCGCTATATCCAGCACCAGTTATACTATTTCTACTTGCATCTAATTCTTCTAGTAACCCCTCTAACAATTCTCTAGGTTTATCGAGTGTCTTGTTGGTGTCTAACATTCTATGAAATGCAGTATCAACATTTTTATAGTGATCGTGTTCAAAGCCTGCAATGTCATTTAATATTTCACCAGCAACCATAAGCACTGCGAAATACCTTGCTACACGCTGCATGACTTCGTTATCTCCTGCTTTCTCAATGTAGATACCTTCATACGTCTTAAAGCTAGCTTTATAGGACTTTTTTTGCTTACTATACTGTTTTATGAATGCTAGTCCTAAATGCCCATAATTGCTTTCTATTCCTTCATATATCGCTCTTATATTCACGTCATCATTGAATGGTTTATCTTGTAACGTAACCACCCTAGCACTTACACCAGCTTTCTCATTACCATATTCAACTATTGATGTTTCACCAGTACTTAGTAATATGTTGCGCCAATTCTTTACGATATCGACACTCTGCACATTTCCTCGACCTTTACTCTTACCACCACTGAATTGATAAACAACATCACTCAATAAGTATGGTTTAGCTTTACGTGTATCATCGTACATACTTGGAAAGCTATTTAAGATACTCGCTTTACGTTCTAAATCTATTGGTGTTGTATTCCATTCATTTATAAGGTCTTTAGTTCCCCATACACTACTAGCAACTTTTAAAGCTGTTGTCTTACCAGTACTGGTTTTACTGGCCATATCTACTACAAATGGATCTACTTTGAAATCATGTAATAATATTGAGCCTAACGAAGCATATACAAACGTCATAACCATTGGACTATGTTTGATTGGTTTAAATACTTTTTCTGCATAATCTTCAAGATTACCCTTTGTTTTAAAAGCATTAGCAATCTGTTTATAGCCTTCTTCATGTATAACAAGCCTTATATCATCATTTATTAAAGGGTGGATAAAATGACCTTTTACATGTCCTAATCTAGTAGCTATGTTTTCATCTGGTATATTATTCAATCGCTTAAACATTGATATGAATTGCACCATTTCAGTACGATTAATAGTATCTACATCAAGTCCCTTATTAGCTAAATTTATAATGTTCTTACTATCAGCAATTTCTATTGCTTGTACCGGTATTGTTGTAATTTCTCCAGCTTTCTTAAACTTCATTTCATAACTAATGATTAAACTTTCAATATCTTTAAGTTGCTTTGTTATAAATGGTGGTGTTGATGTTATTGTTATAGATACGATTTCTTTATCATCTCCACGACCTTTTTCAACCATTTTATATAACCAACCATTATCTCCAACTTTGTAATTATCTGGAATGATGTCATTTTCTAATATTTCTTTTTTCTCATTAATTAGTTCATCTATTTCATTAGGCATTTTCAATTATCATCACTCCTTATGTTTATCTTGTAGTGTTTTTTATAGATACTAGCGAAAATTTTATTGAGTTCTTTTTCTGCTAATGGTGGTGAACATAACGTTTGATTATATGAGTAGGCAAGCCAATAAGCTAATTTATCTCCTACATTCTTAGCAAGCAATAAACCCACTAAAGACGTTAAAGTTTGGTTTCTACTACCATTTACTACACCGTCTGCTACATCGTCCCAGAAAGCTTCTGTACGCTTGCCAGCACTATTGTTTTTTGGTTTATGTTGCTTTATAGCTTTCATAAGAAAGTCATAATCTAGAATAGGTTTATCGTTATATTCGAATGCAAAAGCAGACTCTTTATTTTGCTTAACACTGTACGTCATTGCTTGGCTTGGTACTTCGCTCGATTCATCGTATTTCTCATTTATTACCTCGCCAATCATTTGAATTGCTTTCCTGTACAATGTAGCTTTAATTGGTTTGCTTATTGGTATCAATAATCTATAGCGATTGCCCTTATATGTGTGATTGAATGTTGAGTAAATCGTGTAAGCAGCATTTCCTAATTTGTTGTTTACTGTCTTTATAAAATCTAATTTATTATCTAGATCGTCATAATCAAGAATGAGCATGTTTCTATCACTCATATTGGCATCGTTTCTAATTTTTTTATCATCACTATTTGTCCCAGCTAGGAATACGCCACGTTCGTATTTATCATCACTAATTACTGGTATTGATAACTTTTTAACTAAATCAGAGTATTTGATATGATGCTCTTTCTTAAAGCTATCTGCATACACATTTTTATATTCGAGAATAGTTATGTTCACATCATTTTCTATCTTTATCGGTTTATAACTCATGTCTATACCCTCCAAATAATTCATGGTTTGTGGTATAATTAACTTACGTTTAGATAAATTAATTATTTTTACGACCTTTAGTAGTTGGCGCTACTTGAGGTCTTTTTGTTTCTGATAATAGAAATAGTCCCCAGCATGTAATACTGCTTAATAAACAGGCAAAATAAATAGCTTGTATAGTTGATAATCCTACAAGCATGAGGGTTGTACCTAAAATGCTCATCAATGCTATAAGGCATAAGTATTTAGCCATTTTCAGCACCTTCTTCATTCAATTTATTCAATTCTGAATCAAGGTTTTTCAAAAGCGCCTGCATCTCTTTCTTATAAAGTAACAATAGTTCTTGCGATTGATTTGTTTTAATTCTTATCTCTCGATAACTTAACGCAAAGTTTTCAACTTCTTTTCTATTTTCAAGTTGTCTCTGTTCAAAATAATCTTCAATCAAGTAGTAATTGGTCTCCACCAAATCACTTATTTTATCTTTCAAAATTTCTAGATCACTTCTTATATCCAAAATCCCTAACATTTTTTTATCCATTTAAAATTCCTCCATTTATAAATGTTTTTTATTTCTAGCTTTGAGATACTTTCGAAACGCATCAATATCAACTACAGTTAGTGTTGCAGAAAGAGAAAAATATAAATCTTCTACACCCTCATTATTTAGATCGTATTGATTGAGTATGCGACTTACTGTACTTCTACTAATCCCGAATAATTCTGCTATTCTCTTAGGTGTTGCGTAAAGTGGCTTTGTAATAACTTTTACATCATCAGTAATAACATTGTCCCTAGTTGGTAATTGTTGTAGTTTTGTTCTTGGCATTGTCTGAATCCTCCTCTTCCTAAATTAACATAGTAAAACATAGTGAAGAATTTAAAAAAATATATCATCTACTGTGATAGTAGGAAATAATTCTCTGCGTAGTAAATTTCTAAATTTTAACATTTCCTGTTTTTTAAAATTAACTTTCCCATTTTCTTTTAATCTATAAGATTGTTCAGAAATGCCAAATTCTTTTGCCATATTTTTTTGTGACTTACCAAGCATTCTTCGATAACCAGCTATTTTATTCATATATTCCCCTCCTCAAAACATAGAATAACATAGCGTTGAGAATTAATCAACAAAAAACATAGTAAAACATAACTTAATATTATATAATTACATCGAGGTGATACAATGAATAAAAATGAAATTGGTAAAAGAATAAGGCAAATTCGCGTTGGTTTAGGCTTATCTATGGCGAAATTCGGAGAAGAAATTGATAAAAGTTCACCCGTAAAATCTGGTGTCGTATCTAATTGGGAAAATGGAAAACAAATACCAAATAATCAAAGAATTAAAAGAATAGCTGAGTTAGGAAATATGACTACTAATAAACTATTATATGACTCTGAATACACTTATGAAGATATAGAACAAAATATCAGTACTCAAAAAATGAAAACTAAAATAATTGAGAACTTTAAATATTTTTTCCAAAATTATCTTTTCTATTCCCAATATAATATTATATACGCAGAAAAAATCTCTTATCTACTTGACCTATTTATAGATGAATTAAATTTTGATTTTGAAAATTTAATAGAAAGTTTTTATCTTTTAGTTTCAGATAATCGTTTCACTTTTTATCAGCATGGTGTTTACTTATTACTAAATGAAGACTTTACTAAACTTCATAACCAAATATATTTGTCTGAATATATTTATAATTTATTCGTACAATTATCATTAGATTACCCTAGTGCTTATTACAAAATCTTATTAATGCAAATTGATGAAACTAAAGAGAATATCAAAGAAGTATCACAAAAGAAAGACATATATAAAGACGATAATGTTAAATACCATCTTGCCGAATTTATTGATTTTGAAGAATATGAAAAACTATTTGAAGAACTAGATGCTATTAAAGACCGTATAAATAGTAAAAAGATTATTAAAGACGATTATAAAAATTGAGGAGTGATAAAAATGTGGGTGCGTGAATCAAAGGACAAAGACGGTAATACCAATTATCGCTATTTAGAACGCTACACTGATCCATTAACAAATAAATATAAAACTGTATCGGTTATACGCAATAAGAACAATGTACGCAGTCAAAAAGATGCACAACTAGAACTAAATAGAATCATTGAGCAACGTATTAAAGACTTAACTCCTAACACGCTTAAAACACTCACATTTCATAAAGCGTGTGATGAATGGCTGCAACATTACACCAAACACTCTGGCTCTAAAGAAACGACTATAAAAGAGAAAGAGAGTAATATCCGTACAGTTAAGAAAGCTATCATATCAGATATACTTATAACTAAAATCAACCACAAATACTTACAAGATGTTATAGATAACTGGTCTAATAGTGGGACTATGGGACGTTCACACATACAAGCACTAATGATTGCTATACGTTCAGTGTTCAAGTATATAGATAAGTATTACGGTAATTTAGATATTTCATTACTAGATAGAGTGGATATACCTAAAAAAGCTATTACTAGAGATGAGTTACAAGCAAAAAGAGAGAATTACCTAGAGGATAGTGAACTAAAAGAGTTATTAGAGTGTATGGATTACCTCATTAAGAATAAAAAGCATGCTGGTCGCAAGCGCAACTATATGATGGTTAAATCTATAATAGAATTTCAAGCTAAAAACGGTATGCGTATAGGGGAACTATTAGCCATACAACCAGATAACATAGATTTCAATAATAAGACATTGCTAATAGACGGGACTATTGTGTGGAAGAAAGATAATGAAACGGGTGCATTTGGCGTAAAAGACACCACTAAAACAACTGCTAGTTATCGTACTATTGGTTTAACTACTCAAAGTCTTGCCATTTTAAAATCAATCATGCTAGATAACAAGAAAGAGAATCAATGGAATGAGCAGTTTATTGATAGAGGGTTTATATTTACTAATACTGCTGGTAGTCCAATGGATCTAAATAAGGTTAATAATATCATTGCAGAAGCAGTAGAGATTAGTTCTATTAAGAAACGAGTTACCACACATACACTACGACACCATCACATATCAACGTTGGCGCAGTTAGGCATAAACTTAAAAGCTATTCAAGATAGAGTGGGACATAGTGATTATAAGACAACACTAGCCATATACACGCATGTTACGGATAAAATGGCTCAAGATATGATGAATAAATTAGAAGGGATAGGGAGTTAGAGGTCTGTGGATAAGTATATTTATCCACAGATTTATGCTTATTTATTTACAAATATAGAATATCCATTATAATGATTTATGAAGGAAGTTAACTATCTCTCTGTTCTTTCTTCCATGTACATGTCGTAGTTATTTATATAATCGGAGCGAATTATATAGCCTGTTAAGTGGCATTATAACTTAACACTAATCTCGGCAAATGATACCCTATTTGCCCATCGCTCATATTACATAAGTCCTACAATAGGTAGGACTATTTTTTTGTAAATAAACATAAAAAAGGAGTCGTTTGTAAATGAATAACTATTATATTGTTAAAAATATAAATGAAATCAATTTACAAATGATTGTTAATGATTATATTGAACATTTCACTAGAAAGAAAATCATAATACAAACTACCTATAAGCCTTTAGAGAAAATAGAAGTACGTTTTAATAAAAACGATTTACACCATTTATTAGGATTACATAAGGTTCAAAACAAGAAAAATAATGCTACAAAAAATTTACAAAGAATTTTAGAAGGCACCCTAACCATCGATACCATAAAAACCCACCCTAATTACGGTATCATAAGAAACAGACTTTTAAATTATAACTTTTTGCATAAATGTTTTATTGAGCAATCAATTAAATTATGTATCATACCATTAGAAAATAAACGAAATCCTCAAAAATTGTCCGTTGTTTTTATTGATCAACTTAATAATGTTAATGTGCTATTAGGATTAAAGTCAGACAATAGCAACAGATATTACGTTCCAGCAACTTTATATGTCGTAAATGATTCGAGTATTTATCAGAGAACTAAAAGAACTAAAATAAAATCCATGAAGTGGGAAGAATATTAATTAAAATTTTGAGCCAAAATCTTGGCTCTTTTTTATATTCAAATTATCTATTTTTTTCACACTCTGCGAAAAAATTGCGAAATTTTTATAAAAATAAACACAAAAATAACCCTCTAGCCTGATTGCTAAAGGGTTTTGTTATACGTTATATATTATTGTTCTTCTTTAACGTATGGTAATAAAGCCATGTGACG
>OMJG01002032.1_pt1 | contig 10532 bp, 6 predicted proteins | sample 1646431 | NCBI WGS metagenome assembly OMJG01 (sample SAMN03771674, study PRJEB25209) | food metagenome | isolation source: Cotija cheese | place: Mexico:Jalisco,Michoacan | collected 2011-12-12 | reverse complement strand
ATTCACAATCTTGACTCCTGCTTTACTGTATTTACTATTCTATGAATAGATTGGGAGTCATATTGACGCTACCGAAGTCGATATTAGTAGGAACCTCTACGAATGAAGTTGTTTGTGGTGCTGCTTCGATGTTGACAACGGCCGGTTGTTCAGTTTGAATGCTGTCGTATTGCTGGCCGGTATTAGTCGTTATATTGGTCATATAGGCTGTATTAGAAGCTGTAGTTTTATCGATAGCTGTAACTTTGGCTTGGAAAGTTATTTTGTTAGTTATGGTGTTAGATAAAGTTCCCAGTGAGAAATTCAAATCATTTTGTTTAACGCCATTTAATGCCACGCTACCGGGAACTAATTCTAGTCCAGCAGGTAGGTTATCTTTGAAGTTACCACCAGTTACATTGGAAGTACCATTACTGATAAATTGGACTTCATAGTCGATGATGTCGCCTTGTTTGGCGGTTGTCTCACTAGAAAAGGCACCGTTTGGATCATCAGTGTTATTTCTGACTTGTTTAGTGAAACGATATTTGAAGGTTGGCGTCTCAACGGGGATGTCGACACTAGCTTCGTAAGTCTTTGAATCGCTTTGTCCTTTATTATTACCAGTGAATTTAGCTGTATTAGTTAATTTGCCATCAGTTAGATTGTAGGGAGCTTGGTTGTTGATTGTGGCACTGAAGGTGTATTTAGTTGAAGTTTTATCAGGAATAGAAGTCCCAGGGTTAAAGTCGATTGTGTCGCCATTAGCCATAGAAGTATTTACTGAATTAGGATCAAGAGTTAATCCCTTAGGCAATGCATCTAATATTCTAGTTAGTTGCCAATTTGAGTTGTAACCGTCGTTTCTGACAGTTAACGTGAAGTTTAATTTATCTCCGACGTGATTTTTGCCATCAGTTGAGGTTTCGTTGGTGTAAGTCTTTTTGACGGTAGGAACAGCATAGCCAGAAATTGTTGCACCGATGTTGGAAACGTATTTCTCAACTTGACCTTTAGCTAAATTTGTTTCTGGCCATCTGAGTGTATAGGCAGTGTCTTGCTTTCCACTACTATCTACAATATCGTATTCACGACCATAATTTGAACCTACTAGTAGATTAGCATCAGCATCAGCCTTTGTATCACCCATTTGACTTGAGGAAGGGTTCGAAGCCCAAGGTAAACTGGGATCACTAATATTAGAACCAGTATTATTGACTTTACCTTTGACACCCCAATTAGTCGGATTTGTCAAAACTCTACCCATGAAGTCTTGGAAGCCACCATCAACGTTGTTTGTAACGAATAGTTTAGAGGCAGGATCGTAGTTAGAACCACTTAATAGATAGAGTCCTTGTCCACCGCCAATGGCAAACATAGGAACATTATCAACCGTTTGATCATCATTGTTAGGATTTAATCCTGTATCTTCACCGTAAAAAGTTTGAAATTGAGTGCTACTAGAATCAGCGTTATAAACATATAATTCACGTTGAACAACAGGTGAACCAGATGGTGAAGGTCTTAATACTATTTCTACATAAACATCCTTAGGACCATAATAACCGACTAATTTGAAAACTTTTTTTCCGTTAGAATCAGTCCCAGTATAAAACAACTTACTTGTATTACTGGATGAATCAATTATCGATAATTTATTAAGGAGATTCATATCTTTATAAAAATATGAAGTACTATTACCTGTAAGTAATGCATAGTCAATTGAAGTGTCTGAAGCAGTTTCAGGATTTCCATTGATATAGGCATTTTTATTTTGATGAAGTATTCCATAGTATTTTCCATTATAATCTAGAAAAATATTGATTTTTGAATTATTAATTGTTGGAGCATTGTTAACAGTGCCAGTCGAACTTGCCTTTGTGATAGTATTATCGCCAGCTTTGACATTACCATTAACATCACGCACCGTACCAAATGCGTATCCAATTGAAATATTGCCACCTATAGGTATCGTGTCATAGTCATTGGAAGGGCTATTGGATTTGAGTTTCCAATTATCAATACCATCGTATTTACGCATGACTTTTTCTGCATTTTCAACGTCAGTTTGATTAAGAGCTTTGACAGTCGTGGTATTGAAAGTCAAAACCATCAACAAAGCTGTAAAAAAGAGCAAGAATAGTTTGGGAATCGTCTTATAATTTCTCATATTGTTTTCCCCCGTGGTAGAAATACTTTTATATAAAGTTTCTTAATTTAGAATATATCTATACATTAAGTATTATAAAATGAAACAAATATCCTTTTGATTCAGATATTAATGATTTTTCTTTCATAAATTGAATTAATTTAATTAACGCAAAGGAGACTAGATGTGGATCAACTTTTTACTATTGGACAGCTATCAAAACTCTTTAATATCAAGGTTCCAACGTTACGTTATTATGATGAAGTCGGTTTATTGAAACCAGCAAAAATCAATAATAAAACCCATTATCGCTATTATTCCACCCAGCAATTTGAGCGTTTAAATGTCATCACTTATTTGCGAGCCCTAGATTTGCCGATTGATGCTATTAAGCAATTTTTTGATGCGCGAGATATAAATAAATTGGAAGCCATGTTGAAAGAACAAAAATTGCAAGTTAGAAAACAAATTACGGCTTTGGAAAATATTGACCGTCGAATCGATGCGCGAATTAATCAAGTTGAGGATGCGGTCAATAGTACTTTAGATAAGATTGAAGTAGTTGATTTATCAGCAATATCAGTTGTTTATTTGGATGAGGATTATCAACCTAGCGATGATATTGAATTTCCAATCGTAACTTTGCGCAAACGTTTTGGATTGGATAAGAATATTTTCTTAGGAAAGATTGCCTTAACGGTTTCACGTGAGAATTTGTTGGCAAGACGATTTGACAGTTACAGTGGATTGTTATTAATTTTAGAACCCGGTGATTCCGGGGATGCGACTGGTATGTTAAAAGCTGGCAAATACACTCGTTTGAGATTTCACGGAACGCATGATACGGCAGCGATTCAGTACCAAAAATTGTTGCAATATTGTCAAAAGCATAACTTTGAAATTAGTGGTCCAGCGATTGAGACGGCTTTGATCGATTATGGTATTACGGATGATTTTGACAAATATGTGACGGAGATTAAAATTCCTGTCAAAGACAATTGACCCTCTAGTGACTAGAGAGTTTATAATTTTTGTTAATAAATTTACGAGGGGGGATCTCATGATAGGGACGTTTTTTAATGTTGCCATGATTTTAGTGGGTAGCTTTGCCGGTAGTTATTTCAAAAAAGGAATCAAACCTGCGTATAATGAGATTCTGACGCAAGCACTAGGACTCGTTGCGATGGCAGTCGGTATCAATGCGGTCGTGCAACACATGCCAAAAAGCCACTATCCAGTTTTGTTCATCGTCAGTTTGGCAGTTGGCGGTGTTATCGGACAGTGGCTCGATTTAGAAAAGCATTTTGATAATTTAGTTGGGAAATTTTCCAAACCTAGTGCTGATGGAAAAAGTAATCTAGCAGAGGGGTTGGCAACTGGAATCTTGTTGTACTGCATCGGTTCATTGTCGATTTTAGGACCAATTCAGGCTGCTTTGAACAAAGACTACACATTCTTGTTCACCAATGGGATGTTGGACGGAATCACTTCGATAGTGTTGGCGTCAACCTTTGGCTTCGGAATGGCTTTCGCAGCAGTGGCAGTATTTTGCTGGCAAGGTAGTATTTACTTAATCGCCATGTTATTGCAAAATTCAATCAACGCCGACATGATCACAGAATTGACTGTGGTTGGTGGAATTTTGATTTTGGCTTCTGGATTAGGCTTGTTGAATATTAAGAAAATTAAAGTGTTGAACCTCTTGCCATCTTTGGTTGTACCGATTGTGGTGGTTGGGGTTTTGCAGATGTTTTAAATTGGTCAGACGATTGTCTGGCTTTTTTATTTACATTACAATAGAGTTATTAATATTCTTATAGGTGGTAGATATGGATTATAGAGATTTGAAAATTGGAAAGCATGGATTACCAACATGGGATGCGTTAATTCCAAATGTTTTGCATTATTTAGGAGATGGGAATGCCAAGAATTCTAAAATGATTTTTAAAGATATAGCTGACTCGCTGAATTTACCAAAAGATTTGAGAGAAGCCACTTATCCAAATAACCCTAATGCCAATATGATTGAGGATAGAGTTAAATGGGCAATAAGCGAACTATATACTGGAGGAGCACTTGAACGGCCATCACGTGGTGTTTATAAAATATCTTCAATCGGTAAAGGACTTTTAAAATTAGATGATGTGAAATTAACCAGAAATAAAGTACATTCATTGCCAGATTATGTTAATCATAGAAATGAATTAAAGGAACGTAACAAAATTAAGGGTGTTGCTGAAAAAGAAGATGTTGAAGATAACAATGATGATAATTTTCCAGAAGAAATGAATGTCATTGATAATTTAATAACACAAACTGATAAATATAATAATGAAATTGCTGCTAATTTATTAAAGAGAATTCAAGATGCAGAACCGGCTTTTTTTGAAAATTTAGTTGTGAAATTGTTGGTTAAAATGGGTTACAAGGGTCCAAATGGTTCTTCAAAAGTCACTCAAAAAACCAATGACGGTGGAATTGACGGTATAATCAATCAAGATCCATTGGGAACAAGTACAGTTTATATTCAAGCTAAGAGATACAAAGATGACAATGTCGTTCAAAGACCAGCAATCGATGGTTTCTTTGGAGCTTTATCTCGTGTTCACGCTGATCGTGGTGTGTTTATTACTACTTCACATTTTTCTAGCAGTGCCATTTCTACGGCTAAGAATTTCTCAATTGTTTTGATTGATGGCATTCAATTGACTAATTTGATGTTGCAATACCAAGTTGGTGTGCAAGTTAAGAAGCATTTAGATTTGTTTGAAATTGATGAAGGTTTTTTTGAAGATTAATTATTATATGAAATGCAAAAAGCCAGGCAAAATGTCTGGTTTTTTTGTATCCAATCATTTGTATAATTTCATAAATGTAATATTATTCTAAAAATTTCAAAAATGAATTAAATTTTAATCAGTTATTTCGTAATTTAGGAGTCTTTTTTTGATAAGATAAACTCAAGTATGTAAAAAAATTTACAATCGCAATTAAGTCTTTACATTTGTTTAGAGGGGGGTCAAATTGTGATAAAAACTAATGAATTAGATTTTGAAAATGATCTAATCAATCATTTAGTTAATTTAGGTGGAACAAAGCAATGGAGTTATCTTCCAAATATTAAAACAACTGATGATTTGTGGGCTAATTTCAAAAGAATTGTTGAGCAGCATAATCAAGATCGGTTGGATGCTCCATTAACTAGATCTGAATTTCAACAAATAAAAGTTATTATTGGTCAATTAGAAACACCATATCAAGCAGGACAATTTCTATATGGAATGAATGGAATATCTCAAGTCGAAGTGGATTTAGATAATGGTAAACATGTTTATCTCAAGATATTTGATCAAGATAATATCGGTGCAGGAGATACTATTTACCAGATTGTTAATCAAATTGAACGACCAGCAATTATACCAGGACGAAAGAATCGTCGTTTTGATACAACGTTATTGATTAATGGGTTACCAATTTTACAAATTGAGGAAAAGGCCGATGGGCATGATGCTAAAGAAGCCTTGAATCAGATGCATCAATATATTGAAGAACGTCAATATACTGACATTTTTTCAACTTTACAAATATTGGTTGCAATCACACCTCATGACAGTAGATATATGGCAAATACCACAGCGGATAAATTCAATACTGATTTTGCATTCCGTTGGCAAAAAGCTAAAGACAATAAACCTGTTTTTGATTGGAAAGAATTCTCCAATTATATGTTGTCAATTCCGATGGCACATCAAATGGCTACTAATTATATGATTTTGGATGGAACGCCAAAGCATCAAATGATCAAGGCCATGAGACCATATCAAGTTTATGCTACGCAACGTGTCATTAGGAAAATACGTGAGCATGATTTCAGTATTGGTGAGCAGGGAATAGGGTATGTTTGGCATACAACTGGTTCGGGTAAAACTATTAGTTCGTTTAAAGCTGCTTGGTTAGCATCGCGCTTGCCAAATGTTGATAAAGTTGTTTTCTTAGTTGATCGAATTGCTTTAACTAATCAAACTGTTGATGAATATAAAGCTTATGATCCAGAGAATACCGCTGAAAGTAATGGAGGAGTCGTTACAGATACGGCTAATCGGTGGGTTTTATCTAAAAAATTATCCAAAAATGGTAATGGGATTATTGTTACCTCTACTCAAAAGATGGATTCAATGGTTCAAAGTAGTAATTTTAAAAAGATTGATAAAAATATTGTTTTCATTGTTGATGAAGCACATCGTTCAACCTCGGGAGATATGCTAAAAAGAATTAAAAATGGATTTCCTAAATCAGCTTGGGTTGGCTATACGGGTACGCCAGTTTTTGATGAGCATCCTACAACTCAAGAAGTTTTTGGTGATTTAATTCATGCCTATACGATTAGAGATGCCATTGCCGATGGAAATGTTTTGGGTTTCAAGGTTGATTTTGAAACAACTTTATCGGATTCTGTTTTACGTGAACAATATTTGCCTGAGTATTTTAAAGGGCGCTATCCTGGGATGTCAGATGAAGATATTGAAATGCGCATCGATAATATGACCGATGCGGATATGGATGATACTGTTGAACCTTCAGTTTATGATAATAATCCCAAACATATTAAATTAGTTGTTGATGATATTATCAAAAATTGGAATAAGCGTTCAAGGCAAGGTAAATATAATGCTATATTGACTACTCATGTCGGTGGTGGCAAAGCTTCAACACCTATGGCAATGATGTATTATCGTGAATTTAAAAAGCGTGATTCTGGTTTGAAAGTAGGAATTACTTTTAGTCAAACTACATCGAATAGCGATAATCAATTAGAGAACAATCAAGATTTGCGAGAAGCAATGACTGATTATAATAAAGAATTTGGAACTAGTTTTGGGGATCAGGATGTTAAAGATTACACTGCTCAAGTAATTTCTAGATTGAATAGAACTATTGATGATGGTAAATATTTTGATATTGTAATCGTTGTTGATCAGTTACTTACCGGATTCAATGCTCCACAGATGAATACGTTATATGTTGATCGTACTCTGCATGGTTCAGCTTTGATTCAAGCATATTCAAGAACAAATCGTGTTTATGACATGCAAACAAAGCCATTTGGACGGATAGTTAATTATCGTTGGCCACATCAAACTGAAAAGTTAATGAAAGAAGCATTAGCAATTTATGCAAACCGTGATTCTGCCAATATTCAATTGGAGTTAGATACTGGAGATGGAGTAATTGCTAAAACTTATGATGAAGTTAAATCAGAATTAAAAGAAGTTACTACACAGTTAAATGATTTTTCTGATGGCTTTATAAGAATTCCACAAGATGATAATCGAATTGAAGAAATGTATTCATCGTTACGTAAGTATAATCATTTGATGGCTATGGCTAAACAAGATGATAAATATGATGATAAAGATCCAGACATTCTTTTGAATGAATTAGGAATGGACACGGATACTGAAGAAGTACTAACAACGACTTTAAGTAATCAATTAAAGAAAGAGGTCGCTCGAATTCATCATGTTGATGTGTCACAAATTGATCTTCAAATGGAACACGTTAAAGCAATACGTGTTAATTACGATTACCTAGAGGAATTGATTGCTAACTTAATGAATCAGTATCATGACGAAGACTTTGAAAATGCTGATAAAACAGCCAAAGAAATTAAGTCAATTTCTGATAAGGTTGATAATCGTAAGTATGCTGAACAGATTAATCAATTTACTGATGATATTTTAAATGGCAATGTTAAATATTCGGACACATATCCGGTAAAACAAAATGAAATTAAAAAGTTAGTTTCAGGTCATAATGCCATGCGTTTGCGTAATGATATCTTTGACTATAAGAAGAGTTGGGGATTGACCGACATTGAAGCATCTCAAGATATTAATAAATTGGTTTCAGAACATGTAAAAGATGCTGACGATTTGAATATCGATGGTGCATTAGATGAAATAGTCAAAGAAGCATGTGTCGTTTATCAAACTGATGCTGAATCTGACAAAGTTAAGGAATTATCAAAGATTAAATATCGTACTCATTTGAGAAGAAGTTTTAAAAAATTTGCAGATCAAATGGTTGATAAATATTAGGAGAAATTATGAGTAAAGCACAAGAAATAACTAGTCAAATTTGGGAAATGGCAAACCGTTTGCGGAGTAATATGGATGCCAGTGAGTATCGTAATTATATTTTAGGATTTATGTTTTATCGTTATTTGTCAGAACATCAAGAACAAAGAATGGTACAAAATGATTTGATTGATGTTGAAGAAGGACAAAGTGTTAATGATGCCTATGTTGAACAAGCTAGTGGTGATGATTTAAATGACTATTTGGAAGAATTAGCCGATTCATTAGGTTATGCCATTGCTCCTCAATATACATGGCAAACGATTGTAGATAAAGTAAACGATAATTCAATTGCACCATCTGATTTTCAAGATATGTTAGATAGTTTTAATCATAATGTCGATTTGAATAAAAATGCTAAACAAGATTTTCATGGTGTGTTTGCAGATATGAATTTAGGTAATTCACGATTAGGTCAAACAACTGCGGCTAGAGCAAAAGCTTTGGTTGAAATCGTCAATTTGGTTGATGAAGTTCAATATAAAGATGATGATGGGCATGATATTTTAGGTGATATTTATGAATATTTAATTGCTCAATTTGCTGGTAATTCTGGTAAAAAAGCTGGGGAATTTTACACACCTCATCAAGTTTCAGAAGTTTTGGCTAAGCTAGTAACTATTGATTTGAATCCTAAAGAGGATAAACCAAGTGTTTATGATTTTGCTTGCGGGTCTGGATCATTGCTACTAACGGTTCAGGAACAAATTAAAGATCGTAGTTTGTTCTATTACGGGCAAGAATTGAATACAACCACTTATAACTTGGCTCGTATGAATTTAATGATGCACGACGTTTCATATATGAATATGGATTTACGTAATGCTGATACTTTGGAAAGTGATTGGCCTGATGGCGTCGATTCAGATGGTGTTGATCATCCACGTAGCTTTGATATGGTTGTAGCTAATCCACCATATTCAGCTCACTGGGATAATAACGATAATAAAATGAAAGATCCACGTTTTAAAGAATACGGTGGTTTAGCACCAAAGACTAAAGCTGACTATGCATTCTTACTTCATGGGTTATATCATTTGAGCAATGAAGGTACTATGGCAATTGTTTTACCACATGGTGTTCTATTCCGTGGTGCTAAAGAAGAAAAAATTCGTAAAGCATTGTTAAATAAAAATCAAATTGATGCTGTGATTGGTTTACCTGCTGGATTATTCTATTCAACTGGAATTCCAACATTAGTTATGGTTTTGAAGAAGAATAAGACGAATAAAAATGTCATGTTCATTGATGCAAGTAATAATTTTGAAAAAGGTAAAAATCAAAATATCCTTCGTGACGATGATATTAGCAAGATTATCAATACATACAAAGAACGTAAAGATGTTGATAAGTATGCTCATATTGCTCCAATGAGTGAAATTGAAGAAAATGATTTCAATTTAAATATTCCACGTTATGTTGATACTTTTGAACCTGAACCAGAAATTGACTTGGGTGAAGTTACTAAAGAAATTCAAAGAAATAACAAAAAAATTATGGAAAATAAAAATGAGTTGCTTTCAATGATGAAAGAACTCACTTCTTCTGATGAAAAGACTCAAAATGATCTTGATGACTTTATCTCTATGTTGAGTGATGAGGTGAATAATCATGGATAAAAAAATGGTGCCTAAGGTTCGATTTAAAGGGTTTACTGACGATTGGGAACAGCTTGAATTATCTAAAATGGTAGATGTTTATGACGGGACTCATCAAACACCTAAATATCAAAAATCTGGAATAATGTTTTTGAGTGTTGAAAACATAAAGACATTGAAGTCTAATAAATATATTTCCAAAGAAGATTTTGAACAGGATTTTAAAGTATATCCTCAAAAAGGAGATATACTAATGACTCGTATAGGAGATATAGGAACTGCAAATATGACACAAATTAATGATCCCGTCGCATATTATGTCAGTCTAGCACTAATAAAGCCCTTTAAAATTAATTCAAACTTCTTAACGTTTTCTATATCATCCGATTCTGTTCAACGTGATTTGTGGAAAAGAACACTACATGTTGCATTTCCTAAGAAAATTAATAAAAATGAAATAGGAAAAATACAAATTAGTTTTCCAAATGAAAGTGAACAAATTTCAATAGGAAAAATTTTAATATTGGTTTCTGAATGTATAACTCTACAACAACAGCAGTTAAACTTATATATCAAGCTAAAAAAAGGATTATTGCAAAAACTATTCCCTAAAAATGGGGAAATGGTACCTGAGATAAGATTTGCTGATTTTACTGGAGATTGGGAACA
>OMJG01002031.1_pt1 | contig 10532 bp, 10 predicted proteins | sample 1646431 | NCBI WGS metagenome assembly OMJG01 (sample SAMN03771674, study PRJEB25209) | food metagenome | isolation source: Cotija cheese | place: Mexico:Jalisco,Michoacan | collected 2011-12-12 | reverse complement strand
CAGGCGCTGCCCGCCGCGGCCAGCACGCCCTCGCCCACCGCGGCGGTCCGCAGCTCTCGAGCCGCGGCCCGGGGGTTCTCCGACGCCGCGATCGCCGAGACCACGCAGATCCCGTCCACCCCGGCCCCGCGCAGCAGCGACAGACGATCCGTCCGGATCCCGCCGATGCCCACCGCGACCAGCCCCGCGGCCCGCGCCGGACCGGCCAGCGCGGCCAGGCCCTCCGGACCCAGGGGCGCTGCGGCGTCGGTCTTGGTGGGCGTCGCCCACACGGGGCCGATCCCCACCAGGTCCGCCACCCCGGACTCCGCCGCGGCGCGCACCTCCTCCGGGGTGGAGGCGGATACGCCCACCATCCGCTCCGGGCCCACGGCCCGGCGGGCCACCGCCAGGGAGGCGTCGGACTGCCCTACGTGCACGTGCAGCCCCAGGCGCTCGGCCACCCCGACGCGGTCGTTGACCACCAGCGCGGCGGTGCGTCCCAAGGCGTCCTCCGCCCGGCGCACCGCGTCTCGGCAGGCGCGGGCCAGGGCGAGGAATGCGGCGTCGTCGGCGTGCTTATCCCGCACCTGCACGATCCCCGCGCCCCCGGCCACGGCCTCGTACACCACGTGCGGCACCCGCTCCGGCCCGCCGCACAGGGCCGTGTCCGTGATGAAGTACAGCGCGGGGTCCAGACCCTCGGGGATCATGCCAGCTCCTCCATCCCCACCAGCTCGACGACGCCGGCCCCGTCCAGTGCGTGCAGCGCGTCCAGCCAGGCGACCCGGAAGGAGCCCGGCCCCCTGGCCTCGCGACCGGCCAGGATCCCGGCCGCCCCCAGGTGGGCGTGTGCGGCCAGCACGGCGTCGTGGGCGTCGGGGTGAACCGGGGGCGTCTTCCGACCCGGTGCGGCGCCATCCGAGGACTGCGCGGCCCGCGCGGCGTCGGTCTCTGGCGAGGTGCCGTTGGCCGGCCCTTCGGCCGCGGGCTCGGCTTCCCCGCCGACGGTGCGCGGGTCCTCCCGCACGGCCCCCAGGTACGCGGCGACCACCGCGCCCAGCGCGCAGCCGGTGCCGATCACCAGGGGCATCAGCGCGTGGCCGCTGACCAGTCGGGTGACCCGGTGCGCGGAGACGATCAGGTCCCGCTCCCCGGACACGGCCACCACGGCACCGGTGCGCTCGGCCAGGGCGCGGGCCGCCTCCAGTGCGGAATCCACGGTGTCCGTGGCGTCCACCCCGCGACCGCCCGCACCCTTCCCGGCGAGGGCGGAGACCTCGCTGGCGTTGCCGCGGATCGCCGCCGGAGACAGCTCGAGGACCTCCCGGGCGAAGCCGGTGCGCGGTTCGAGCACGCCCACCGCCACCGGATCCAGCACCCACGGCACCCCGTGCTCCCGGGCGCCGGCGATGCCGCGGCGGTAGGCCAGCAGGTTCTCATCGGAGGGGTTGCCCACGTTGACCAGGACGCCGTCGGCCAGACCCGCGAAGACGCCGGCCTCCTCCGGGTGGTCCACCATCGCCGGGGACGCGCCGACAGCCAGGAGTACGTCCGCGCTGATCTCCCGGACCACGGAGTTGGTCATGGCGTGGACCAGGGGGCCGCGGGATCGCACGGCGTCCACGGCCGCGGCCACGCGCGCGGCCAGGTCGGGGCCGGAGCCGGGAGATGCGGAGGTCGAGGCGGGGCCGCGGTGCGATGCGGCGTCGGGGGCTTGGGAGTTCCGGGGTTTCCGAGATCCCCGGGGGTCCCCAGGCGTGCTGAAGTGCGTCATGGTGACGTCCCTTCGCTAGTGCTGGCTAGATCAGGTTCCAAGGGTCTGCTCTCAGCCGCCCACGGGCGGCACCCCTCGTCACGGGCTCCCCGCGCGGCGCCGGTTGCGACGGCCGCAGGGGAGGTTCGGCCGCATCCTCGCGACCGACTCAGGCCTCACTGTAGTACGCATCACCGCCACGAGAGCGTTCGTTTCGGGACGGGTTCGTCGTTTCGGGACCGGAATATCCCGTCCCGAAACGACGAACCCGTCCCGAAACGCTGGGATGGGTGGGGGTGGGGTGTCCACAGGGGCTGTCCACACCCGTGGAGAACTCACACCGGTGTGGTTCCCGACGACCCGCCCGTGCGGGCCCGTTCCACACCGATCCGGTCCCCTCATCCCCCGACATATCCCCACCTGTGGAAAACTCCGTGCACAACGGGTGGACCGCGGGCCGCCTCCGACGCCGAAGCTGTGGACGACTGTGGATAACGGCGACGCAGCGCGGCATCCGATCGGCGGGAGGCGCCCGGTCGAGGATCGGCGCGCCACCGAGAACGCGAACCCCGCGCCGCGAACCCCTCCTTGCCCCCGAATCCACCTCCAGATCCCCGATCTTCCGCGGAATTCCGGGGGATGCGCCCGGCCGTCAGATGCCCTCAGCGCACCGAGACCCCCGCAGAGCGCAGCCGGACCGGCACCGAGTTCGCACCGGACTCGCACCCGTCGCGCACCGCGGACGCGAAGGTGCGGGTCTCGGGTTCTCCACCGTCTCATCCACAGGTGCTGTGGAATGACAGCGCTGTGTTTCGTGCGAGGCGGGTCACCGTTCGAACATCCTCACCGGGGCCGAGGGCCCGCAGCGGGCGGTGTGCGACGGGCGCGGAAGACATGCGCGCACCGGCACTCGGAGACGTCTTCGAGTTGTTCACAATGTTGTGCACACCTGTGGATAACCTTCTCCACCGGTGTGCACCGCGACGCCGCCCGGACCCCGCGGTGCCCCACCGGCAGCACGCTCCGGCCCTGCGACACACCCCCGTCCCGGCCGGCTATTCCGCCCCGGCCCCAGATACGCCGCAGGGCGGCACCCGGATGCGAAGATCCAGGTGCCGCCCTGCGCGGCGGACGGAGTCGTCAATCGGATGCGGCGGGCTCAGGCTCCGTCGGCGGCTGTGAGGCGCCGCCGGATGCGGCGGACGACCAAGCCCAGGCCCCGCCGGGAACAGTCAGGCCCCCGGGAGCCAGCCCCCACCGGGAGCAGACGCACCCCGCCGGGGAGGGCCCGCTCAGGCCAGGAGGCTCGCCCCCGGACGGCCCTCGAAGGCCCCGGAGATCGCCAGGCGGCCCGGTCCGGTGAAGGCCAGCGCCAGCGCACCCACGGCCAGGACCAGCGGGAACTCGTAGCCGCCGTCGCTGGCGAAGAATCCGGCGGAGGCGTGGGCGAAGTAGATCGCGCCGAACATCTCCAGGCCCAGCAGCAGCCCGGCCAGCCGGCTGAGCAGCCCCACGATCAGGGCGATGCCGCCGATGAACTCCAGGTACGCGGCGAAGGCCGCGGACCGCTCGGCGGCAGGCACGCCCATCTGCGCGAAGTTCGCGGCGGTGCCGTCCACGGTCCAGGTGTGGATCTTCTGCCAGCCGTGCATCAGGAAGACGATGCCCAGCACCACACGCAGCAGGAGCAGGCCGAAGGAGGCGCGGAAAGTCGAGGTCTCGTTGCGGTAGCTCATAGTCGGCTACTTTACCGATCAATGAAATTTCCGCTAGGGGTTCGTCACAGAAGGCGACGTCGGGGCGTCACCTCTCGGCGTCGTCCCCCGGGCAGGCCTCCCCCAGGCGGGGACGCTGCCCGCGCTCCAGCTGCGCGTTGATCACCGCGGAGGGCTTCCCGCCCAGCAGCGCCTCGCCGATGCCGGCCAGCTGGGTCACCTGGCGGCGGGTCAGGTGGTTGAACACCGAGCGGCGCACCTGCTCCACGTGGCCTGGGGCCGCGGCCTCCAGCACCTCGAGCCCGACCGGCAGCAGGTGGCACAGGGTCACCCGCCGGTCCACCGTGGAGGTGGAGCGGCGCACGAAGCCCTGCTCCTCCAAGCGCTTGACCACCCGGGAGAGCCGAGCCAGGCGGGTGGAGGTCTGCGCGGACAGATCGGACATGGACAGCCGCTGCTCCGGAGCCTCGGAGAGCATCGCCAGGACCATGTACTCCACGAAGCCCAGACCGGAATCCCGCTGCAGCTGGTTCTCCAGCTGGCCGGGCAGCTGGAACATGATCGAGGACAGGCACAGCCAGGCGTCGCGCTCCTCGGGGCTCAGCCACTGCGGCTCCTCCGCCCCGTCCGCCGCTGCGCCTGCTCGATCACTCGTCATGGTGCTCATGTTCCTCGTGGAGCTCGTCGTAGCGCAAACGGGCGAAGGGCGTGCGGACCAGCACCGCGGAGCGGGCGATCGCCATCGTGCCCACGGCCGAGGTCATCAGCTGCAGCACGATGATGATGACGGCCTTCACCGCATCGCCGATCCCCGGCTGCAGCACCAGGGCCCCGAGGACCACCAGCACGATCCCCAGGCCCCCGGCGGTCCCCACCGCGGAGACCCTGCTGTACGCATCCGGGAACTTCAGCAGCCCCAGGGCCGCCGTGGCGAAGACCAGCGCTCCCACCACGGTCAGGATCCCGCCGAGCCACATCCAGATCTCACTCATCGCTTCCCCCTCGTCAGCGCCCGGGCCAGCGAGATCGCGCTGAGGAAGCCCAGCAGGGCCGCGATCAGCACGATGTCGAAGGTGTAGGGGTTCGCGGTGCGCACCCCCAGCAGGGCCAGCAGCCCGATGATCCCGAAGGTCAGCAGGTCCGCGGCATTGGCCCGGTTGGCGTCGTCCGGTCCCTTGAGCATCCGCACGGTGGAGGCCAGGCAGGCCAGCACCAGGATGCCGATGGCGATATCCACCGCGAGCATCACCGCTCCTCCTCTCCCCGGGCGGCCCCCCGGGATGCGTCCGCCGGCTTCCTGCGCAGCCCCGCGAGCAGCCGGTCCTCCATCTGCCGCAGCGCCTCCCGCTGCTCCCGCGCATCCGTCGCGTACAGCCCGTGCACGTACAGCACGCGGGCGCCGTCGTCGGGATCCCGCTGGATGCCGAGGGTCAGGGTCCCGGGGGTCAGCGTGATCGTCGCGGCCAGCAGGGTCACCTCGACGTCGGTGCGGCAGCGGGTGCGCAGGCGCACGATGCCGGGGGTGCTGGACTGCCCCGGGGTGAGGTTGTCCCGCATCACCGCCGCGGAGGAGACCACGATCTCCTTGGCGAACCACAGCAGGAAGAACAGCATGCGGAAGGGCCAGCTCAGCCAGCTCACGAGGTGCTCACCGCCTCAACATATGCGGACACGTGCATCAATCCCTGGGCGGCGGTCTCGGACAGCCCCATGAGCAGCTGCCCGCCCACGCCCAGGCCCAGGGTCACCACCGCCAGCACGACGCCGGGCAGCGCCAGCTTCAGCGGAACCCGCGGCATAGCGCGCACCCGGGTGCCGGACCCCTGCTCGGTGATCAGCAGGCCTCCGGACGCACCGGAGTCGGGATCCCGATCCGGGACCTCGGGCAGGCTCTGCGGGTCCCGCCCCCAGAACATCCCGGACCAGATCTTCAGCATGGACAGCAGCGTGACCAGGGAGACCACCACCATCACCACCACCGCGGCGATCTGGTGGTCCTGCACCGCGGCCAGGATCAGGCTGAACTTGGCGACGAACCCGGAGAACGGGGGGATGCCGGCCAGGGACAGGGCCGCGGCGAAGAAGGCGGCGGCGATCAGCGGCTCCCGCTTGGCCACCAGGGCGAAGCGGTCCAGCCGATCCGTACCGTAGGTGACCTCGATGGCCCCGGTGGACAGGAACAGGGAAGCCTTCACGATCATGTGATGCAGCAGATAGAAGATCCCCGCGGCCAGGCCCAGCTCGGTGAACAGGGCCACGCCCAGCAGGATGTACCCGATCTGGCTGATCATGTGGAAGGCCAGGATGGAGCGGGAGCCCTGCTGCCCCACGGCCCCGAGCACGCCCAGCGCCATCGTCAGGCAGAACAGCAGGACGCCGACCCACAGGTACCGGGCGTCCCCGCCGAACAGCAGGGCGTAGATCCGGTAGATCCCGTAGATCGCGACCTTGGTGTGCAGCCCGGAGAACAGCGCCGTGATCGCCGGGGAGGTGGACGGGTAGGCCCGGGCCAGCCACCCGTGCACCGGGACCACCGCGGCCTTGATGCCCAGGGCCAGCAGGCAGATCGACGCGGAGACCGCGACCATCCCGTCGCGGCGGGCGGCACCGGCCAGCTCCGCGATGTTCACGGTGCCGGCGCTGGCGTAGATGAACCCGACGCCGGCCAGGAAGATCGTGGAGGTCAGCAGGTTCACGGTCACGTACAGCCGGGCCCCGGAGACCTGCCGGAAGGCCCCGCGGCCCGGGCCGGCCAGCACGTACAGGCCGTAGGAGGGCAGCAGCATGACCTCGATGAACACGAACAGGTTGAACAGGTCCCCGGTCAGCAGGGCCCCGTTGACCCCGGCCAGCAGCACCAGCAGCAGCGGCGCGAAGTACGGCGAGTCCGCCCGCCCGGAGGCGTAGGCGAAGGCCGTGCAGGCGAGGGTCAGGATCCCGGTGACCACGATCATCAGCGAGGAGAGCATATCCGCGACGAAGGGGATGGCGATGCCCACCGGCCAGCTGCCCACCCCGTGGGCCACGGCCCCGCCGGGCAGGTCCCCGGCCGCGGAGAACAGCCACACCATCCACCCGCCGACGGCCACGGAGGCGGCCGTCACCAGGTTCACCACGACGGCGTGCAGGACGATCCTGCGTCCGAGGACCACCAGCAGGCCCGCGGCCACCAGCGGCACCGCGACCATGAGCGGCAGCATCGCCGGGCTCAGCAGGGACGGGCTCATCGGCGCACCTCCTCGATCGGCTTCTCGTCGATCGGCTTCTCGTCCTTCGGCTCCGCGTCGTTCGGCTCCGCGTCGTTCGGCTCCTCGGGCAGCGGATCCGGCGGAACCTCGCCCTCGCCCCGGGTGTCGTCGTTCTCCCCGCCGGTCACGGCGAGCACGAGCATGAAGATGGTGATCGCGAAGGCGATCACGATGGCCGTCAGCACGAAGGCCTGCGGCAGCGGGTCGGCGACCGCGGAGGCGTCCGCGGCGGTGCCGAAGGGCTCGGTGCGCTGGTGGGTCCCGCCCGCGCTGATCAGCACGAGGTTCCCGGCGTGGCCCAGCAGGATGAAGCCCAGCACCACGCGCAGCATCTCCCGCTTCATGAGCAGGTACACGGCACCCGCGGTCAGCAGGCCCACGGCGATCGCCACGGTCATCGGGATCCTCCTTCCTCGGTGCTCTCCTGGTTCTCGACGCCGCCCGCGCCCCCGATCCCTTCGGAGGTCGACCCGCCGGGTCCGGCTGCCCCGCGCGCGGCCCCCACGGGCTCGCCGCGGGTCTCGGCCGGGTGGGCGTCGTCGAAGCCGTCCTCGGCGGCGTCGGCGGGCGGATCGGAGTCCTGGATCTCGTCCGGGCTGGCCTGCCCGTGCTCATCGGCCCGGCCCAGCTTGTTCAGGGCCACCAGGATCACCCCGAGCACCCCGAAGTACACGCCGAGGTCGAAGATCAGCGGGGTGGACAGCTTCAGCCCGAAGACCTCGAATTTGATCGGCGTCAGGAAGGAGCCCTTGAGGAAGCCGACCAGACCGGTCACGGTGCCCAGCAGGATGCCCGAGCCGATCAGCAGCTGATAGGGCCAGCGGATCTTCGCGGCCGCATCCGACGGGGCGGCCAGGTACAGCAGGGCGAAGCCCGCCCCGCCGACCAGGGCCGCGATGAACCCGCCGCCGGGCTCGTAGTGCCCGCGCAGCAGCAGGTACACGGACAGCAGCACGATCACCGGCAGCAGCAGGTGCGCGGCCGCCCGCAGGAGCACCCCGTTCGCCTCGGCGTCGACCAGCGGGGTCCGCTCCCGGTAGCTGGCCCGGCGCACGCGCACCGGCGGGCGGGCCTTCAGCAGGGCCATCATCGCCAGGCCGGCCACCCCCAGCACGGTCAGCTCCCCGAGGGTGTCCAGGGCACGGAAGTCCACGAGGATCGCGGCCACCAGGTTCAGCGCCCCGGTCTGCTCCTCGCCCCGGGTCAGGAAGTACTCGGCCGCCGCGGAGTGCTCGCGGCGCCCGGTCAGGGCCCACACGCCGAAGAACGCGGCCAGCCCGGCCAGCACGGCCACCACCGGCGCCAGCGCATCCCGGCCCCGCTCCCGCGCGAAGCGCTTGGGCAGGCGGTGCAGCAGCAGCACCATGACGACCACCGTCAGGATCTCCACCAGCAGCTGGGTGATCGCCACGTCGGCCGCCCCGAGGACGAAGAACCACAGCATCATCGAGAAGCCGACGACGCCGGTGACCACCACCGCCGCGATGCGGGTGCGGGCGACCACCGTGGCCGCCACCCCGGCGCCCAGCAGGACCAGCAGGGCCCAGTCCCAGGGCCGGGAGCGGTCCCCGACCGTCGCCGGCAGCTGATCCAGCCCGTCCAGGCCGAACAGCCCGGCCACCGCGATCACCACGAGGAACAGCACCGGGGGCAGCAGGTGCCGGCGCGGGGCGTTGGTGGCCGTGGCCTGGGAGACCCACTCGCCGCACCGGATGATCCCGGTGCGCAGGCCCTCCACCGCGGCCAGACCGGAGACGGGGCTGGCCAGGGGCTGGAGGATCGGCTCCAGGGCCCGGCGCTTCCAGACCAGCACCAGACCGGTCGCGATGACCAGGGAGGAGACCAGCAGCGGGGCGTTGATCCCGTGCCATAGGTGCAGGTGGACCTCCTCCGCGTGGCCGACCACCGACGCCGAGGCCTCGGTGAACAGCCCGTCCAGCAGGCCCGGGCGGATGCCCAGCACCAGCCCGGCCGCCGCTGCGAGGCCCGGAACCGCCCAGAACAGGGGCGAGGCCTCGCGCACCGGACGGGCGGCGTCGTCGTCCTCCGGGCGGAAGGCGCCGCCGCGGCTGTGCTCGGCGAAGGCCGCCCCGTCCCGGGTGAACGCCCCGAGCACCAGGCGCGCCGAGTAGGCGAAGGTGAACACCGAGGTCAGGGCCAGGCCCGCGGTGCCCAGCACCACCACGGCCGCCAGATGCGGGTACTCGATGTACGCGGTGAACATCTCCTCCTTGGAGATGAACCCGAACAGCAGGGGGATGCCGGCCATCGACGCCGCGGCGAGCACCGCGATGACCCGCAGCACCGGCATCCGCACGTCCATGACCGCCAGGCGCCGCATGTCCCGGGTGCCGGCCTGGTGGTCCACCACGCCGACCACCATGAACAGGGAGGACTTGAACAGCGCGTGGGCCGCGGTGTGCACGGTCGCGGCGGTCAGCGCCTCCGGGGTGCCGACGCCGACCATCGCCACCAGCAGACCGAGCTGGGAGATCGTGGAGTACGCCAGCAGCTCCTTGAGGTCGTAGCGGCGCACGGCGGAGAAGGCCCCGAGCAGCGCGGTGATCAGCCCCGCGGTGATCAGCAGGACGCTCCACACCGGGACCCCGGCCAGCACCGGGGAGAAGCGCAGCAGCACGTAGATGCCGGCCTTGACCATGGTGGCCGCGTGCAGGTACGTGGACACGGGGGTGATCGCCACCATCGAGTCCGGAAGCCAGGACTGGAAGGGGAACTGCGCGGACTTGGTGAAGGCGGCGACGGCCAGCAGGACGGCCACGGTGACGGTGAAGGCGGGGTCCTCCCGCCACACCGGGGAGTCCAGCACCCGGGACAGGCTCGAGGTCCCGGTGCCGGCGATCATCACGCACACCGCGCTCAGCAGCGCCAGCCCGCCCAGCACGGTGACCAGCAGGGTGCGCACCGCCGGCTGCCGGGCGGCCGGCCCGGAGCGGGAGATCAGGAAGAAGGAGCACAGAGTGGTGCCCTCCCACGCCACGAACATGACGACGAGGTCATCGGCGAGCACCAGCAGCAGCATGGACGCCGCGAACAGCGTCATCCACACGTAGAAGGAGTCCTGCCGGGCCCGGCCCAGATACCCCGGGGAGTAGCACATCACCCCGGCGCCGATGAGCAGCACGAGCATCGAGAAGAGCATCGCCAGCCCGTCCAGGCGCAGGTCCAGGCCGACGCCGAGGCTGGGGATCCAGTCCAGGTGCTGGACGGGGACGCCGTCGGAGCCGGTGAAGGCCAGGATCAGCAGGGCCGCGGCACCCAGCAGCGGCAGGCTCAGCACCCACCCGGCGTTCCCGCCGAGGGGCGGGACAGCGGTGAGGCGAGCAGACAGGCGAGGCCCACCAGGGCCAGGGAGCAGAGCAGCAAGGTCCATCCTCGGTCTGTAGCAGATCAGGGTCCGTAGGGTGGGCGCAGCGGCCGCGAAGGGCCGCCAGCCGACGCAGACGGCGGACGTCCGCCGTCGCTGCTCAGCGCGGCGGCTCGACTCCGGCCTGCGGCTGCCCCCACGTGGAGAGGTATCCGTTGGTGCCCGGGTGCGCGAAGGCGCACCGCTGACGCCGCGCGGGCAGCACGGGATCGGGCAGGGAGGCAGACATGCCGAGAATTCTAACAGCATGCTTCCCCGCCCCCACCACCCTCGCCACCCGCGCCGAGTCATCGATTCCGACGGGTTTTCGGCCGAAAATCCGTCGGAATCGATGACTCGGCGCGGAAGGGGCGAGCGGAGAGAGGGGGTCGCGGGGGCGTCTCGTGCGGGAAATTCCCATGAATCTCTCGTATCCTGCCCCTCGGGACGCCCCTCCAGCCGGCCCGCGC
>OMJG01002029.1_pt1 | contig 10538 bp, 12 predicted proteins | sample 1646431 | NCBI WGS metagenome assembly OMJG01 (sample SAMN03771674, study PRJEB25209) | food metagenome | isolation source: Cotija cheese | place: Mexico:Jalisco,Michoacan | collected 2011-12-12 | reverse complement strand
TCGTAGGCATCAACAACTAATACAACACCGTCTACCATTTTCATAATACGTTCAACTTCGCCACCGAAGTCAGCGTGTCCTGGTGTATCTAAGATATTAATTCTAGTGCCTTTATAATCAACCGCAGTATTTTTTGCTAAAATTGTAATACCACGTTCTCTTTCTAAATCATTTGAATCCATTGCACGTTCGTCAACATGTTCATTCTCACGGAAAATACCAGATTGTTTTAATAATTCATCTACTAAAGTTGTTTTACCATGGTCAACGTGAGCGATAATAGCAATATTACGAACGTCATTTCTTAAATTTGTCATACTAAATTTCCTTTCTTGAGTAAATTCCCACTTCAATTTGCAACTTTTTTATTATATCATATTATTGAGCAAAGAATAATAAGGTGGGGTTTGAATGCAGAAAAAAAAATCACATGCGATTTTTTGGGTATACACAGTTCTAGCAGTTCTGTTCCTTTTACTGTTCAGTTTCAGTATCGGAGCTAAGAGCTTACCATTCGCGATTATTACATTTGTAATCATGGTTGGTATCTTCGGCGCAGGATTTGCTACGAAAAAGAAATACCGAGAAAATGGCTGGCTATAAGCGAATTGACATATTTGTAACAAAGGTATCCATTTATTGCAGTACCCTGCATAATGGAGATTACTCATAAATTTCAGTCAAAAGAAAAAGGTTGGGTTCATGCCATGCAGCAGATGAGCAGCTTAATGCTCATTTGCTTATGCATACATGGTCCCGACCTTTTTATTGTTTGTATCTTGCGTGCAGTGCTTCTAAGGTTTCTTTTTCAGAAAGCATATGCTTATTCAAAATCTCTTCATGCACTGCTTGGTTGCCTACTAAAACAGAATGAGGTTGTGTCAGTTCTAAAGGTTTGCCTAATAAATCCGAACCGACGCCGCCTACTTCATTTAAAATAATCAAACCGCCTGCAAAATCCCAAGGCTGTAATCTTGGTGTCATATATGCAGCGAGTTTGCCTCGCGCGACATTCACGATTTCTAAAGCTGCTGAACCGTAAGCCCGTGCGCTTCTCGCATCATCTACTACCTTTTTGAATATAACACCTATTTGCGGCTTTGTTAACCAGTTTGGATTAATTCCAATTAAACTTTTCTTCAATTCGCTGCCTGCAATCGGTTTCAACGGATGTTCATTCACAAATGCACCCTCGCCGGCTTTAGCATGATACAATTTGTCGTTCATCACGTCATAGACAAATCCTGCATAAGGTTTGCCGTCGTTATAAATACCGATGGAAATGGCAAAATTTTCTTGCTGATGCACAAAGTTCAATGTACCATCAATCGGATCAATCACCCATACGACTCCTTCAGGTTTCAATTCAGACATCGGCTTGCCATGTCCTTCTTCCCCTATCACCTGCGCATCTGGATAATTCTCCATGATATTATTGTAAATAAAATCCTCCGTTGCTTTATCAACATTGGTTACTAAATCATTCGGGTTAGATTTTGTTTCAATATCTATTTCTTCTTGCATCATTTTTCGTATATTATTGCCCGCTTCAATCACGAGCCCTTTTGCGTAATCATATACTGCCATGTCGAACACCCCTTCATTGTTATTATAACGCTTTCTATACTGTAGGAAATTGCATCTGCTCTGTTTGTCTATCCAAATTATGCTACAATATTTTCAATACAACAAACAGGAGGCAAATGATGTCTAAATTTACTTTTACTCAACAAAACTTTAAAGTCTTTGAAGTTCCAGGTTTAGAAGGACGTATGGCTGCCATTGAATCAGAAATTCAACCTAAACTCGCAGCTCTTGGTGATTACTTCACTGATTTCTTGAATACCCACACGCCTGATGAGTTCTATGCACATATTGCAAAACATGCTCGCCGTACAGTTAATCCGCCTAAAGATACCTGGGTGGCCTTTTCAACTAATAAACGCGGTTATAAAATGCTGCCTCACTTCCAAATCGGTCTCTACGAAGATCAAGTCTTTGTCATGTTCGGTGTCATGCATGAAGCTAAAAATAAAAATCATTACATTGAAGTCTTTGACAAGCACTTTGATGAGATTGAAAACTTGCCGGAGGATTACCGGATTTGTACGGACCACGTTAAAATGGAAAAACCATTGATTAAAGACCTTACTACTGATGAGTTGCATGAAGCATTACATCGCGCTCATCAATTGAAAAAAGGCGAATTTTTCATTGCACGTACATTATCCCCTAAAGCACCAGAACTTAAAACTGATAAAGCCTTTAAAAGTTATTTAGAAGATACTTTTGAGCAATTACTTAAGTTTTACTCATAATAGCATACTCTAAAACTTATAACTACACTCAGGATTATTTCCACGCCTTTTCTGTTTTAACAGATGAGGTGTTTTTTCTATAAAAAATTTGTGTCGTTCTACGCTAAAAAAGCGTTCACATTAAATTTTTAGGTTGACCTAACTTTATTTTTACTTTATTATTGAACAATATTAGAAGTATTAGAAGCGGAGGTGACCTTCTTGAGTAAAAAGCAGGTCAAATATGACACTGACAGTTTAAATGAAGTCAATAATTCTGTCAGTTTTAACTCCAGCAGCAGTATCAAACAGAAATTCTTGTCTTTCTTAGGACCTGGATTACTGGTCGCTGTTGGCTATATGGATCCAGGTAACTGGATTACATCTATGCAAGGCGGTGCGAAATACGGATATATTCTGCTGTTTATTATCCTTGTCTCCAGTTTGTCTGCCATGCTCTTACAAAGTATGACTGTCAGATTAGGAATCGCATCAGGCTATGATTTAGCACAAGTTACGAAACATTACTTGAACAAACCTTTAGGCTATATATTCTGGATTATAGCTGAACTCGCAATTATCGCAACCGATGTTGCCGAAGTAATCGGGAGCGCGATTGCACTTGACCTATTATTCGGAATTCCTTTAATCGTCGGGGCTATCATAACCGTGTTAGATGTATTTATCTTATTGTTCATTATGAAATTCGGTTTTAGAAAGATTGAAGCGATTGTTGGAACATTAATATTTACAGTCTTAGCTATCTTTATCTTTGAAGTCTATATTGCTTCTCCGGATGTAACACGTATCTTAAACGGCTTTATCCCTAGCAGCAAGATTATTACGGAACACGGTGCGCTATATATTGCTTTAGGTATCGTAGGCGCGACAATTATGCCGCATAACTTATACTTGCACTCTTCTATCGTGCAATCACGTACTTATGACCGTAAAGATGAAGATTCTAAAGCACAAGCTATTAAATTTGCAACAATTGACTCTAACATTCAATTGAGTATTGCATTCATTATTAACTGTTTATTGCTGATATTAGGAGCCGCTTTATTCTATGGCGGCAATTCAGAAAGTCTTGGCGGATTCTATGACTTATACCACGCCTTGAAGACACAACCGTTATTAGGCGCTTCTCTAGGCGGTTTGATGAGCACCTTATTTGCTGTAGCACTACTAGCATCAGGTCAAAACTCAACGATTACGGGTACCTTAGCTGGACAAATCGTGATGGAAGGCTTTATCAATTTAAAAATACCGAATTGGTTGAATCGTTTAATCACACGTGGGATTGCTATCATTCCTGTCATCGTCTGCCTCATTATCTTTAACGGTAACGAAGCGATGATGGAACAATTGCTGGTCTTCTCACAAGTATTTTTAAGTATTGCCTTGCCGTTCTCATTGATTCCTTTACAACTTGCTACTAACAACTCAGATTTAATGGGTCGTTTTAAAAACAAATTATGGATTAATATTGTTTCTTGGATTTTAATTGGTGTGCTCAGTATTTTGAACATCCATTTCATTATTCAAACTTTCCAAGAGCTTTAAACACAACATAAAGGCCTCGCATCCTTACCGGAGCGAGGCTTTTATGTTGCTCTTTTATTTCTTATCATCTAAATCGTGACGGCTTGGTCGTTCGTCATTATTTCGGCGACGTTGACTTGTTAAGTCATTGTTGCTGATATCATCTTTGTTGTCTTCATAGAAAGTTTCTTCGTCTTTTTCGACAAATTCATTTCCTTTTTTATCATAACCACGTTCCTCAGTATAAATACGTTCTTCTTTAGGATTGTGATTATTTTCTTGATGCTGGTTATTTTCATGTTCGTGTTTTTTGCCGCCTAAAACACCACTTTCGCGTCTTTCTCTTTCTTTACGATTGTGTGCAGCATGTTCTGCTTCTGAATAATGTTCAGGGTCTTCTAAGTTTGGATCTACTTTACCTTTTTTATGCAATTCATCTAAATCGTCATCTTTGCTTGTTGTAGCATCAAAGTAACCGTGTTTTCTATCGTATTCTTGATTTTCTCTATGCTTCTTCTGACTTCTTCTTACAAATAACATAATGCCTGCAATGAAGAATAAGATTGAAGCGATGAAGTTAGATAAGAATACGCCGATTACTGCAGCAATAACGAGTAAAACACCGCCTAAAATACGGTTTTTCTTACTTAAAACAATACCTATTGCTGCGATGATGGCAACTACAATTAATGATACCGCTTCAAAAATCATTGAGTGTTGCAAGTATGAGGCAGACATACTTGAATCGCCTTGTTTTAATAATAATTTAGATATTGCGCCTTTCCCCATGGCTAAACCTATGAGAAACAATAAGGTATATAGTAGGGTTAAACCTACACCAATCCAACCTATCACTCTCTCTAATTTTCTATTCATGGATTTACCCTCCTGATTAGGCAAGATCGAGGTTGCATCTTTATTTATTGTTCGCTAACCTCAGCCGTTATTTTAAGGCCATATGAACTGGTCTTATAATCGTTAATACCCTGTCAAATAAGGTTTATGCATGCATAGTTTCATATTACAACTAATTATTATATAAATTGCATTTGAATTCATTACTTTGTCGAAAATAAAAAATAACGGTTAAATCTACATATTAATATAGACCTAACCGTTACTTATTTATTTATCTTCTTTTGTGTCATCTGTTGGTGTTTCAGTATTATCTGTTGTTTTATCCTTTGGCTTTTCCGGCTCAGGATGTTCAGATTTTTGCTGACTGAAGGAACGACGCTCTTCAAAATTCATACGACGTTGGTTTACTGCACTCGGACGTTGCTTACGGAGTTCTTTCGCGCGTTTTTTACGTTCTTTCTTTTCACGCTTACGTGCTGCTTTCTCTTCAGGTGTTTCACCTTTACGTGGTTCATTGACACGATTTTGTATTTCTTCTTCAGATTCGTTGTTGCCTTCTATTTCATCAATGCGTGCTTGTTCACGTTCATAAGCGTCCATCTCTTGTTCTTCTTTTACTTCATCTGCAGATTTTTGTTTATATTTAGCTTGTCGTGATAAGAACTGTGGTTCGTCTTCATAATCAGCTTGCGGATTCTGTTCATCTTGATAGCGAGCATCCGCTTCAGCACCTCGTTCTTTTTCAGGACTGTATACGCGAGTATCATCCTCTTCTTCTGCAAGTTCTCTATCACGTTTTTCATATGCAGGTTCATGACGGGGACGACGATTGCTCTCATCTTCATAATCATCTTCGTAACGTCCTCTGCCTCTATCGTATTCAGGACGATTGTAATAATCATCTCGTCCATAATCGTAATCACGGTCATAAGGACCATAGCCGCCTGGATAATAAGGCACTGATTCAACACGATCTTTACGGGCAAACATCATAATTGCTACGATAAAGAAAAGAATAGGTATAATGACAGTCGCAAGCAATAACACAAGCGGTAAAGTAATAATTGATGCAATTAAAAACAGAATACCAGACAGCACTCGAATATTCATCGAAATAAGTGCTAAGAATGAAATTAATAAACAAACAATTAAATACACTATTACTGCCCATATTCCATTTTGCAGCCAAATGACAAATTGAGTGGTATTCAACCCGTTATTCGTCAATACTTGTTGCGCAAATTCATTATTGGTCAATGTTTGTTCTAACTTTTGGATGGAGGTATCATTGCTGAATGACACCAGCGCAATAAACATTGTGGCTACCGTAAGCAGCAGCAAACCAATCCAGTTCAGCCACCCCAGTACTTTTTCTGCCACTCTGCTCACTGGCCGTTTAATTTGTGTGTATTGTGGTTCTCCAGACATCACTAACACTCCCTATTACATTTTACTTATCTATTTTTATTGTAACGTCATTTTAAAATTCAAAAAATGTTCGTTATAATCACTTAGAATATCTTTACCCAAATCTTTATATACTTCAAGCCTATTTTGAGTATCTTTCGTCGGATAAAATCGATGGTCGTTGCGAATTTCAGCCGGTAACATTTGTGCAGCTGCTTTATTCGGTGTTGCATATCCGACCCATTCTGTATTTTGTTTACTATTTTTGGCATCTAACAAGAAATTAATAAATTGGTAGGCACCTTCTTTATTTTGAGCGGTTTTAGGAATTACCATATTATCAAACCATAAATTCGAGCCTTCCTTAGGCACGACATAATTAAACTCAGGATGTTCTTGAACGATAGGTGCAGCAGCACCGCTCCAAACGACTGCGATATTTGCTTCATGCTGTTCTAACATCATAGTGACTTCATCGCCTACTACCCCTTTAACTTGAGGTGCCAGATGACTCAGATCATTCTCTGCTTGTTGCAAATGCTTCGGATTCGTATCGTTTAAACTATAACCTAATTTGTTTAAGCTCATGCCCATAATTTCTCGAGCACCGTCCACTAATATAATATCATTTTTAAACTTAGGATTATATAAACTCTGCCAACTTGTAAAATCTTCTTTCGGATAAGCTGCTTTATTATAAATAATCCCTACCGTTCCGAAAAAGTAAGGAATAGAATAGCGATTGTGCGGATCATAAGACATATTCATATAATCACTATCCAAATTTTTCATATTCGGCAACTTGCGATGATTTAAAGGTAATAATAAGTGATCCTTTTTCATCTTCTGAACCGTATACTCGCTTGTCTTCATTGGAATCAAAGGTTTCATATACGACTTTGATTCCGGTTTCTTTTTCAAATTTCTTAATCAAATCAGGGTCGATATATTCTCCCCAGTTATAAACATATATCTTCTTACCAGTCTTCTGATTATCCTCAGCACTATACCATTTGCTTAAACCTAAAAATAAAAGTCCGAGTACTAATGCGCCGATAATCAACTGAACCATTTTTTTCATCGCATCAAGCCTCGTTTCACAGATTGTCTTTTTTTAGTAGTATGCTGAATTAGGTAATAACCTGCAATTCCGATAACGATGACTGCAAAAATTAATGTCGAAATCGCATTGATTTCCATACTGATACCTTTACGCGCCATAGCATAGACTTCTACTGACAATACGCTGAATCCATTGCCCGTCACAAAGAAACTCACTGTAAAATCATCTAATGAATAAGTCAGCGCCATAAAAAATCCTGCAAGGACGGCCGGCATCAAATTAGGCAGCATCACACGATTCAGTATCTGCCATTCACTTGCACCTAAATCTCGCGCTGCATCAAACATATGCTGATTCATATCATAGAGTTGCGGCAAGATAAGAATAACCACAATTGGAATGCAAAACGCAATATGAGAAGTGAGCACTGTCCAAAATCCTAGTCCTAAACCTGTAAAATGGCCGATTGCTGTAAACATAATCAAAAATGAAGCACCAATAACCACATCTGAAGAAACGAGCAATACATTGTTTAATGTTAAAAATGTTAAGCGCAATTTCTTTTGTCGCAAATGATATAAAGCAATCGCACCAAACGTGCCTACTACTGTCGATACAGCCGCTGCAAGTAAAGCTACAGCAATCGTATTAAAGAGGATCGACATTAAACGGTCATCTTGGAAAAGCGTCTGATAATGTTCTAAGGTAAAATGTTCAAAATGTATCATATTGCCTGCTGAATTAAATGAATAGACCATCAGAAAAATAATTGGGATATATAATCCGATAATTAATGCACCAAGATATAATTTACCATACCATTTCATGAGCGTCTGCCTCCTTCATTGCCTGACTTGGTAATGATTAACACCAAAGCCATAAAGACAACCAACGCAATAGCGATGGTCGACCCCATTCCATAGTTTTGAATAACTAAAAATTGTTCTTCGATTGAAGTACCGATGTTCATCACTTTATTGCCGGCAATTAAACGTGTAATCATAAAGAGCGATAAAGCTGGAATAAACGTCACTTGTATCCCAGATAAGACGCCCTCTTTCGTCAATGGCAGAATAATTTTTCTGAAAGTCGTCCATTTGCCTGCTCCTAAGTCACTAGAAGCTTGTAATAAATTCTTTGGAATTGTTTTCATGCTATTGAAAATCGGCAGTATCATGAAAGGAATATAAATATAACTGGCTACAATAATAAAAGCGGGTGCTGTAAACAGCAAATCTGCTTTCGGAAGATGCAACCAACCTAGAATTTGATTGATAATTCCATCATGACTGAAAATCCCGATAAATGCATACGTCTTGAGGAGTAAATTAATCCATGTCGGGATAATCAAAATAAGAATCCATAAATTTTGATGAATGGAATAACTAATGAAGTACGCTGCAGGATAACTGATAACTAAAGTGACCAAAGTAATAATCGCCGCATACAAAATCGAGTAAGCCATCATCTTAAAATAACGGAACGAAAAGATTTGTTCATAATTCGTAAAACTGAAATGCCCATGAATATCTATGAAAGAAAAATAAATGAGTAAAATCACAGGTATAATAATAAATCCGATCATCCAAAGAATATAAGGTATAAACAACCACTTATTTAATTTACTCATTCTCGACTTCCTCATAACTTTCGATACGTTTGTCAAATTCTTCTTCAGTTTCTCCTGGCACCATGATATGAATCGCTTCCGGTTCAAAATATAAACCTACAGTACTGCCTACCTCAGCTTTCTTAGTCGTTTGAATCATCCATTCATATCCTTCTTGGTCCATACAGTTGATTTCATAATGCACACCTCTGAAAAGCAATGCATCTACCTTAGCTTGGAATAATCCTTCACTCGGCGGTGTAATCGTAATATCTTCTGGCCGTATCACTACTTCGATTTTTTGACCTGAAGGGATACCCATATCTACACATGCTATGTCTTTATCATAAATATTCACTAAGTAATCTTCGACCATAGTTCCTTCAATAATATTAGATTCGCCAATAAAGTCGGCGACAAACCGGTTTACAGGTTCATCATAGATATCTAAAGGCGTTCCGAATTGTTGAATCTTCCCATCTTTCAATACCACAATATAATCACTTAAAGCTAAAGCTTCTTCTTGGTCATGAGTGACAAATATAAAAGTAATGCCTAAACGTGATTGCAAAGCACGTAATTCATATTGCATTTCCGTACGCAATTTTAAGTCTAACGCTGACAAGGATTCATCTAATAATAAGATTTCCGGCTCATTGACAATGGCACGTGCAATGGCGACTCTTTGTTTCTGACCGCCGCTCATTTCTTCAATGCTGCGATGCTCATAGCCTTCTAACTTAACGAGTTTCAGAGCTTCTCTCACCTTTTCTTGAATCTCTGAATCTTTCTTTTTCTTCAGTTTCAAACCAAAAGCGACGTTATCGTAGACGTTCAGGTGCGGAAAGAGGGCATAATCTTGGAAGACGGTATTCACGGTACGTTTGTTTGCGGGAATCTTATTGATTGTCTTGCCTTGGTAAATAATGGATCCTGCGTCGGCTTGTTCGAAGCCTGCGATTAATTTCAGTATGGTTGTTTTTCCACAGCCGGATGGGCCTAACAGTGTATAAAAATGGCCGGGTTCGAAATCTAAATCGATATTATTTAATACTTGTTGGCCGTCAAATTGTTTGCTGACTGATTTCAGTGATAGTAAAGGTGTCATCTTTGTCTTTTCCTCCTATAAATATGACGCAGTCGCAACAATCATTGCCTTTGCGTATCTTTGTGTAGTATTCGAGAGTTGGTGATTGCTTTCTGCTTTGAAATAAAGTGCATCTCCTTCTCTTGCTGTATAAACTTCCTCACCTAAATTCAAGGTCAATACGCCTTCAAGACAGTAAATGAAGGTGTCTGACTCTGATGGTTTAAAGGTTTTGTAGTTGGTATGTGGACGCAGTGTAATAATTAGCGGTTCCATCTCAAATTCGTTAGAGCGATTAATTGGCCAATTTAATATGTACCCTTCATCATACTCGTCGTAAATAGCTTGTTCTGCTTTTGGATATAATATTTTTTCTTTTGGTTTCTCTTTGAAAAATACTTCTGGAGAGGTGCCAAGCACTTCTAATAAATGCAAAAAGGTTTCCATACTGGGAGAGGATTGCCCACTCTCAATTTGGGAAATATAACCTTTCGATAAATCTGTGCGTTCTGCCAATTCTTCTTGTGTTAAATTTTTTATTTTACGTAAGTTACGCAGTTTCTGACCAATATTCAAACTGTTCACCTATATCTTTCTATTTCAACTTAAATTTTTAAGTCTGTAAGATTTGATTTGTTTAGTATTACCAAACTTTTTGTTTAGCTATACTAT
>OMJG01002028.1_pt1 | contig 10540 bp, 7 predicted proteins | sample 1646431 | NCBI WGS metagenome assembly OMJG01 (sample SAMN03771674, study PRJEB25209) | food metagenome | isolation source: Cotija cheese | place: Mexico:Jalisco,Michoacan | collected 2011-12-12 | reverse complement strand
CATACGGCAATTGGGGGTCACGAAAAAGTATTATTGCCAGTGCTGATCAGAGTCTGCAGCGAACTGGTTTAGACTACTTTGATATTTTTTATAGTCACCGTCCTGATCCCGAGACACCAATGGAAGAGACAGCCGCTGCGCTTGATCAACTAGTACGGCAGGGCAAGGCGTTATATATTGGGCTTTCAAATTATAATGGTAAGCAGACGGCTGCCATGACCAAGATATTTGAAGCGTTAAGAACGCCATATATTATTCATCAACCGCGTTACAATATGTTTAATCGACAGGCAGAACAGGACTTGTTTCCTGTCCTGCAAGCGACTCACAAGGCGGCAGTGGTTTTTAGCTCACTGTCACAGGGATTGTTAACGGATAAGTATTTGCATGGGATTGCGACTGATTCACGGGCCAATAAGCAGACAATTCCTTTTTTGAGTCCAGTCCAGGTTGAGCAAACACTAACGACGGTGAAACGCTTGAATGAGGTTGCACAAAAACGTGGTCAAAGCTTAGCTCAAATGGCCTTGGCTTGGAATTTACGTCAGCCGGCCTTGGCTAGCGTTTTAATTGGTGCTAGCCGGCCAGAACAAGTGATCAATAACGTTGCAGCGTTGGATAAACTGACATTTAGCGAAGACGAGTTGTCAAGGATTGCGCAAATTCTGGCTGAACAACCGGCAATTGATTGGAATGCTGGGCGGGCGTAGCGTTTGGACAATTCGCTATAGCCCAACTAGTTGACAGATGATGAAATGTAAAAGAAAGCGCCATATCTAAGGATATGGCGCTTTCTGTACCTAATAGTTGGATTAATAATAACACATATTCCATACTAGTGCACAAATTTGTAAAAAGTCATGCATCACTATGATTAGGCCAGTCGTTCTCGATAGTGTTTGGGGGAGACCGCATATTCTTTTTTAAAAACGCGAGAGAAGTAGTAACTATCAGTATATCCAAGACGGTCGGCTATTTGTTGAATAGTGATATTTGTGTAGCTTAGGTAATAAGTGGCACGTTCCATCTTTAATTGAGTTATATACTGGTTAACGCTTTTTCCAGTAATCGATTTGAATATTCGACTAAGGTAGCTACTCGATATTTCCAGATGTTGAGCAATTGTATCTAGACGAATTGGTTCATCAATTTTATCGTAAATATAACTAATCGCAGTGTCAACGTAGGGACTGCCTTGGACACCGTTGCTTATTTTGCCTGTGTTTAATGATAGCTCGACCAACATAAGTCCTAGTAACTGTGAAGTGTACAAGCTTCGGTTGTATGTGAAGCCTGGAATATAGGTTTTAATCATTAACCAAAAGTATCGCATAATGGTGTCGACTTCATTACTTTGAATATGGTCAATAAAGAATGGTTTGTCGGTAAAAATATTGGGATAATCAGTTGCTAGTTTCCCAGTGAAGTGTAGCCAATAAATATCCCAGGGGTCGTTTTCGGAAGCTTGATAGACTTGTTTAACGCCTGGTGGCAGGATAATCAGTGAATATTGGTGAAGTTGATAGCGTACATGATTGATGGTTGCACTACCGGAGCCACCTGTACAGAAGATGATGATCCATTCTTCAGCGCCATGTTCCCGTGATACATAATGATACTCAGCATTGGGGAAAAAGCCGAGATTAGTCAAATAAAGATTAGATGTGATGGGAGTCGTAATAAGCTTTTCAATAAAGGTTTTTGGTAAGACAAATAAATATTCATTATCAAAGTTTTCTAAGCGTTTCATGATTAATTATCACTCCAATTATTAGTCGATTCAATACGATTACTGGTGGGGGAGGTGTCCGATAATCCATCTTTTTAATATGAAATTGCATTCAAAGAAAGCCCTTTCGATAATATCATAGTGCTAATGAATAACGAAAGGACGTATTACAGATGCTAAATACAATTACAGGTGTCTCGTTGACAGAAACCAAGCTGACAATTCCAACATATCAGACCAGTAAACCTGAAAAAAACCCAATGTTCCTAGAAAAGCGTGTCTATCAGGGAAGCAGTGGAAAAGTTTATCCTTTTCCAGTGACTGAAAAGATTTTGGACAAGAAGGTCGATCAGGAATATCACGCAGTAATTTTAGAAAATCAATATTTACAAATTACCTTTTTGCCAGAACTTGGTGGTCGAATTTATCGTGCCTTGGACAAAACTAATAATTATGACTTTGTTTATTATAATCATGTTATCAAGCCTGCTTTGGTTGGCTTGACTGGGTCATGGATTTCAGGTGGTATTGAGTTCAATTGGCCACAGCATCATCGGCCGGATACTTTTTTACCAATCGAATATCGAGTTGAGGAACATGATGATGGCGCTAAAACGCTGTGGATGAGTGATACGGATGCAATGTATGGTACTAAAGTGACGGTTGGTTTTACATTAACGCCGGATAAAGCATACCTTAAGTTAGACGAATATTTTAAAAATCCAACTGATATACCGCAAACCTTTCTATGGTGGGCTAATCCAGCAGTTCCTGTAAATGATCATACGCAATCAATTTTCCCGCCAGATGTGACGGCAGTTTTTGATCATGGGAAGCGGGCAGTATCAACTTTTCCAATTGCAACTGGCGAATATTACAAAATGGACTACTCAGCTGGTGTCGATATCTCTAGGTATAAAAATGTACCGGTGCCAACTTCATATATGGCAGCGCATTCTGAATATGACTTTTTGGGTAATTATGATCATCAAAAGCATGCCGGATTATTGCATGTTGCAGACCATCATACGTCACCAGGTAAGAAGCAGTGGACTTGGGGAAATGGTGATTTTGGAAAGTCTTGGGATTATCAATTAACAGATAACGATGGACCATATATCGAATTAATGGTGGGAACATTTACAGATAATCAACCAGATTTCACTTGGCTGAAGCCACATGAAGAAAAGTCGTCAACTGAATATTTCATGCCTTATCAGCATGTTGGTGCTGTTAAAAATGCGACTAAGGATGCGGTGCTGAACTTTAAAAAAGTGGACCAAGGTTATGAGCTGATTGTTTATACGACATCTGAATTTCGTGGTGCTCATATTAAGCTCATGCATCAGGAAACTGTTATTAGCGACGATGTCGTGACCATAAAACCGACACAAGTCTTTAGTAAGATTTATGGTGACTTATCAGTACCTGACGATGAACTTAAGATTATTGTGACCGATGCTGATGGCAAATTCCTAGTGACTTATCAGCAAGCTCCTTCAAAAATCGAAAAAATCCCAGCACCGGCGAAAGCCATAAAAGAACCATCTCAGATTCAAACTAATGACGAGCTATTATTAGCTGCCAGACATCTTGAACAGTATAGACATGCAACCTATCGACCAGACGATTACTACTTAGAGGCCTTAAAGTGGGATCCAATGGATGAACGAGTGAATGATGCGTATGGATTACTTCTTTATCGTCGCGGATTATTTAGCCAAAGCGAGCGCTATTTTAGAGCCGCAATTGCTAGGGAGAATGTGCATAATACGAATCCGCTTAGTGGTAGTGCTCAATATCACTTGGGACTTAGTCTGTTAAAACAAGATAAACTTCGAGTTGCGTATGATCATTTTTATAAAGCAACTTGGTCGTATGAGACACAGTCCAGTGGATTCCTTGCACTTGCTCGAATTAAAAGCGGGGCGGGGGACCTTGAGAAAACGCTGGCGTTTCTAGATAAGGCCATTTTGACTAACTATCATGATATGACGATTCGTACCCTGAAGAGTAATGTTCTACGGCGTTTAGGGAGACTGAAAGAGGCAGAACAACTGACGGTTGAAAATGAGCGAATTAATTGTTTAGATGCTGGCAATCTATATGAGAAATATTGTCTACATTCGAATGAGCATAATAATCAATTATTAAAGCAAGCTTTAAACAATAACCTGAACGATTATTTATCTTTAGCCGAGCAATATATGGATGCTGGCCAGTTTGAAGACGCTATGAAAATTGTTAGTTGTTTCGAAGGCCATAATCCAATGAAATACTATTATCAATCTTATCTCGCAACTAAGTTGGGCAATCTATCTGATGCGAAGCAATACGCGAATGCTGGTGCAATTGCTTCTCCAGATTACATTTTCCCAAATCGCTTGATGGACATTAAGGTACTTGAATATGTTATTGATCAGTATCCGGATGATGGATTGGCGGCTTATTATTTAGGCAATCTTTTCTATGATCGAAAAGTTTACGAGCGAGCAACGCAATTATGGAAATTATGCACGAAACTGAAACCTGAGTATGCAATGGCACATCGTAATTTAGCAATAGCCTATTTCAATAAGCAGCATCAGCAACAGGCTGCGCTTAAGGAACTAGAAACAGCTTTTGAGTTGGATCCACAGAACAGTCGATTGGTATTTGAGCTTGATACATTATACGAAAAGCTAGCTTATCAGTTGAAAGAGCGAATTACATTTCTAGAACGACACATGGATCTCGTCAAGCTGCGTGATGACAGTTACATTTCACTTGTCACACTGCTTAATGAAACCGGACAGTATCAGCGCGCATATGACCTCATTATGGCCCATACATTCCATCCTTGGGAAGGTGGCGAAGGTAAGGTCAGCACACAATATGAATATGCTTTAGTCGAACTGGCGAAAAAAGATCTTGTAGCATTACAGCCGCAGCAAGCGATTGAAAAGTTACAACAGGCTTTAACTTACCCGCGGAGCTTGGGTGAAGGTAAGTTACCAATAGCTGTTAATAATGTGATTGATTACTATCTAGGATTGGCCTATAAGCAGGTTCAGGATGAGGCGCAAGCTAAGGCACACTTCATTAGTGCTACTCAGGGGTTGGATGAGCCTACCGATATGATGTATTACAATGATCAACCCGCAGATACAATTTTTTATCAGGGACTAGCATATGAACAATTGCAACAGGCCGATGACGCCCGTGCAAAGTACTATAAACTTATTAACTTTGGCGAGCAACATCTATTTGATGAGTTCAAGATGGATTATTTTGCAGTTTCATTGCCAGATGCATTGTTGTTTGATGAAAATTACCAAACACGTAATACGGTCCACTGTTACTATTTGATGGCATTGGGATATGTAGGATTGGGAAAACTCGAAAAAACTCAAAAACTATTTAAACAAGCAGGCACATTAAATAATCACCACCAAGGTGTTATTCGTCATCAAAATTTTGTAAAAACCGAATAGCGCAAGCAATTTGAAAATAGCAACCATGAATGAGTTTATGGTTGCTTTTATTGAAAATGATCGATCTGAAGGAGATGTTATTTTGTCTGGATATGTAGCAGCTATTCGTGCTCAGGTGGGACATCGGCCATTAATTTTAAATTCCGCATCGGGGGCATTACTGAATAGTCAAAAGCAGGTCCTATTACAGGAACGCACAGATACTGGTGATTGGGGTTTCCCAGGTGGGTATTTGGAGTATGGCGAGACTTATGAGCAAGCACTGACTAGGGAGTTTCAAGAAGATGCGGGTGTAAATGTATTACCAGAACGGTTGTTGACGCTGTCGGATGATTTGACTTATCAGTACCCGAATGGTGATCAAGTTCAGCCAATCAATTGTTTTTATTTAGTTCGCTATATGAGTGGTCAGTTATTGGGCATGAAGACTGATGAGACAATGGCACTTGCGTATTTTGCTTTGAGCAACCCTCCTCACTTTTTTAATCAACAGCATGTACAAATGTTTGAAAAATTGCAAAGCTTATTTTTATAGGCAACGTAAGCATGGAGGGATTTTAATGCAGATTAGGGTAGTTAAATATGGACATCAGAATCATCATGATTTGTGTGAGATTACGATGACAAATGATATCGGAATGCAAGTCAAAATCTTAAACTATGGTGCCACTCTTGAAGATGTTGTTTTGCCAACGATGACTGGACCGCGAAGTGTTATTTTATCTCTAAATTCCCCGGAAGAATATGCAAAGGAACGAAACTTTTTAGGCGGCACAGTTGGACGTGTAGTTGGTAGAATCCGCAATGGTCTTTGGCAACTTGGAAGTCAGAAAGTGCAGTTACCGTTGAATGAAGGCAATAACCATATTCATGGTGGGATTGGCACGGATATGAAAGTTTATAGTTTTCAAACGAAATATGGCGAAAATACAGTCGAAACAAAATTTACTTTGGTTGATCCGAACGGTGAGAATGGGTACCCAGGTAATCTAAAGATTGAGGTGAACTATCGTCTTGATAATCGTAATTGTATTTGGTATTCAATTTCGGCTATTACGGATAAAGTCACTATTTTCAATCCAACTAACCATGTCTATTTTTGTTTAGATGGTCCTGATCATACAGTTGAGCATGCCAGCTTGCAAATCAATAGTGATACTTACTTGCCATTGGATAAGGAGAGTTTGCCCTTTATGGGGTGTAAACCCGTCCAGGGAACTGTATTTGATTTTCGAACACCTATCCCGATTGGTCAGGTGTTAAGAACTGCTGATCCGGAAATTGTGGCTGAACATGGATTAAATCATCCGTATATTTTAACTGGTCGTCAACCGGCGGTGATATTAATTGCAGCTGATAGTAAGGTATCAATGATTATGACAACCCAATCACCGGCCGTGGTTGTTTACACCGCAAATCACTTCAACCATCAGGGTGTGGCTAGTAATATTGGCCGATACAATGGTGTGGCATTGGAGGCACAGTGTCCACCAATGGAGTCAAGCGATCTAACGCCAATTATCTTGATGCCGGGTGAGGTATTTAGAACATGGACTAACTGGTCGTTTGAATTTGAATAAGCAAGCTTCAGGATAGTCCATTCTTAGAAAAGATTAGTGCATGTTAATGTATGCGCTTTCATAATATTATTTAACTTAATAAATCTTGAATTTAACAAAAGAGGTAGGCGTGATGAGTAATAGTAAAAGAAAAATTAGTTCTTATGTCATATTGATCTCATGTGCAGCTGCACTTGGTGGTCTATTATTTGGCTATGATACGGCAGTAATTTCGGGAGCGGTTGGATTTCTGCAAATTAAATTCAGTCTGACTAGTGCAGAAGTCGGTTGGGTGACCTCCTGTATTCTAATTGGCTGTGCTATTGGAGTATCAGTAGCTGGAGTTCTTAGTGATCTATTTGGACGTAAAAAAATCTTAGCTTTGTCCGCTATTATTTTTGCAGTATCTTCATTAGGAGCAGCGTTTTCTAGCAGTTATCTAATCTTAGTTATCTGGCGGATACTAGCTGGTATTGGTATTGGATTAACGTCCCTGATTACGCCCTTATATATTGCTGAGATGGCGCCTTCAGAAGTACGAGGCAAATTAGTTTCTGTGAATCAGCTGGCAATCACAATTGGGATATTTATCGTGTACTTTATTAATGCGGCAATTGCTTCGGGTTCTAGTGCTGATTGGAATATTTCTACAGGGTGGCGTTGGATGATGGGAATTGGTGTGATTCCATCGGCGCTATTCTTGATAGCATTGATTCCAGCAGGCGAAAGTCCTCGTTGGTTGGCACAACATGGTAAACAAAGTGAAGCTTTAAAAGTTTTGAAAAAGGTGGAGTCCAGTGAGCTAGCTGCTAAGCAGCAACTCAATGCGATTCAAGATGCTGAAAAAGTAGTCGATGACACGAAATTCAGTGACTTGTTTAATAAAACATGGTTCCCGGTATTAGTAATTGGTGTGCTTTTGGCATTGTTCCAACAGTTTTCTGGTAGTAACGCGATTATGTACTATGCACCTGAGATTTTTAAAGGCGCTGGATTTGGTCAAAGTGGTGCATTTATGGCGACCGTATCTATTGGTGTCATTAATATGGTGATTACTGTAGTCTCATTGGGATTAGTTGATCGAATTGGTCGTAAAAAATTACTTGGATGGGGCTCATTTGCCATGTCGGTTTGTTTACTAGTTGTTGCGATTTGTTTCTTTACTCATGCATCTGCTACGGTGACTTTAACCTTTATCCTGTTAGCAATTGCATCATATGCGATTTCATTAGCACCAGTGACATGGCTTCTTATTTCTGAGATATTTCCCTCTAGAATCCGTGGGCGGGCAATGTCAATCTGTACGGTTGTTTTATGGCTAAGCGATTTTACGTTAAGCTATACGTTTCCAATTCTGACGCAGAATATTGGAGAAGGATGGACATTTATACTTTATGTTGTTGTAACGGCTGTGTCAGCGTTATTTGTTTGGAAGATGGTGCCGGAAACAAGGGGGAAATCATTGGAAGAAATCGAACAATATTGGCAGAATAAAGAAAATTAACTTTTTGGTTTTATGTACGATGGCCAGGTTGGCATAGAATTCCCTTGTAAATATTTTTCATTCGCTAAATTGAACTTTTCATGGTAAAGTTTGAAATGTAGGAGATTATTATGGGTTTTAAAAAGTATAATATGGTTTTACCATGATATCTCAGCCGTTAATGAACTAAAAAATTGTAAAACATTTACAAATATGCAAGTTCAATTTAAAATATGATGATAATGAAAAACAGAAACAGGGGGCCAATCCATGGCGGCAACGCTAAAAGATATTGCGAATAAAGTTGGTGTATCATTAGCAACTGTATCGCGCGTGCTAAATAAAGATCAGTCATTGTCTGTTAGTGATACGACGCGTCAGCGAATCTTAGATGCAGCAGAAGCATTACAGTATTCAAAAAATAAACGGCATACTGTCGCGACTGCCCGTAAACGGCTTGCCATTGTTCAATGGTATTCAGAATCCAAGGAACAAGATGACTTGTATTATATGTCAGTGCGCATGGGGATTGAACGACGCGGACAGGATAATCAGTTTGAGGTAACGCGTATTTTTCAGAATAATTTACAAGAACTGGGACCGGACGTGGATGCGGTTATCGCCGTTGGTAAGTTTAGTCAGCCACAAGTAGCGGACTTGGCTGCGGTGACTGATAATCTAGTCTTTGTAGATGATGATCAGTTCGATGCTGGTTTCGATAGTGTTATTACTGATTTTCGGTTAGCAACCGAAAAAGTTGTCGATTACTTCTGGCAACGTAACTTCCATCGTATTGGGTTTATTCACGGTCAAGAAATGACGACTGACCACCAATTAGCGGTAGTTGATCGTCGGATGTTAGGTTTTCGAGCTGCAATGGAACGGCGGCATGCGTTTGATCCCAAGTTTGTCTTCAAGGGCGATTACACAAGCGAGTCTGGTTTTAAAATGATGCAAAAAGCCATTCGTAAGTTGGGCGATCAGTTACCAGGGGCCTTTTTTGTGGCGAACGATCCGATGGCGGCCGGTGCGCTCAAGGCATTGCAGGCTAGCGGTATTCAAGTGCCAGAACGAGTAAAACTATTTAGTTTTAACAATACGTCGTTGGCAACTTTTGTTTATCCCGAATTAAGTGCCGTTAATGTTGATACCGAATTGATGGGGGCGACTGCTGTTAATTTAGTAATGACGCGCTTGGCGGGACGGACAACAACGCAACGCGTCGAATTGGGCACCAACTTAGTTGAACGAGCCAGTACTAAATAGTAAAAGGGACGGCTGGAAATCAGACGCCCCTTTTTTATTTAACTAAAAGTTTTACTCAGATGGCTGAAATTCTGGTATACTACATAATGAAAGCGGTTTAAATAACACGGAGGTGGCATGATTTTGGAAACTAAAAAAACAGTATTTGACCAGCTGGATGGTCAAGACGTAATGCGTTATACGTTAGTTAACGACCGTCAGACTCGCATTTCAGTATTGAGTTACGGTGGTACGTGGCAAGAATTTGTTGTCAATGAAGACGGTGTTGAGCAGCCTTTGATCTGGGGCCTTGATAACATGGCTGACTATCAACGAGTGGGTTACTGCTTGTGTCAATCAATTGGTCGGGTTGCTGGCCGAATTGGTGGTGCTAAGTTCAATATTGATGATCAAACTTATCAAGTTGAAATGAATGAACAAACACATTCGTTGCATGGCGGTAACCATGGCTTTAACACGCTCAACTTTGATGGTGCTTTTAGTCAGACTGATGATAGTGTCAGTGTGACTTTAACGAAACACATTAAGGCTAGTGATGATAATTACCCGGGAAATATGGACGTGGCCATCAAGTTTACGTTGGATAATCAAGATCAAGTATCGATTGCGTTTACTGGTGATACGGATGCTGCGACACTCTTCAACCCAACTAATCACGTTTATTGGAATACGACCGATGATCGAACTAGTTTAGCACAACAAAAATTGCAGATTACGAGTGCGGCTCATCTTGAGTTTGATGGTGAGAAAGTACCGACTGGTAAGAAATTAGCGGTTAAGGGGACGGCGTACGACTTTAACCAGGCGCAACCAGTTGAAAAAGCGCTGGCCCAATTAAAGGCCGAAAATGGTGGCATTGAATTCGACGATGCCTATGAAGTGACGCCTAGCGCCACAGAACCAATTGCCATCGTTGGCGATGTTGACGGTAAACGGCAGGTTAAACTTTACTCGGATCGCAATAGTCTTATTATCTTCACGGCTAATCCGTTTGATGCTGATAAGGAAGACGCGCATCAATATAATGCGT
>OMJG01002026.1_pt1 | contig 10548 bp, 14 predicted proteins | sample 1646431 | NCBI WGS metagenome assembly OMJG01 (sample SAMN03771674, study PRJEB25209) | food metagenome | isolation source: Cotija cheese | place: Mexico:Jalisco,Michoacan | collected 2011-12-12 | reverse complement strand
GATAAAGTCCATATAATTGTGTAAAAAGAAAGGCCATATGACTGCCTGTACGGTACAATGTTTTTAATCACTAAAAACATACCTGGAGGTAATCATATGACCCAACATCTACAGATTAACCTAGAACCGAAACAGATACAAGAATTAATTGTTAATAGTGTAAAAGACGATGCTTCAAAGCTGATTTTGACGACCGTCTTTAACCAATTAATGGAGCACCAAAGAACTGAATTCATTCAAGCTAAGGATTATGAACGATCTGAAAATCGAATCGGACAGCGGAATGGCTACTATGAAAGAGAATTGACGACTCGCGTAGGAACCTTGGAACTTAAGGTTCCTAGGACAAGAGACGGAGTCTTTTCTCCAACTGTTTTTGAGCGGTATCAACGGAATGAAAAAGCGTTGTTAGCTTCTATGCTGGAGATGTATGTATCTGGTGTTTCCACTCGTAAAGTCTCTCAGATCGTAGAAGAACTATGTGGAAAGTCGGTCTCTAAATCATTCGTCTCTTCTCTGACCACTCAATTAGATCCGATCGTTAAAGAATGGCAGAATCGAACTCTGGCAGGAACGAAGTTCCCTTATCTGATGGTAGACGTTCTCTACATAAAAGCACGAGTGGAACAACGAGTCCTATCTCAAAGCTGTCATATCGCTGTAGGCATTACTGAAGAAGGCGATCGCCAGATTATTGGTTTTATGCTTCAAAATGAAGAAAGTCATGAAACATGGACAACCTTTTTCGACTATCTAAAGAATCGTGGATTAACGGGTACGAAACTTGTGATTTCAGACGCGCACAAAGGTCTAGTTTCTGCCATTCAGACTTCTTTTACAGAAGCTTCTTGGCAGAGATGTCAGGTTCACTTTATGCGAAACATTCTAAGTACAGTTCCTAAAAAAGGTTCTAAACCTTTTCGAGAAGCTGTTAAAGCGCTATTCAAATTCTCAGATATTCGTTTAGCCCGTAAAGCTAAGAATGCTTTAATTGAAGAATACGCTGACCAAGTAAAATATCAAAAGGCCTGTAGAACATTAGATGAAGGCTTTGAAGATGCCTTTCAGTACACTGTTGTAGGCAAAAGTCACAATCGATTGAAAAGCACGAACCTGCTTGAACGATTAAATGAAGAAGTCAGACGGAGAGAAAAAGTGATCCGTATTTTCCCCAACACTGCTTCAGCTAATCGTTTAATCGGAGCTGTCCTGATGGACGTACACGAAACCTGGATCAGTTCTCCAAGAAAATATATCCAGTTTGAATCAAACTAATTAAACTAAAAACAAAGTATCGTACATTTTACACAGAAGTCTGGACTTGACTTCATTGAATGTTATCGATTAATTATCTAACTGAATCAATAAATCATTTAAATAGTACTGGTAACATTTCAATTTAAATAATATAATTTAATTATACTAAATTATGGAGGTGAATAGCATAATGCCTGATGAAGATAAAAACTTAGAACCTAATCAATCCCAACATAGGAAAGATCACGGAACTACTTCTCAAGAAAATAGTAGACCGCTTCGAGAAGGGGATTTTTCCAGAAGAGGTTCTACCGATAGGCCAATAAGAAATGAAGTTGAAATTGAAATAGACTACACACCAATAGATTCAAAACCGAAAGAAGACTGAGACTACTTGCTCTCAGTTTTCTTTTTTGAATTAAAGTAAGTAATGAAAATTTTCACTTTATTTTCATAGTCCAAAATCAATCTAACTTTATTATTGTCAGTCTTTTTGTAGTAGCTTAACGAATCTTCGTAATTTTGAAGTGCTTCGAGCTTCTCGTTTTCAATGTGTATAACCCCTAACTTATTTACGTGATAATCATCGGTACCAACCAATTCTCCCTGATGAATAAACTTGTTTTCAAAATCAAAAATAGTAATAACTATTGTGTCGAAATTGTTATTATCAAAATATCTCTTCAACATCGGCTTTTCAAATTGAGTAGATCCGTTAATCTTTGTAAAATAGCTTTCTAGTTGAGGTTGTATGTATTCATAGACTTTCGGATATACGTATACAGTCAAAATAAAATTAACAAGCCCTGTTATTAAAAATAAATTTGTAATTTCAATACTAGAATATGAACTTATATCCAGCAATAAATGTAACTCTTTTTGAAAGAGAAAACTGAATAATATTAAAGAAAGACCTGTATTAAATAGAGATAGTGAAAGTAGTACCATAATTTTTTCGTCTCTAGTTGTCTCATCAAAGTACATCATTTGAAGTTTACTTAAATACCAATAACTAAAAAATCCGGGTATTCCACTTGTCATTAAGAGCCAGAAAATGTCCAATAAATTCTCTCCATTTCTGTATTGTATTTATTTTAGTATATTATCTATGCATACTAATTACAATTCAACTAATCTAAAATCGTCAATATGTTAGCCTTAGTGCCTGCTTAATTATTCATTCCACGTTTCTTCAGTAGGAAATAAGTACACTTCTCTCAATCTAGGTAAGTCTTTTTTAAAGCTTAAACTTCTCGTACCCGCTTCTAATAAATCTCTGTTTTCAAAGTAGTAAGCGAACGCTACAATGTCGTACAATGTGTCCATGCCAACGTTTTTGATAAAAGGTTTATGCGGATAAAAAGCCTTCGGATGTTCTGCAGCGTATTCTCTGAAATGCTTCAATAAAGTTGAAGGATTCTTGTAGCAGAAAATACGTGCGATATCTTTCGGCGTGGCATAATGTTGCGATTGCGTTCTTATCTTCATTAGATCCATTTTTATATCCCCCTTATCCAATATTATCGGCACTTATTTTATTAAATAAACTCTGTTCATCGTCCATACATCTTATATTTATTGAATGCAGCAATAGAAAACTCAGTCTGTCTCATGATTTGTGACTGCATATATTTAAACATTCCAATTTTATTATGCCCGTTCTGCATACCTTCTGTTCCTTCTTTTATGGCGTATCTAACATCGCTTATAGATTCGTCCAGTACTTTATTCATCCAGACTTGAAAGTCTTTGTATTCGTCTAGATCAGCTTGGGATTTGATTGTGCTTTCGAATAAGTTATTACTCATATCAATACTCCTTTCTCTTGACTAACCAAACTTTTGTTCCTATAATATAACATGAACGGAACATACATTCGAGCGAAGGAGTAGATATATGGAGCGTGATATCGAAATAACCGATGATGACATGTGGGGATTAGGAGAAAGTAGCTTAATCCTTATAGAAAATGAAAGCGAAGAATTATTAAAGGAGCCTACTAATGAAAGAAGAAGTCATATTATTGATTCCGGACAAGTTGGGTTATAAAGATAGAGGTAAAGTGTAAAATAGTCTGGCGTTCTAAACAATACTTGTTTATATTAGAAATATATATTTAAGGAGTGATAAAATGAAAGAACATGTACAAGTTAACACAGAAATACATAAAGCGGACGGAGAAGTAATAGATATAACGGTCAAAGGAGACTCTGAAATCCCTTTTTTTCATGACGATTTATGGTTCAAAGCTGCTATACAGATACTCGAAAGAATGGATTACAAAGAGTTTTTCAACGAAGGCAAACATGAGTTGTATAATGAATTTGTAGATGAATTAAAAGAAATATCAGATAGAATGTCTAGTGGAGATTGGTAAAAGAAAAAATAAGCCCTCATCAATTGTGGAAGAGGGCTTTGAATGCTTTATGTTGTTCTACTTCTACTAATTTAATTTCTACTGATTTTGACATTTTTATTTACCTTTCTTTGGTATAATTACTTTATTCTGAATAAGGTGGTAATAAATATGAATTGGAGTTTGATTTTATCTTTTGCTCTCGCATTTGTCTCAGTGTTCACTGCCTCTTTAACAACATGGTTGAACAATAAACACATTTATAAAATGCGTAAACTTGACCTAACTCATGAACTGATAAAAAATGACAAACTACATAAACGTGAATTGTTTGAATCTTTGCTTCTTTCTCTTGGAAAGTTCGGTGTAATGTATGAAGATGAAAAAACTTTTATTAAAAACGAAGATTTGGTAGAAATATCAGAGAGATATTTATTAGTTTTACCTTATTTACCTAAAGATATAATAGATCAATTTAAGATTGTGTTCGAGTCTGTCGTTAATAAAGAAGAATCAACTGAATTTAAACAAGGTAGAGATGCTCTATTTAATCACGTCATTCCCTTTATTAGAGAAGAAACGAAGTTACCTTAAGTAAAGTAAAAACTAGATAGATTTTTATAGGTGATAGCAATATAAATTTTAAAGGCTGTAACCACTGAATTTAAAACAAATCTGGTCTAACTTGTTTAAAATAATATGGTCTTTTTTCAACAAAATCTACTGCAGAATCTCCGCTGAGTGTTTCAACTGATTCATCTGTTTCCCAAGTATTTTCTTTTCCATCAAAAAACTTATTCCTATAAATCGTGGTGACCTCAATACTACTACCAATGACTACCATCTTTCTTTGATAACTTTCGTTCTTCCCATACCCTTCATAAGGTTCATATGTGTGATTTATACCATCAAACTCTTCGTTTTCTAGAGCAGTTAATATTCTTTCTCTGTTCATTTTGAAACCTCCTTTGCTGGATTTTATAATGAAGTTAGCCACCTGGCTAACATATAAAAAACACCATGTGAATTTCATGTTATATTGAAGTTACCACTAGCTCTCAATAGACAGGATGAATTCACATGACGCACTCTAACCATACCACATCAGCACGTAAGGGAAAACACTTATCTTATTCAGAGCGGTCTCAAATCGCTATTTTAAAGCAAGAAAACTATTCCAATCGTCGGATTGCTAGTGTTTTATAACGTGCTCCACAAACAATCAATAATGAGGTGAAGCGCGGAACGGTCACACAACTTAAACGCCAAAAGCAAAAAGGAAAGGTATATGATTACTATACTGAAGCTTATGACGCTGATGCTGGACAAGCAGCTTATGACAGACATCGTTTAAACTGTGGCCGACGGCCAAAATGGGCGGATATAGATACCTTTATAGAATGGGCCGATGATAAGATGTTGCTTGATAAATGGTCCCCTGATGCCGTGACTGGTTTTGCGTTAGAGTATGAGTTGTTTGATCGTGCCATTATTCCTAGTACAACAACACTTTACAATTGGATAGATAAAGGAATCATGCGAACAACGAACCTTGATCTTTTAGAAAAGCTCTCTCGTAGACCAAAAGTGTCCTCTCTGAAGAAACGCCCAAATAAACGTATTCTCGGGCAATCGATAGACAAACGGCCTAAAGAAATTGATGGCCGTGAAACTTTTGGTCACTGGGAAATCGACACAGTCGTTGGTAATAAGGAGAAGACCGATGCCGTACTACTAACATTAGTTGAACGACAAACCCGCTTTGAAGTTATTATGAAGGTAAACGGTAAAGATCAATATTCAGTGGACGAAGCCATTTATTCTCTTCAAGAACGCGCTGGAGATGACTTTTCTACTATGTTTAAGACGATTACTTCAGATAATGGATCTGAATTTGCAGGTCTACATGAAGCGTTAAAGGATACCCTGGATGTTTATTTTAGCCATCCTTATGCATCATTTGAGCGAGGAACGAGTGAGAATCAGCATAAATTCATTCGTCGCTTCATTCCGAAAGGAAAGTCGATGGGTCAAGTTTTAGAATCACAATGCTTACGTATACAACAATGGATGAACGATTATCCCAGAAAAATATTGGATTATAAAACACCTCATGAGTGTTTCGTCAACGCCTTACGATTAGAAAAGCAAGTGGCTTAACCCGTGAGGGCTTGACAACGAGCCTCCTTCGACATGATTTTAAAGCTGTAGAGCTGGCTGAAGCCAGCTTGTCAAAAGACTATCATGTCTCAGCTCATTATCAAGCCCTCACTACACAGATAGTAACCGTCAAATATCGCATGAAATTTAGTTTTACTAAGTGGCTAACTTAAACTTGAAATTTTGGTAAAAATAAAGATTAATCAAATAGACTTAGAAAATGTAAAATAGAGATTTCGAAATGATCGAGCAAAGTTCAGATCGAAACCTCTATTTTTTTCAATTCACAAAACGCAACAATAACTATTAATGTTGTACACAAAAAAAGGATCCTACATAATAAGATCCTTGAAACATAATTTTGATCAAGTTGCTAACCTAAACTTGAAATTTACATATAAAAGGTTTTATTTATTCAAATGGTAGTTTATTGATCGCTTCATATGGCCATAGTTAGAACACCAACCACGATGGTACTTTTTAGAGGTATTACATTTATCATTTACTAAAGTACAATAGCCATATCCAATTGCAATATGACAATCGCTTTTCCAAAAATTTATGTATCCTTGACCAGTAAGTTTATTGTAGTGTCGGTGATCAGTCTTTGGTCCATTGAATCTGTTGCAGTGGACTTTATCTCCTACTCGATATTTTTTACTACCATGAGGAGGAGAGTAGATTGGATTTGACACAGACATTAATGAAAATAATTCATTAGAAGGGGTAGAATTATCATCATTTGAATCCATTTCTTCGAATAATTCACTTAAATTTATTTCTATATGCTTTTCGTCGTCTACTTTGGGAATAGGATCATTCTCACTATTATCGCTAAACGTGGTATCTTCCCAATAAGGGACCTCAGCCTCTAGTATCCAACCAATTTCAATAAGGGTTTCTTTTTCATCATTTGTGAGCGATTGAACATCTAAATCTGGAGCTGTATACGTAATGGGTACTAGAATTCCTTCAACATCATTACCATGAGCTGATACATTTAAAAAGGAACTACTGACGAAAAATAAAGTCAAGTTGTGATAAATACAAATATTTTTTTCATAATAAATCTCCTTTCTTTAATTTAATTTAACAAATTCATGTTATCGTTTTCACAATCGATTCGCAATAGATTTATCGTTTATATCCAAATATTTCTATACAAAGGAGAGAATTATTATTTTTATATTAAGTTATGTTTTTAAAATAATTTTTGTTTACGTAATCCTTTCTATAGTCATGGTTGCGAAACGTACTATGAAATATGGTTTTTTTAGCACCGTAGTAATTATTATTCAATGTCTGACAATATACCTTTATTTCAATAATTTTTTTGAAACACACATATCTTTATTTTTTTTCGATGTTATATGGTGGAGTTTATTTACATTAGGAGTAGTCTGTACAATAGAATCAGTAAAAAAAGTATCTTTTTTATCATTCATTAATATCCCACTAAATATGTTCATTTTTCTACTAATATGTTTTTCTATATCTGCTGGATAGCATAAATATGCCAGTAATGCTTTTGAAATAATATATATTCCCAATTAACAAATACAGCTCTAGTTCGCAAGTATTCGTATACTAAATATAAAAAGTAAAGAACCTTTTTAATACGAAGTTCTAGATAAAAAAATGCAACTAAATGGTAATTGATGTTGTATTCTACGGAGGGACTTGCGAGCTTTTTTAGTCACCGAGTAAGACTAGTAAAAAACATTAGAATAGTTTATGGGATAAAACAGATTTTGATTGATATATATTAACTACAGGCTCATGTATTATATCTTTTTGCAAGAATCCATTCACATTTCCATACTTGAATCCGCCTATAATCGCTACCGGCTCTGTAGACCATAAATCTCTGGAATCCTTCTTAATTTAAACAGCTCAACATTCTGTCATACTTTTCTTTGGGTATTCGGCAGCTTCCTTCTTAAATGCTTCACCATAATCAGTTTGTATACCGCTTATCTATTCATACCATACGCTATTCTATCCTTTTATGAGCATATGAGACTTATTTCAAGTGTGTCATATGATACGATTAGTATGAGTAAACGTGTCTATTCAGGGATATTGACGTTCTGTAAAGTTAAAAAGAATTCTTAAGTCTTTTTTTAGGAAGGTCATTTATAATGAGTTTTACTAATTAAACGTAAACTTTAGGGGGACGATCAATTGGAAATCGGGATAGATAAGATTGGATTTTACACACCGGATGTCTTTATAGATATGGAAAAATTGGCTGAGGTCAGAGGTGTGGATCCGGCTAAATATACAATTGGAATCGGCCAAGAGAAACAAGCCGTTGCGCCGCTTTCACAAGATGCCGTTTCTATGGCAGCTAATGCAGCGCTTGAAGTATTAGATGAAGAAGACCGCGAAGCGATTGATTTTGTTTTATTTGGAACAGAATCAGGTGTCGATCATTCAAAATCAGGTGCCGTTTGGGTTCACCATTTAACGGACATTCAAAAATATGCACGCTCTGTAGAATTGAAACAAGCTTGCTACAGTGCAACAGCTGCGATCAAAATGGCTATGGGCCATATTTCTTTACATCCTGAAAGTAAAGTACTTGTTCTAGGAACGGATATTGCAAAATATGGTTTGAACACAGGAGGAGAACCGACACAAGGTGCCGGGGCTGTCGCAATAATCTTATCAGCGAATCCGCGTATTCTGGCAATCGATACAGACAGTGTTTCGATGACAGAAGATATTTCTGATTTCTGGCGTCCATTGCACTCTGACTATGCTTACGTAGACGGTAAATTCTCTAATCAAGCTTACTTGAACTTCTTGACTGAAGTATGGAATCGTTACAAAGAAAAGAGCCAGCGTGATTTAAACGACTTTGAAGCATTATGCTTCCATGTTCCTTACACTAAAATGGGTAAAAAAGCTTTGAAAGTTTTAACGGAAAATGCTTCTGAAGAAGATGCTGCTCGTCTGATGGGATATTATGAGCCAAGTGTCTTTTACAACAAGCAAGTCGGCAATATTTATACAGGGTCTCTTTATTTAAGCTTGCTTTCACTGCTTGAACAAGGACCGGAGCTTGCAGAAAATACGAGAATCGGATTGTTCAGCTACGGATCAGGAGCGGTTGGAGAATTCTTCAGCGGAACGGTAAAACCTGGATATAGAGAACATATGCTGAAAGAAGAACATGAAGCATTGCTGAGTAACCGACGTGAATTAACCATTGAAGAATACGAAAACATTCTGCAGCAAGCATTACCGAAAGATGAAACAGATGTTGAATTGGACACACAAGAAGCAGCAGATGGAACTGTTGTGTTAAGCGGTGTTCACTCGAATATTCGAAACTATACTAAAAAATAATGAGAAAGTGAATGATCAGGGAGTGCCTTGGTCATTCTTTTTTCTCAATAAAGGAGGTCATTCTTCTATGCAAAAAGTGTATATCGCAGGAGCTAAACGGACACCGATCGGGTCTTTTCTAGGCGCGCTGAAAGATGTATCCGCTTCTGATTTGGGAAAAACAGTGATTCAAGGCGTTATTGCGCAAAGCGGTATTGACCCGACGGAAGTAAATGAAGTTTCTTTAGGAAATGTACTGCCTGCTGGACAAGGACAAGGCGTTGCCAGACAAGCTTCCATCAAGGCTGGCATTCCCGAAACAGTACCAGCTTACAGCACTAACATGGTCTGCGGAAGCGGACTGAAAACAGTGATGAATGCCTTCTTAGGGATTCGAGCAGGAGAATACAATGCAGTAATTGCTGGTGGAACGGAATCGATGAGTCAGGCACCTTATTTGATTCCCAATCGAGCACGAAACGGGATCAAAATGGGCGGTTTTCAGACACTGGATCACATGGTCCATGACGGATTGACGGACGCTTTTGAAGGGTATCATATGGGGATTACTGCGGAAAATATTGCGGAGCAGTACGGCATTTCACGTGAAGATCAAGATGCGTTTGCGTTTGACTCTCAGAAAAAAGCCATTGAAGCACTGGATGAAGGCTTGTTCAAAGATGAAGTGGTTCCGGTAAAATGGACATCTAGACGAAAAGAAGAAATGGTGGTAAATACTGATGAGTATCCCAACCGTAAAGCGAATCTTGAAAAAATGCAGTCACTGAGACCGGCTTTCAAACAAGAGGGAACGGTAACAGCTGCCAATGCTTCTGGATTGAATGATGGCGCAAGTGCAACATTGATTGTTGGAGAAGAATACTTGAACGAAAAAGGATTCCAACCACTAGCAGAAATCGTAGCGATTGGTCAAGGCGGTGTAGATCCTTCCATTATGGGAATGGGACCTGTTCCGGCTGTGAAACAAGCCTTAAAGAAATCTGGTTTATCGTTTGAAGATATTGATGCATTTGAATTGAATGAAGCTTTTGCTTCTCAAAGCTTGGCTGTCGTGCATGAATTAGCAGATGCATTTGATGCAGATGAAGAAGGATTAAAAGAGAAGACCAATATTCACGGCGGCGCTATTTCTCTGGGACATCCAATTGGAGCCAGCGGAAATCGTATCCTCGTCACATTACTGTATACATTAAAACGCAAAGGCTTGAAATACGGCATTGCTTCACTGTGTATAGGCGGCGGCATGGGAGCAGCAGTCGTAATCAGAAATACAGATGTAGAATAAAAGTAAACTTCGGCCGAACAACCGTATCAACTTGGCGAATGGAGCGTATAACCGAGCGGACTTGTACATCAGTATGAGTTTGCGGTTCTTTGTCAAATGACGTTGGTGGAGAATTCAGTCAACCATGAATAAATAC
>OMJG01002025.1_pt1 | contig 10552 bp, 7 predicted proteins | sample 1646431 | NCBI WGS metagenome assembly OMJG01 (sample SAMN03771674, study PRJEB25209) | food metagenome | isolation source: Cotija cheese | place: Mexico:Jalisco,Michoacan | collected 2011-12-12 | reverse complement strand
ACACCTTAGTCAGCGGGCTGTCCCCGGGTCCGGTCAGCGCCCAGGTCGTCGCTCCGATCCGATTCGCCGCCTCGGCGGCTCTCACGAGGTTCGGACTGCGACCGCTGGTGCTCAGCAGGATGAGGATGTCGCCCGGTTTGGCATGAGCGTCGACCTGGCGTGCGAAAACGCTCTCGAACCCGTAGTCATTGCTGATCGCGGTCACTGCCGATGAGTCCGTGGTCAGCGCCATGGACGAGTACGCGGGGCGGTCGGCGGAGAATCGTCCGACGAGTTCGGCGCTGAGATGCTGGGCTTCGGCCGCGGAGCCGCCGTTGCCGGCGCAGAAGAGGGTCCCACCGGCCGCGAGGGCCTGGGCGAGGGCCTCGCTCCACTGCCGCACCGTCGGCAGCTGTTCGCGCAGAGAGTCAACGGCGCTCTCCACTCCTGACAGCTGCGATTCGACGGCATCTTGGTCGAGGGTCGATGTCCGGGGGCGACCCGCGATCACGAGGTCCCGCTCGTGCAGTTCGCCGACGCCGCGCGCTCGTCGATAGGCCGCCTCGGTCGCCTCTGCGACGCGGGCCCAGGTGTAGCTCTGCCGTGCGCGCTCGATTCCGGCCGTGCCCAGGGACCTCGCGAAGTCCGGGGAGGAGAGTATGCGTTCGGCGGCGGCGGCGAAGGCTGCGGGCTCACCCGGCGGGATGAGAAGGCCCGTGCTTTCGTCGACGACCGTGTTCTGCAGCCCGCCGACCGCGGCCGCGATGACGGGGACTCCGCACGCCATCGCCTCGAGCGGGACGATGCCGAAGGGTTCGTACCAGGGGGTGCAGGCGACGATGGCGGCGCTGCGGATCGCGGCTGGTATTTCGTCGCGGTCCATGTGTCCGCGGAGGCGGACGTGTTCCTCGACTCCGAGTTCGGCGGCGAGTCGGCGCAGGCGCGTGACTTCGGGATCGCCGGCGAATTCGCCCCCGTCTGCGCTGCCGCCGATGACGTCGAGGACGACGTCGGAGCGGCCGGCGCGATGGAGCTGGGCGAGGCCGCGGATGACGAGGTCGATGCCCTTGCGAGGCACGAGCCGCCCGAGGCAGACGATGGTCGGCGGCGTGCTCGGACCATCGCCCGGCGTGAACTGACCGAGGTCGACCCCGCACGGGATGACGTCGACCTTGCTCGGTTCGAGGCCCAAGGCCCTGAGCTCGCCTCTCTCGTCCTCACAGGTGGCGACGATGCGAGTGGCATCCTCGCCGATGGTGCGCTCGAATCGGATGCGTTCGGCGGGACTGGTGTCGGCGCTGCCCTGATAACGGCGTTTGACCGTGCCCAGCGCGTGGTAGGTGTGCACGAGCGGCACCCCGCCGAGGTGGGCGGCCTCGAGCGCGGTCCGGGCGGCCAACGCCGACATCCAGAAGTGCGAGTGGACGACGTCCGGACGGGAATCGGCATAGTGCTGCCAGTAGTCGGCGATGCCGCGTCCGAGGGCCGGCATGTGGTCGAGGAGTTCGTCCTTGGGCACATGCGAATCCGTGCCCGTGGAGATGTGGACGACACGAGTGCCGGAATCCATGGTGACGACCTCGGCCGAATCGGGATCATCGCGTCGGGTGAAGACCGTGACCTCGTGGCCGCGGGCGGTGAGCTCGGCGGCGAGCTGGTCGACGTGGACGTTCTGTCCGCCGGCGTCGACGCTGCCCAGCGGGGCCAGCGGGCTGGCATGTTCGGAGATCATCGAGATGCGCATTGGTCTCTCCTCTTCAGACTGTCTGGATGTGGCGGTCGGGGTGGGCACCGGAGCCGATGCCGGCATTGCCTTCGGAGACGATCGCATCGAGCAGCTCGTCCCAGTCGCGTAGGAACCTGTCGAGGCCGTAGCGCTCGAGGGCATGGGCTCGTCCCTGGCGGCCCATATCGGCTGCGAGCTCCGGATCGTCGATGAGGTGGACGGCCATGTCGATGAGCTCGCGCGGTCGGGTCGTGAGCATCCCCGCACTCGCGGGAACGGCCCGGATCGCTTCGGTCGTGGCGAGGGCGAGCACGGGCATGCCCATGTGCATGGCCTCGAGGAGCGAGAGCCCGAGCGAGGTCCAGCGCACAGGATGGAGGTAGGCCCGACGTTCGGCGACGAGCGGGTGGAGCTCGTGCGGCGGCAGATCCCCGTAGGGGGTGATCGGCGCGCTGTCGACCTCGCCGAGGCGGCCCCTCGGTTCCGGACGCCCTGTGAGCAGTTCTTCGGTGCCGATGCCGAAGGCATCGACGGGCACATGGGAGGAGACCTGTTCGAGGATGTCCGTGCCGAGCACCCGGCGGCGACGCACGGGTTCGTTGCCGACGAACGCCAGGCGCCGCAGCTGTCCGGTGTAGAGCGGACCGGGATCGTTGATCCCGTGTTCGATGACGGTCGTGGGAGTGAGCCCGCAGTCCCACATCAGGGCGTTGAAATGGGTGACGTGGGCGATGGGGACGTCCTGCTGGTCGGCGAGCGGATGCCGGCTGTCGGGCACTGCTGCTCGCGGGGTGTTGTGCTCGACGAAGACTGCGGGCACATCGACGCCGGGGACGACGCCGAACCGCGTGCGGATCTCGTCGATCTCTTCGGGCCGTTGGGCGATGACGACGTCGAAATCCGCGTCACTCAGCGTCTCGATCGCGACCTCCCGGGCATTCGGCCAGTCACGGCCGCCGCGGCCCAGGCCGCCCCATGCGGAGCGCTCCCGATCGACCGGGAGGAGGTAATCGTGGTCTCCTCTGACGAAGGCATCCGTCCACGATCCGTGGACGTGCCACAGCAGAATTCTCATGAGCTGCTCCTGACTGCGTGTGCTCGGTGGTTCACAGGTTCCTTGTCTCGGACAGAGGCCCCGGGTTCGGGTTCATGCGGCCCGGGCCTGCGCGTGACCAGCCGGTGGACGGCGGAGACCGCGTCCTCGGCGCTGACGGAATTCAGGCACGGATGGCCGGCGACGGGACAGACCCGGGCGCGGGTGTCGCGGCAGGCGGCGGTCTGATCGCCGAGCATCTCGACGTCCACCCCGTAGGGAAGCCATCGGGCCGGCGGCACGACGGGGGAGAAGAGGCTGACGACGGGAGTGCCGACCGCGGCTGCGAGATGTGCAGGCCCGGTGTTGCCGACGATGACGGCCTCTGCCGCGGCGAGGAGATCCGCGAGACCGGCCACATCGAGTCGGCCGCCGAGGTCGAAGCCCTCGGCTCCGGCGACGAACTCGGTGAGCCGACGCTCATCTGAGGTGCCCGTGACGACGACGGTCCATCCCTGTGCGGCGAGTTCGGTGACGGTCTCGCGCATATGCTCGGGCGACCAGCGTCTCGAGGGCACGCTCGCGCCTGGATGGGCGACGACGAGGCGTCCGTCGCTGAGCAGACCGGACTGCGGGCACTGCCGCGCGAATTCTCCCGCGGTGCCGACGACCCGGGGGCGCCCGTCGTCATCGGCGGACAGCTCGAAACCGGCGCGTTCGGCGATCGCCAGTCCGCGTTCGACCTCGGGCAGGTCCTCGGACAACTCCGCACCGGGGCGGATCCGCTCATCGAGGAGGCTTCCGGCGTAGTCGACGGAGACTCCTGTGATCCGGCCGATCCCGGCCAGCCGGAGGACCATCGCCGTCGGCAGCGGTGACTGGTGGAAGGAGGTGAAGATGACGGCCTCGTCGATGTCGGCGACGGTGAGGACGTCGACGATCCGCTGGATGTCCGCGGGATCGACGGCCGGGGCGGGAGAGACGATCCACGGGCAGGTCCAGGTCTCGACCTCGTCGACCCCAGGCAGCAGACGCGCGGTGGGTGCGGCGGCAGGGCTGCACAGCAGGGTGAGCTTCGCGACCTCTTCCGAAGCGGCGATGGCGCGCAGGGCCGGACTCGTCACGAGAAGGTCGCCCATGCTGTCGAGGCGGACCGCGAGGACATGTCGGTTCACCATGATGAGCCTCCCGTCGTCGCGGGTGCGGCACCGTCGCCGAGCCCGGCGCACGCCGCGCCTCGCTCGGACGTCATGCTGCCGCGAAGCGCCATGACGACGGCTTCGAGCAGCGTCTCCGCGACCGCCTCGGCGCCCGATACCTCCTCGGGCAGCGTGCGTTGAGTCGGGACGAGTATGCCGCGGCAGCCGGCGGCACGAGCGGCGAGGACGTCGGCTCCGATGTCGCCGATCATCACGGCCTCGGCGATGGGAGCGTCGAGTTCGTCGATCGCGGACAGCAGCATTCCGGGGGCCGGCTTCCGGCACCGGCAGCCGTCGTCGGGCACGTGAGGGCAGCGGCGCCACACGTCGAAGGGGCCGAGCAGGTCATCCACGCGCCGGTTGACAGCCTCCACCTCGGCGGCGGAGACGAGACCGCGTCCGATGCCGGACTGGTTGCTGATGACTCCCACCGGGACCCTGCAGGAACGGGCGAGAGCCACCGCCGACGCGGCCGTGTCGACCGGAACGACCCGATCGGGGTCGCCGTTGTACGGCACATCGCGGATGAGGGTATCGTCACGATCGAAGAGGATCGCGGAGGGAAGGCGGAGCCCGTGGGCAGAGACGTCGTGGTGGCGCTGCGCGCGCTCGGAATCGGCGACCTGCTCGTCGCTGTTCCGGCTCTGCGAGGACTGCGGGCGGCGTTTCCGTCCTCCGACCTCGTCCTCGCCTGTCCCGAGCACCTGCGCCCGCTGGTCACCGCGATCGGATGTGTGGACGCGATCCTGCCGGTGGGCCCGGATGACATCGGCACTCCACCGGAGCGAGGAGTTCGCGTGCTCGGAGCTCCCGTGCACTGTATCGTCAACCTCCACGGCCGCGGCCCGGCGAGCCATACGTGGCTCGAGGCTTTCGCGGCGCCTCTGCAGTGGGGTCATTCGGCACCCGGCTGGACCGGCCCTGAATGGGTTGAGGACCTGCATGAACGTCGCCGCTGGACGCGGATGCTCGCGTATCTGGGGGTTCGCGCCGATGCCGAGGATCTGCGGATCGATCCGACCGGACTTCCGGGCGAGCTGCCGGCCCCCGCTGCGATCGTCCACGTCGGAGCTGCGGAGCGAAGCCGACTGTGGCCGATCGAGCGTTTCGCCGCGGTCGGTGTCGAGCTGCTCGAGCGCGGACACGAGGTCGTGCTCACCGGCTCGGGGGCCGAACGCGGCAGAGCCGAGCGGGTCGCCGCGCTCATTGCGGCCCGGTCTGCGGTCGATGCGGACCGACGTCTGCGTGTGGCGGCGGGCACGCAGTCCCTCGGAGAGTTCTGCACGAGCATCGCCGCTGCGGACCTCGTCGTCAGCGCCGACACGGGGGCGGCGCATCTGGCGAATGCCTTCGGTCGCCCCTCGGTGGTCCTCTTCGGACCGGCCCGCGTCCGCAACTGGGGACCGCCGGAAGGGCCGCATATCGCACTCACTCATGAGGAGCTGCGCCGAGGAGATCCCTTCGCCTCCGAGCCCGATCCGGCCCTGCTGGCCGTGACGGTCGCGGAGACGGTCGAGGCACTCGACGCTCTCGGCATGTGATCGGGGCTGAGCCATCGCAGCACTCCTTTCGTCGGTTCGGGATGGACCACCGGTCGGACGCGGTGGCGATCGTCATTTCGCCGACTCTGCTCACAGGCACAGTGACCTCGGCTTCTGTACCCAACCTGAAGCTGCTTCTGCTGCTCCACAAGAGGGGTTGTGCACCCTGCCCGACCGGCTTATCCTCACCCCCTCGCTCTTCTGCTGAAATCCCTGGTCACAGCGCTACCGAGAGGTTGTGGGCACCCTCTGTCCGGCGGACTGTGAGAGGCACGGAGCCTTCGTCACCCCGATTCGGAGACGGCGGTCGAACATGAGGCCTCGGAGCCGTTTGCGCGACGTCGCGCAACATTGTTTGGCTTCTGAGTGACTACCCGTCGTCGACGTTGGGATGCAGGTGTGAGAAAGAAGAATGTGTTCGTACCGGGACTGACAGATGTCCAGCGCAGGGAACTCGAGACGATCAGGGGAGCGGAGGAGATGAACTTCCGCGGTCTGCTCAGCTACGACGCCCTCGTCGATGTCGCCACCATCGACTTCGGCAGTCTGCTCTCAGCGGCGCGTGAGGAGCTCAGTGCCTTCCCCGACGAGGTCGACGCGATCATCCCGCACTGGGACTTCCCGGTGAGTGTGATCTCCCCGGTGCTGGCGGAGGAGCTCGGCCTGCCTGCGCCGAGTCTGGAGAGCATCCTCAAATGCGAACACAAGTACTGGAGCAGGCTCGAGCAGCGGCGCAGCGTTCCCGAATGCACGCCCGGATTCGCCGCCTTCGATCCCTTCGACGACGATGCGCTCGATTCCATCGATCTCGCCTTCCCGTTCTGGGTCAAACCCGTGAAGTCCCACTCCTCCCAGCTCGGCTTCGAGATCCGGGATGCGGAGACGTTCTCCCGGGCTCTGCAGGAGATCCGGGAGGAGATCAGGAACGTCGGGGACGCCTTCGACGCCGTGCTCTCCCGTGTCGATCTGCCGCCGGAGCTCGAGGAGTTCGGCGGCAGCGCCTGCATCGCCGAAGAGCTCGTCGTCGGTCGGCAGATCGCACCCGAGGGAAGCGTCCACCGCGGACGATTCGCCGTGCACGGACTCTTCGACATGCGCAAGGACGCTGAGAACACGAGCTTCGATCGCCTCACCTATCCCGCTCAGAGCACGCCCGAGTCCGTCCGTGAGCGCGCGATCGAATACACCCGGCGATACATGGAGCACATCGGCTTCGACAACGGCTGCTTCAACTCGGAGTTCATCTGGGACGAGGACAGCGACCGGCTGTGGCTCATCGAATTCAACACCCGCATCAGCCAATCCCACAGCGACCTCTTCGCGAAGGTCGACGGCGTGTCCAATCACCAGGTCGCCGTGGACATCGCCCTCGACATGGAACCGCGCATGCCCCGAGGAGAGGGCGAATTCGCGGTCGCCGGACAGTTCAAGATCTTCCACGACGAGGACGCGGTGGTGACGAAGGTGCCCGATGAGGATGCGCTTCTGAAGCTGCGCTCCCGCTACCCGGGGACCGTGGCGACCCTCGACGTCGGACCGGGCGAACGTCTGTCGGAGATGACCGGGCAGGACAGCTACCGGTACGTGCTCGGCAAGCTCTACCTCGGCGCCTCCGATCTTGACGAACTCGACGAGAAGTACGAGAACATCCTCGAAGAGCTCGATTTCGAATTCAGCTGAGAGCTCGCCGGCGGCAGGAGTGCCGCGATGACAGTGACCGCGCCATCGAACGGAGGTTGGCATGAGGACCATCGAAGACTTCCCCTATGACGTCCGCACGATCGAGAACGTGTTCATCCCGATGCGCGACGGCGCGCGTCTGGCAGCGCGGATCTGGGTACCCGTCGAGGCGGAGAGCGCGCCTCTGCCGGCGGTGCTCGAATACATCCCCTACCGCAAACGCGACAACAGCCGCGGCCGCGACAGTCTCAACCACCCGTACATCGCCGGGCACGGCTATGTCAGCGTGCGTGTCGACCTGCGCGGCAGCGGGGACTCCGACGGGCTGCTGCTCGACGAGTACTGCTCCCAGGAGCAGGACGACGCGGAAGACGTCATCGCCTGGCTGGCAGAGCAGCCCTACTGCGACGGCAACGTCGGGATGATGGGCATCTCCTGGGGAGGTTTCAACAGTCTCCAGGTCGCCGCCCGCCGCCCGCCGGCCCTGGGGGCGATCATCTCCGCCTCGGCGACGGACGATCTCTACGTCGACAATATGCATTACATGGGCGGCGCCCTGCTCTCGGACAACCTCTCCGAGGCCACGGTGATGTTCGCGTTCAACAGTCTGCCGCCGGATCCGGAGATCGTCGGCGATCGGTGGCGTGAGATGTGGCTCGACCGGCTGTCGGGCAGCGGTCTCTGGCTCGAGAACTGGCTGGGCCACCAGCGACGCGACGAGTACTGGCAGCACGCCTCGGTCTCCGAGGACTATTCGGCGATCGAGTGCCCTGTCATGGCCGTCGGCGGCTGGGCCGATGGCTATACGAACGCGATCTTCAGGCTCATGGAGCACCTCGATGTGCCGCGGCGCGGGCTCATCGGGCCCTGGGGACACAAATACCCGCATCTGGGCGTGCCCGGCCCGACCATCGGCTTCCTGCAAGAGGTCGTGCGCTGGTTCGACCACTGGCTCAAGGGGCAGGACACCGGCGTCATGGACGAGCCGATGCTGCGCCTGTGGATGCAGGACAGCATCACCCCCCGCTCCTCCTATTCCGAGCGCCCGGGACGCTGGGTGGGAGAATCCGAATGGCCCTCGAACCGGCTGCAGCCGTGGCGGCTGCGCCTGAGCGAGGGACGGCTCACCCCCAGCGAACCCGCAGCCGAGGACCCCGGGCACGAGGATCCCTCGGATGAGCTCTCGACGGAGCTGACGCTCCAATCGCCGCTGAGCGTCGGCCTTTTCGCCGGCAAATGGGCCTCCTATGCGGCCGCGCCCGATCTGCCCTTCGACCAGCGCGAGGAGGACGGCGGTGCTCTGGTCTTCGACACCGGGCCGCTGGAGGAGGACATCGAGATCTGCGGTCGCGGCGAATGTTCGTTCGTCGTCTCCTCCGACCGGCCGAATGCGCAGCTGGCCGTGCGCCTGTCCGACGTCTTCCCTGACGGTGAGGCGACCCGAGTGACCTACGGGATCCTCAACCTCACGCATCGCGACGGCAGTGAGGAGCCCGAGGCTCTCGAGCCCGGCAGGCAGTATCGGATCTCGATTCCGCTCAACGCGATCGCGCAGGTCTTCCCTGCGGGGCATCGGATGCGGTTGTCCGTCTCGACCTCGTACTGGCCGCTGGTGTGGCCCTCGCCCGCTCCCGCCGCCGTGACCCTGCATCCCGGCCAGAGCACCCTCGAGTTGCCCGTGCGGCCCGCGCGCAGCGAGGATGAGCGACTCCGTGAGTTCGGCGACGCCGAGGCGGCCGCAGAACTCGAGACGACGGATCTGGAGGCCGGCGACCATCAGTGGCGGGTCATCCGTGACCTCGCCACCGATGTCTCGACTCTCGAGATCATCAACGACCAGGGTTCGTTCCGCCTCGATGAGACCGGAACGACGATCCGGCGACGCACCGACGAGTGGTACAGGTTCCGTTGGAACGAGGTCAACTCGGTCCAGGGTGAGACGAGTACCCTGCGCCGCATGGAGCGCGGCAGCTGGGGAATCGAAGTCCAGACCCGGACGGTGCTGACCTCGACCGCGCAGATCTTCCACATCGCCGCCGAACTCGATGCCTTCGAGCTCAACGGCGACCTCGGCTATCAGCGGATCTATTCGCAGAACTGGGACCGGGAGATCCCGCGCGACCATCTCTGAGGTCACCGCGCCCGTGCTACGCCTGCCTCCGGGCGCGCACCTGCGGGTCTGTGCCCGTGCCAGGCGGGGGGTTTCATTGGGCACCGCAGGGTCTTGTCCCTGCCGAGACCGGGCACCTAGCGTGAACACATGGATAACGCACTCACAGCCACAGCACTCGTGTGCACTCTCAAGCCCTCCCCGTCCGACTCGAGCAGCGATGTCATCGCTGGCCAGGTCCTCGACGAACTGGGCCGACACGGAGTCGAGGGAGAGACGATCAGAGTCGTCGACTACGACGTGAGACCCGGCGTGAAGGCGGACATGGGCGACGGGGACCAATGGCCGCAGATTGCCGAGCGCATCCGCAACTCGGATGTGCTCGTGTTCGCCACTCCCACATGGCTGGGCCACATGTCGAGCGTGGCCCAACGCGTGCTCGAACGCCTCGACGCCGAACTGTCGAACACCGACGAACAGGGCAGGCCCGCGATGTTCGGCAAGATCGCGGTCGTGGCCGTAGTCGGCAACGAGGACGGGGCACACAAGATCATCGCCGATGCCCATCAGGCCCTCAACGATATCGGCTTCACCATCCCCGCGCAGGGTTCGACGTACTGGAACTCCGAGGCGATGAACCCGCGGGACTTCAAGGACCTCGAGACCACCCCCGACGCAGTCGCCTCGACGACGAAGACGCTCGCCGCCAACGCCGCACATCTGGGCTCGCTCCTGGCCGCGCAGCAGTACCTTGCTGTCTGAGCAGCCATTGCCGTCTGTACTCCGATTCGAGGAAAGAAGCACATCATGATCGGTCGTCTCAACACCACCGCCATGGACTGCCCCGTGCCGATCGACACGGCCCGGTTCTACCGCAGGCTGCTCGGCGGCAGCGTATCACCGGACGAGGACGCAGACTGGGTCAACCTCTACGAGCCCTCGGGCCGGGAGATCCTCTCCTTCCAAAGCGCAGAGGACTATGTGGCCCCGACCTGGCCGGACAACTCCGTTCCGCTGCAGGTCCATATCGACATCCTCGTCTCCTCCTATGAGGACGCCGAACCCACGGTGTTCGACGCCGGCGGCAGGCTCCTCGACGATTCGCTTACCTGGCAGATATTTAGCTAAGCTAACGAATATGACGCCGCGAAGCCTCACTCCAACCGATGAGCTCTACACGCGCACCGCCGAGGACGCGGCCAGGGCAGTGATCGCGAGCTATTCGACCTCCTTCGGGCTGGCCGTCAGGCTGCTCGGGGTCAGGAACCGGCACCATATCCGCAA
>OMJG01002024.1_pt1 | contig 10556 bp, 12 predicted proteins | sample 1646431 | NCBI WGS metagenome assembly OMJG01 (sample SAMN03771674, study PRJEB25209) | food metagenome | isolation source: Cotija cheese | place: Mexico:Jalisco,Michoacan | collected 2011-12-12 | reverse complement strand
CCTAATCCAAATCAAACTGCCAGTGAATTTAAAGTAGCAATGGTAAAAAAGCTACTCAATGGCGAATTATTAGTTATCAGAGATAATGATAAATTTTATGTTGCTGATAGCTTTGTTACAAACTACTCATTAGATGGAAATACCTATTCTGGTGTAACGATTAATTTCTCAAGTAGTAATGTCGCAAATGCTCCAAATTCTGGTCCGTATGCTCAAAAGTATTTTGATAGAGTATTTACTCAAGGAGTTGACTGTTTCCATTTGGATAATGACAATATTGGAATAAAAAAATATATTGACAGTCTGTGGGAAGATTATGGGAAATTGTTTGGAATATTAATTACCAATCAACTGCGAGTTGGTCAGTTGAGAGCCAAGTTAAGTATTCCCGTCAATACCAAACTTGAAGAAGATGAGCAAAAAAAAGTTCAAAAACAATTTGCGACAACTTTATCTCAAAGTTTACTCACAGATCCTATTGTATTCGTCCCCGACAATGGTAAAGCACAATCTGCTTATGATGAAATTTCTTCTAGTAAATCAGCAACGCTTCAAAATCAAATCACGGATTTTGGGACATTAAAGAAGATTTTTATTGGTGAAATAGCTGGATTGCTAGGAATTCCACCAGCTTTAGTTCTTGGAGAGACTGCAAATAACTCTGAGAATTTAGATTTAGCAATTGAATCTGCAGCGATTCCACTTGGAAACAAGTTATCTGAAGGATTTGCCAGTTTATTAATAAAAGAATCAGGTTTTATGAATGGGAATACCTTACAAATGACTGGCTTTAAAACGATTAATATTCTTGACCGTGCAGATGCGATTGATAAAGTTGGATCCAGCGGTGTAGTGAAAATTAATGAAGTTCGTGAGGCTTCTAATTTACCACCAATACCAGACGGAGACAGATTTATTATGACAAAAAATTATGAAGAGAAAGGAAAAAATAGTGAAGACACTTAAGTTTAATGGTGCAGTCGCAGATAATGACGATGCAGAAGTTTATGACTGGTTTGGTATGGAGTGCATCACCCCTAAGGATGTTAAAACTTTCTTAGATGATGCAAATGGTGAAGATGTCACGATTCAAATCAATTCGGGTGGGGGATCAGTATTCGCTGGAAGTGAAATTTTCACTGATTTAGGGAAATATCAAGGAAAAGTATTTGCCGAAATTTCAGGAATTTGTGCTAGTGCAGCAACATTTCCGCTTCTAGCAGCTGATAAGGTAACGATGACCCCGACAGGTCAAATAATGATTCATAATGTTTCTGCTCTTCAAGCAGGAAATTATCGTGATATGTCAGACATGTCTAATATCTTGCTTGGTTCAAGCGAAAATTTAGCGAACCTTTACGCAAAGAAAATGGGCGCTTCCGTTGAAGAAGCTCAAAAAATGATGGATGCTGAGACATGGTTTAATGCAAAACAAGCTAAGGAATCAGGACTTGTTGATGAAATTCTTTTTGAAGATAATCAACAAGTTCAATTGGTTGCAAGTATGTCTCCAGTGTTATCTCATGATAAGATTAGCCAGTTTAAAAATATGATCAATGGTGCAGCAAAAAATTCACCAACGCTTGACATTCGACTCGATGATGAACAAATGAATTCAATTACTAATTTAATTGATGAAAAAATAGCTGCAGTAAAAGCAGAATTTGAAGCTAATAACTCGGCAGACAAGCCGCTTAAAAATCAACTATTTAAATTTGGAGGAATTAAATAATGGATTACACAAAACTACCTAATTACACAGCAGCTGTAGAGAAATATACTAATGCAGTAAAAGAGGGTGCAGATGAAGCAGCACAATCTAAAGCTTTTGACAAAATGATGAACACTCTTGGAGCTGAAATTATGGAAAACATGAATGCTTCAACATCAGATAAAATCAACGAATTAATGGCTTCGCGTCCAACTAATGGGCTTTCTGAAAATGAAACTAAATTCTTTAATGATATTACTTCTGGCGTAGGGAAACCAGAAGTGACCTTGCCTCTTGAAATCATGAACCAAGTGTTCCTTGAATTACAAAACGCTCATCCGCTTTTGGATATTATCAAATTCCAAAGCGCCGGATTGAAAATGAAAGCTACAGTCGCTGATTCAATTTATGGTGGTAGTACGGCTGTTTGGGGAGAAGTTTTTGATGGCATTAAAGGTCAATTAAACCAAACTTTCCACGAAGTAGACTTCTCTCAAAACAAATTAACTGCTTTTGTCGCAATCCCTAAAGATGCTCTTGAAAATGGTTATGACTGGTTGAAATCATTTATTATCATTCAAATGTCGGAAGCGATGGCTGTGGCACTCGAAACAGCTTTAGTTGCAGGAGATGGAAATAAAAAACCTATTGGATTGATGAAGGATCTCTCTAAAGGCGCTATCAAGGGTAGTGTAACAACGTATCCAGATAAAGCCGATTTTGCAGATTGGTCTGATATTGATCCTGACAATGCAGCAGAAAAAATCGCCCCTGTAATGCAAGCTCTCTCTAAAAATGAAAAAAATATCACAGTAAATATCTCTGGACAAGTAAAAATGTTAGTTAATCCTGATGACTATTACTCTACTCTTGCTAAATTCATGTATCTCACGGATAACGGTGTTTGGGTAACTGTTTTACCTTTCGGTGTTGAAATTGTTCAATCCGTTGCAGTGCCAAAAGGAAAATCAGTAATCTTTGCGGCTAACCGCTACTGGGCTTATATGGGCGGAACAAGAATGCAAGAGTTTGACCAAACTTTCGCTCTCGAAGACTTGCAACTTTATACTGTCAAAGCTTTCTACTACGGAAAAGCTTACGACAATAATACAGCTCGGGTTGTAAAACTTGCTACAGTCTAATGTTGCCCCAGTTACAGTCACAGAAGCTTAATAGTAAAGGAGAAGTAAATGAGCGATGCGGAAACTTGGGCGGATGGTCATCTTAAATCTTTTAAACAAAGGATGAGAATTAATACAGAAGATCCTGATGAACTTGTCAATTTAACAAAAATGCTCATTGCCTCTTATACTTCAATTCTTCGGTTGGTTGGTGTATCTGATGCTACTGACCCCGAAGTTGAGGAGTTAATCTATGAGCGTTCACGTTATACTTACAATGATGCACCTGATGAGTTCAAAGAGAACTATGCTCAAAACATTCGTGACGTTTTTCTAGCTAATCAACCTGAAGAAAGCGAGGAAAGTGATGATAAAATCGCAGAAAGTCCTTCAATCTTCTAACCGAACGAACAATGGAACGATGCGAACTTCAGTTACTTTTAAACGAGTAGGTATTGATACCTCTTTTGATGGAAGAGGTGGAGAACTGATTGAAAAGTTTAAAACACTTGCGGATGTGTATAGCCCAAGCAATAAAGATTTGAGCATCTTAGGAAGCCAAAATGTTAAGAATGGAGCAACGATAAAAATTCGTGATCCCTTAACAAGTTATCAACCTAAAAATGATGACAAGGTTATTATTGATGATCCTAGATATTCAGGTCAGGTTTGGGGGATAGTAGACATTCAGCCTGATTTTCATGACCGAACTTTCTTGAAAATAATTCTAGGAGGGACGAATCTTAATGAGTAGTTCAATGACAATCAAAGGGTTTGAAGAAATTGAAGCAAAATTGAGAGAAAAGTTTAGTGAAACTCGTGTGAAGAAGATAGAAAGTGATGCACTTAAAGCAGCCGCGGATGAAGCTGTAGTTGATTTAAAGAGTACCCTTTCTCAATTTGCAAATTCTGGTGATACAGTAGCTGGTGTTGTTCGAGGGAATGTTTCTAGAACATCAGGATTCCCCGTCATAAAGATAGGTAACAACGGTAAGCATTGGAGACTTGTCCATCTTGAAAATAATGGCTTTGTCAGAAATGGTAAATCATATCGTTATAAAAGTTTTGGTGCTTTACAAAGATTTTCAAATGCTCAAGGACAAAAATTTGTTAAGGCAGCGCAAGCTAATTTGAAGGAGTTGCTAAAATGAATGATATGCTAAGTGAACTTATGCAAGCTTTAGCTAATGACTCTGATATTCTAGCAATTCAAAGAACAGGTGGGTTTAAAAGTTATTCAAGATATGAAAATTTATCTGAAAGCTCAACAAGTATAACAATTACTCCGACTGGTCCACCAGAACAAACAGCTATGAGTAGCAATGATTCACTAGCTAAACATTTTGTTTATCAGGTCAGCATAGAGGCAATTGACCGATTAACAGTAAAAAAATTACAAAATACAGTTGAAAATATTCTAAAAACAAAAGGATTCTTTCAGATGAATGGCGGACTAGATGAATATTTTAGCGATACAAAAAGATATGTGGATGCTCGGTTTTATGAAGGCAATAGCAATCTTTACGAAAATTATTGAAAATAAGGAGAAAAAACAATGTCAGTACCTATTGGTTTTAAACGTTTAACAATTCGTGTAAAAGATGGTAAAGATCCAGTTCTTGGGACAAATCAGTTTGTTATCGAGGGAAAAAAAGATAATGGTGGTATGGTTTCCGCTAAAGTATCAGGATTAGCGGTTGATGCCGTAAAATCTTATTCTTCAAATAAAGTATACTCCATTTCAGGAAAAGGAGTTGGAGATGGTAAAGTTGAGTTCGATATCATGGACTTCCCTGAAAAAATTAAAAATGCAGTGCTTGGAATTGTTGCATCTACTAATGGTGTATACAAAGCTACTGCAGATCGCACTTCTCCATATTGCTCGATTCTATTGGAAGATGTAACACCTCAAGGTCATCCGTATTTAATGGCATTTGTGGATGGAATGTTCTCTTCTGATGGTCTTGAGTTTAATACAGTACAAGGTAAACAAGGTGAACTTCCATCAGAAGCTATTAGCTTTGCCATTGGTTCTGATGACAACGGATTGTACTACTCTACCTTTGTAGGAACTGGAGCTCCTACTGATGCAGCTGGTATTGCAGAAATTAAAGCTGATGCTTTAATGGTAGCAGGGTAGCAGGAGGGTGAAATAAATGACTAAGTTATCAATTACTCTTCGTGATAAAGATGGTGAGTTTACTGTTACTCAAGAACATGTTAGCGGTCAAAAACTTCTTGATTATTGGGATATGGCAGTTGAAATTGAAAAAAACGTTGATAAGATGTCTATTTCAGACGTTTATAAAAAACGGATTAATTTCATCGCTGGTTTATTCGATAGTTCAAAGGTAACAGAAGAATCAATTTTGGCAAGTGTACCTGCTTGGGGATTGCAAAATTTCATTAAAGATGTTTTTGAAACGATTACTGGTTCAAAAGAAGTTACGGGTGACGAAAAAAAGGAACAATGACAGTCTCAGAAGCTCGTTCTGAATTTCTAGACTTTGTAAAAACGCTAGTATCGACTGGTTCATATACTTTAGCAGATGTCCTTAGTAATGATTTTTCTACAGTTGTTTCTGTAGTTGGTGCAAAAATTATATCAAATGATGGTAGCGCCGATGAGCCTAAACAAGAAAAAGTGTTATCACTATGGGAATTTGGACAGTCATTAAAATAAAAATAGCTCTTATGAGCTGTTTTTTATTTAAAAAAGAGATATAATTAAATAAAAAATATTGGAGCGTGATATGGAAATTAGATATTTTTTTGATGAGGTTAAAGAGACTGCAATTAATATAAAAAAACCTATATTCGCAGACAAAGACTTATACAACAAATTCATAGAAAATAGTAAAAATGTAATTGCTATAGACATAACTCAAGAAGGAGTTAAAGAAATAGTAAGTAAACTTTTAAGTTATAATTTTCTTTTGCACTCTCAGATTAATTTTGTAGATTTTTTAAAAGATGTAAATATAGATTTAGAAGAGTTACAGAGCCAAAGAAATGCTCTACAAGAATTAACAAAAATAGAAATATCCAATAAAGATAAAGATATACAAAACGAAAGAATTAAAGAATTTTACACCAATCTTCCTAAGTTTGAATATAAGGTATTGAAGTTTCGTGATCGTATGATGATTGGAGATACAAAAAAAAACCTATGGAGGAAATGTTAAACGCATTTGCTAGACAAGGCTGGAAAGTAATATCTATGGTGGAAAACACATGGCGACAAGAAGGTATAATGACAGGGAATAGTCACGGTGAGATTCTAGTAACTATGGAACGACAAGTTTTTAATGGATAACTAATATAAAAACGCTACTTTTTAAGGGCGTTTTTTGTTTCTCCTTGAATTAACGATAAAAGTTCAAGGAGAAAGCCATGGCAGATACACCTTTAGGTAAAATGATAATTGAAATGGGCTTTGATGATTCCAGCTTCGCAAAGGGTGTTACTGGAGTTAATAAGCAATTAGCAGCCTTAAAAAATGATTTAAAAACTTCTCAAACATCATTTTCAACATTTGGGAAAGGTGTTGACGGAGTTAAAAGCCCAATGGAAGTTCTAACAAAATCTATTGAGGCGCAAAAAAGGCAATTAGATTTACTAAAAAAATCTTACAATGGTTCACTAATTGACGGAAAAGCAAGCTCTAGCACTCAAAAATATGCGACTGATATTTCTCGTGCAAATGCACAATTAAAAAATGCGGCGATTGAGCAATATAAACAAACCTCTATCTTGCCTAAAATGTCTTCTGGACTAGGAAAAGTAAGCTCAGGTTTAAGTTCAATTGCTTCAAAAGCTATGCCTGCTTCAATTGCTATAACTGCAACATTTGCGAAAGGAATTCAAGCAGCAACTAATTTCAATGGCAAGATGACTGAAATCCAAGCTTTGTTATCAGATGGAACACCAGCAAATGTTCTTTCTAAGCAAATGGATACCTTATCAGATAAATCTAAACAATGGGCTAGACAATACGGTATCGATACCTCATCTATCAATGATGGTATGGAAGAAATGATTAAACGCGGTTATGATTTTAATCAAACCGTTGGGGCTATGCCAGCAGTATTAGATGCCTCAAGAGCATCAGGGGAAGATTTCGGAACGGTAATGTCTGCGTCAACTGCCATTCTTGAACAGTTTGGTTTAAAGACTGAAGATACAGCATCCATGATGAAAAATACCCAACGTGTAACGGATAGTTTGACATTTGTAGCCAATAAAACATCTGCAGGATTTGAAGACATGGGAATAGCAATGGAATATGTCGGGCCCGTAGCTCACTCTTTAGGTATGAATGTTGAACAAACCGCTGCTGCAGTAGGATTGCTTTCAAATAATGGTATCGAAGGCGAAAAAGCTGGTACATCACTTCGTGGTGCTCTATCTCGCTTGTTAAAACCTACTAAACAATCTTCGGCAGCTTTTGAAGAACTTGGCATTAATATCGATGAGTGGAAAAAAGGAAATATCGGTTTACCTGATATGCTGGATACCATCAAAAAACATACCGAAGGTATGACAGATGCAGAAAAAAGTTCATTAGTTGCTAAAGCGTTTGGTGTAGAAGCTCAAACAGGTATGAACGTGCTGATTAACCAAGGCGGAGATGCATTACGCAACTTAACCAAAGAAACACAAAATGCAACTGGTTATACTAAAAAGCTTGCAGACCAAATGAACAATTCTGATAAGAATGCTTTTAATAAAGCTAAAGCGACTTTAGAAGTTTTATCAATTGATTTAGGCCAAAAACTCTTGCATTCAATCATTCCAGTTGTTAAAGAAATAGATAATTTAGCTGGTTCATTTGAAAAGTTAAGCCCAGAAACTCAACAATTCATCATTAAAATGGCAATAGCAGCGGCAGCAGTTGCTCCAACAGCGAAAGCTTTGAGTGGATTAACAAGTATTCTCTCTGGAGTTACTGGTGGTCTGGCAAGATTTGGGGCTAGAGGTGCTGGTAAATTAGCACTCGAAGGGATAACTACAGAAGCAGGATTAGCGGCAAAAGCAGTAGGAGGCTCAGGAGGGTTAGCTGCAGAGCTAGGTGGTATCTCTCCAATTCTAGCTGGTATCTCTCCTATAGCGGTTGGTGCATTAGGTACAGCAGGTTTAGCTGGATTGATTATTGGGGTACTTGACCAAGTAAGTAAATTAGAAGATAAGCATAATGTATTCGGAATAATTAATGTTCCTGACGAAACTTACAACAAAGTTAAAAATTTTGAAGAAAAAGTAGAAGGCTTAAAAACAGCTACTGAAAAATTTGGAGCTATTGGCCCTAAAGCTTTCAATGATGTGAAGCAAGCTATTGCTGATATGGGAACTGCCGCTAATAGTGATATTGATGCAGCTACACAAAAATTAATTAACGATGCTAAAATTTTAGGTTGGTCTGATGATCAAATAAAAAATCTTAAGCAAGGCGGTTCTAAAGCAAAGGATGTTATTAAAGCGGCGACAGATGATATGACTAATATCTATCAAAATGCTGCAAAAAATCATAGACAAATTACAGCTGATGAAAATTCTAAGATAATAGCTGACCAGAACGTAATAGCCGGTCAAGAGTTAGATGCTTTGAAAATAACTGGAAGCAAAAAAACGGCTGTTATGAAGGCTTTAAATGGCGATATGACTAATATGTCAGTAGAAACTGCCAATAATGTTTCTGACAGTTTAACGAAATCAATGGATAGTGAAAATGATAGCTATAAAAAGAAAATGGCAGCTGCTAAAGAACTTTTCGAAAACGGGAAAATGAGTGCTCAGGAATATAATGAGACTACGGAAGCATATAATAATCAGCATAAACAAATTATGGAAAAGTATGGTGTAGATTTAGCGGCTACCCAACAAGTGATTATAGATAATATGCAAAAAGGGACTCAATCATATGGTGCTTATATGAGAAGGCAGTCGGAGCAATTTGCTAATTACGGATTAGATTTCGAAGAAATGTTAAAAAAAGCAGGAAGTGGAGCTAAAAACAGTACCCAAGAGCTTGGAGATAGTTCTAAATTGCTTGCCCAATATGCTAAAAATATGAGTAGCGATGTAAAAAAAGCAGATGATACATGGAATAGCCTGGTTCTTGACCCTAAGACAGGGAAAGTTACAACAAATGCAGCTCAAGTGGTTGCCGACACATTAAAACAAAAAGGTGGTTGGGAACAAATTCAATTTGTGATGAAGCATGCTAATCTATCTACTAATGCTAAAGCTTCAATTTTAGAAGCAGTTATCGCTAGCGGTCAATGGGATAGCCTATCCCCTAAAGATAAAGAGCTTTTTATACATAATCAGCAAGGATTACTTGCCATTGCTGCATCTCAACAAAAATTAAACGAATGGAATAGTATTCCTGACGAAGTGAAAAAATTACTGGGAGACAATTCAAGCTTCATTAATAACGAAGCAAATGCATCGGCTATTTTAGATGCATGGAATAAAGCTACTCCAGAAGAAAAAAAACTTTTAGCGCAAAATCTGACTTTAAAGCCAAAAATGGACGCCCAAGCTATTATTGATTCACTACAAGGAAAAACGGTACCACTTGGTGCAAACAACAATACAGGGCAAGGAGTAAATAGCGCTGCCGCAACAATTGCTGCATTGCAAGGTAAAACTGTAGGAATTGATGCCAATGACAGTGGAGCAAGAAAAACATTGAGTGGATTCTTAGGTGATATTCCGACTTCAAAAACAATTGATTTAATCATAAATAAAACAAACAACGCCCAAGGGACACCATACCATCCAGGCGGACTTGCTATGGTTAATGACCAAAAAGGGCCAACTTATAAGGAATTGATCAGTTTGCCTAATGGAGTAAGTTTTATTCCAGAAGGTCGAGATGTGACAATGCCACTGCCTAAAGGAACGAAAATTTTAAAAGCTAGCAAAACAGCACAACTTATCCCTAAATATGCCAAAGGTACAGGAGGAATTCCGGCTGATGCAAAAATATTTAGAGATATGCGAGCAGTTCAACAGCAATTAGTAGTTAATGCTCCAGTTGTTGACAATAGTAGCCAGCTTAATGTCATCATTGAGTTACTTAAATTAATGTCAGGAAGTAATAACGAGTCATTAATTAAAGCAATTCAATCTTTAGCAAATCGGCCATCAGTTTCTGTTTTCGATAAAAAGGATGCTGCTAAAACACTAACAAAATTAATTTCTGAGAATCAAGAGAAAGACACTCTTATTCAAACTTTGATTGGAGGTCATAATCCGTGAATAAAACAATGAAAATAACACTTGACGGAATTGACATATCAAAATTGTTTTATTCTGTTACAAATATCAAAAGAAATATTGGTTCAAATTGGGTTAATACAACTAGTCCTAGACTTCAAGGTGCAGAGTTTCTTTATAATGCTTTAGGTTCAAAAACAATTTCATTCGATTATATTATTGATGGTGTATTTTTTGAGGAAATAAATGCAAAAAAAGAATTACTTGCAAAATATCTAAATGTTAAGGAACCTGTTCCATTAATTTTTAACGATGAACCAAATAAAGTCTGGTACGTTGTACCTGATGGCGAACAATCTTTTGAGTAAACTACGGGAACAATTACATTTTTAGTGCCTAAAGGCTACGCAGAATCAGTCGATACAAAAACGTTAAATAATGATAACTCAGGCGGAGAAAATGGAACCATCATAAATAATGCTGATAACTCAGTTTCGGTA
>OMJG01002023.1_pt1 | contig 10557 bp, 8 predicted proteins | sample 1646431 | NCBI WGS metagenome assembly OMJG01 (sample SAMN03771674, study PRJEB25209) | food metagenome | isolation source: Cotija cheese | place: Mexico:Jalisco,Michoacan | collected 2011-12-12 | reverse complement strand
ACAAGGTGGCGAAGGAAGCGGAGCAGGAGCCGAGCTGAGGCACCGCACCCCCTAGCCGCGCCCCGTCTCGCTCGGTACATTCGGGGACATGGACAACAGTTCACGCGAACCGATCGAGTCGCGGCGCATCAGTGATCAGCCTTCGCTGCGCAGTTCGTCGGGCACCATCTGGATCGTGGCCGGTGGGATCTTCCTCGTCGTCATCGTCGGCGTGCTCGCAGTGATCATCTTCTCCGGCGGTCCGGCGGTACCCACAGCGATCACCACGCTCGTCATCGCCGTGGTGTTCTACCTCGTCCTGCTCATCGCCCGGTTCACCGTTCGGCCGGGCAGAGCGCGTCTGTGGGTCATGGCCGCAGCGATGATCGGCATGGCGGTTGCCTCGCTCGTCGGGCTCGTCCTGTGCGTGGGCGCTGCCGCCGGCGGAGCCTGACCGGGATTCTCCCCGCGACGTGGACGCGGGGCCGAACCCGACGTCGGAGGGTTCCCTCAGCGGTGGCCTGGTGGCGATGCTCTATTCGGCGGAGTCAGGTTGCAGGTGGGCTCTGAGGTACTCACCGGTCACGCTGTGTGCGGCGTCCGCGACCTGCCCCGGGGTTCCGGTCGCCACGATCCGACCGCCGTCGTGACCGCCGCCGGGGCCGAGGTCGATGATCCAGTCGGCGTTGGCGATCATGTCGAGGTCGTGTTCGATGACGAGGACCGTTCCACCCTGATCGAGCAGCTGCTGGAAGACGCCGACGAGCACACGGACATCCTCGGGGTGCAGCCCGACGGTCGGTTCGTCGAAGACGAAGAGCGTGTGCTGCTGCGACTTCCCGAGTTCGGTGGCGAGCTTGAGCCGTTGGGCCTCACCGCCGGACAGTGCCGGGGTCGCCTCGTGGAGGGTGAGGTACCCGAGCCCCACATCCTGCAGGGCCCGCAGCCGGGCATGGACCTTGCGTATGTCGCCGAGGTGGGGCAGCGCCTCGGCGACGGTCATCGCCAACAGATCCGGCAGTGACAGCGGCCGGCCGTCGGCATCCGAGGCACGACAGTGCTCATCCGCATCGGGACTGAACCGTCGCCCTTCGCAGTCGGGGCAGGGGATGTCGACATCGGGGAGGAACTGCACGTCGAGGGTGATCTCGCCGGTGCCTTCGCATTTCGGGCAACGCAGCGTACCCGTGTTGTATGAAAAGTCCCCGGCCTTGAGTCCGGCAGCCTTGGCTGAATCGAGTCGCGCGTACGTACGCCGGAGGTCGTCGAGGACGCCAGAATAGGTCGCCACGGTCGATCGGACATTGATGCCGATCGGGGTGGCGTCGACGACGTTGACACGGTCGATCCCCTCGGCGTCGATCTCACGCACATGATCGGGTCGCGAACGGTCGTCCGCGGCCTTGAGCGCGGGAACGAGGCTGTCGAGGACGAGGGTGGTCTTGCCCGATCCGGACACTCCCGTGACGACGGTCAGCCGCTGCCGTGGGATCTCCGCGTCGAGGGCATGGACCGTGTGGATCGGTGCGGTGCGCAATCGGATCCGCCCGTGATCGAAGGTCGCCGAGGCGGCCGCGGACTCGCGTACGAGCGTTTCGGCACAGCCGGTGAGGTAGGGGCCGATGCGGGAATCGGGATGACTGTCGAGGTCGGCGACGGTGCCGGTGGCCACGACCGTTCCACCGTCGCGTCCGGACCCGGGACCGATCTCGATGAGGTGGTCGGCTTCGCGGAGGACGAGCGGATCGTGGTCGACCATGACGACGGAATTGCCCTCGTCGAGCAGGTCGGTGATGACGCCCTGAAGGCCGGTGATGTTCGAGGGGTGGAGACCGATCGAGGGTTCGTCGAGGACGTAGAGGACTCCAGTCGTCTCGTTGCGCACTGCGCGGGCAAGCTGCACGCGTTGGCGTTCACCGGTCGACAGGGACGAACCGGGCCGGTCGAGGGCGAGGTAGCCGAGTCCGAGATCGAGCAGCCGACGGGCCATGCCGAGCAGAGTGTCCACCAATGATCTGCCCATGGATTGCATCGATGAGGGAAGGCCGGCAGGTACGTCCGCGGCCCAGTCGACGAGTTCGTCGAGGGTCTTGGCGGTCGCCTCGGCGAAGCCGATGTCACCGATGCGCGGTGCACGGGCGGCGGGGGAGAGGCGGGTGCCCTTGCAGTCGGGGCAGACCTGTTCGGAGAGGAACCGGCTGACCCGGGCGAAGCGCTTCTCGTTGTCCGCGCGTTTGAGTTCCTCGGTCACGGTCAGGCGGGCGTTGCGGAAGGTGAAGTCGAGGTCGTGCAGTCCCTTCTTCGAGGTGACCGTGATGTGCTTCTTCTCTTCGGGACCGGTGAAGACGATGTCATGTTCCCAGTCCTCCAGGTCACGCCAGGGCATGTCGGTGCGGACGCCGAATTCGCGGGCGATCTGCGGTTGGACGTTGAAGCCGAACATCTGCCAGGGGATGACGGTGCCGTCGTCGATCGACATGTCCGGGTCGCGGATGAGCGAGGCGTCGTCGACTTCTCTGATCGTGCCGATGCCCTCGCAGCGGGGGCAGGCTCCACCGGAATTGAAGGCAAGCTCCTCGGCGCCGGGAGCGTGGACGGTCTCACCGCATTCGGGGCAGTCGAAGGGCTCCTCGGCGGCGACGTTGAGGGTCGGCTTCTGTCGGTGTCCGTTGGGACAGAGGTGGGAGGCCAGTCGGGAGAACATCAGGCGGATGACGTTGAGCAGCTCGGTCGAGGTGCCGAACGTCGAGCGGACCCCGGGGACTCCGGGGCGTTGCCGCAGGGCGAGGGCAGCGGGGATATGGCGGACGGTGTCGACATCGGCACGGGCGGCTTGAGCCATGCGCCGGCGGGTGTACGTCGACAGTGCTTCGATGTAGCGCCGCGACCCTTCGGCATAGAGCACTCCCATGGCCAGTGAAGACTTGCCCGACCCGGAGACGCCGGCGATGGCGACGAGGGTATTCAGCGGTACGTCGACGTCGATACCCTGCAGGTTGTGCACGCGTGCACCGCGGACCTCGACCGCTGTGGCTGGGGCTGAGTTCCGGGCTTCGGTCGACATATCGTGATCGTAACAACCGGCACTGCCAGACGCTTGCTGAGACAGTATTTGCGACTGGATATGACCGGACTACAATCGTCACGCTGACGACAACAGGGGCGTACTCGCCAGATCAGAGACACCGGTCAGAACGACAGCAAGCAACACCCGACCCAGGATGGCGAGCAACGGTGCCTGCATCCCGTAAGCCAACGAACCACCACCGGCTCCGCCGACCACGGCAGTCGGTCACCTAGAAGAAGAGGCACACGATGACTGAGACACCCGTCGAGTCCCGCGAAGAGAAGTCGCGGGCCCGCAAGGCCGTATTCGCGGCTGGACTGGGCAATGCCCTCGAGTGGTACGACATCATCCTCTTCGGATTCATGGCCACCTCGATCACGGCGGTCTTCTATCCGGGCGAGGGCCTGTCCGCGCAGCTGATGACCTGGGCGACCTTCGCCATCACCTTCGTCGTCCGCCCGCTCGGCGCCATCCTCATCGGCCGCTACTCGGACAAGCACGGCCGCAAGTCCGCCCTGTCGCTGACGATCGGTCTGATGACCCTCGGCGTGTTCATCATCGTCATCCTGCCCGGCGAAGCGACCATCGGCATCTGGGGCGCGATCGGCCTGATCATCGCTCGCATCATCCAGGGCATCTCCGCCGGCGGCGAATTCGGATCCGCCACAGCCTTCCTCACCGAGAATGCCAAACGAGGCAAGGCCTACTACGCCTCCTTCCAGACCGCGACCCAGGGCATCTCGATGTTCCTGGCCGCCGGTATCTCGTGGATTCTCAGCTCGACCCTGAGCGAAGAGGCCCTGCACTCCTGGGGCTGGCGTGTGGCCTTCGCCCTCGGCCTGCTCATCGGACCCGTCGGCTGGTACATCCGCTCGAAGATGGACGACACTCCCGAATTCAAGGCCGCCGAGAAGACCGACAACCCGCTGCGCGTCCTCCTCGGCGAGCACTTCGGTCGCCTGTTCTCCGCGTTCCTCATCATCGCGATGGCCACGATCTCGGTCTACCTCATCACCTTCCTGCCGCAGTTCGCCGTCGGCAACCTCGGACTCGAACCGTGGGCGGCGTTCCCCGGTGCCGTCGTCGCCGGCCTCATCACCCTCATCGGCGCCCCGTTCGCCGGCCGCCTGGCCGACCGCGTGGGTCCGACGACCGTGATGATCCCGACGACCATCGTCGGCATCATCGTCGCATGGCCGATGTTCATCCTCCTGACCGCGAACCCGTCGATCAGCGTCCTCACCCTGTGCGAGGCGATCGTCGGCCTGTTCATGGTCTTCTACTTCGGCCCGATGCCGGCCCTGCTGTCCGAACTGTTCCCCGTCAAGGTGCGCAGCTCCGGCATGACCATCGCCTACAGCTTCGGTGTCGCGATCTTCGGCGGCTTCGCCCCGCTCATCCTCACCGCCCTGCTGGGCGCAACGGGACTTCTGACCGTGCCCGGCTTCTACTACGCCGGCCTGTCGCTGCTGTCTCTCATCGGCGTGATCATGGCCCGGAAGGTGTACAAGCAGGCGTGATCCTCGCCGAGGCGGCGCTGACCTCGGGCGCGGGTGCTTACCCCACCGAGGCCGGCTGACCTCACCGAGGCGGTGCTCACCCCCGCCGAGATGACGTCGATTCACGTCGAATCGGAATCCGACCCATCCGATGCGCAGAGTGCTCCGAATCACGAGTGTTCGATCCCGACTGGGACCGTCCGACTATGAGGAGGAAAGACACCATGCGCACAGCGAAGAAGCTCATGCTCACCCCGGTGCTCGCCCTGACCGCCTTCGGCCTGGCAGCAGGCCCCGCGGCCGCAGCGACAGCCGGAAGCAGCGACTCCGAACAGGGCTGGACCTACCAGGCCGATCTCAATGAGGTCAACGACAGCGGAGCCTCGGGTGACATCATGATCACGCTCAAAGGCGATCAGGCGATGATCACCGAACACGTCGAAGGACTGGCCGAGGACTTCCAGGACGGCCCGTACCCCCACGTCCAGCACATCCACGTCAAGGCCAACGGCAGCGCTGAGTGCCCGACCGCCTCGGCGGATGAGGACGGCGACGGAATCGTCAACACTCCCGAAGGCGGAGCAGCCTACGGCGAGGTGTCCACGACCCTGACCGACTCCGGTGACACCAGCGCCGATGCCGCGGTCGATGTCGAACACGCCGGCATCAAGGGCGGGTCGGCCACCTACGAGCGGACCATCGACCTCGACGCCGACACGAAGGAAGCGATCAAGGACGGTCGCGCCACCGTCGTCGTGCATGGTCTCGATCCCGCCAAGCAGTCGCAGGAGGTCCAGGACGCCAAGAGCCCCCTCGTCGACAGCCTGCCGCAGGCCGCCACCGCCCCGGCACTGTGCGGGACGCTGGCTGACAGCCAGATGGGACAGCCGCCCAAGGGCGGACCGGACACCGGCGGCGGAAGCACCGCCGGCACCGATGACACCGTGATGCTCGCCGCCGGCGGGGGAGCCCTCGTGGCAGCGGGAGCCGCCTTTGCGATCTCTCGGAAGCGGAAGTCATCGGCCGAAACCCGGTGACCTTCGACCACGACTGAGACGGGAGCGACATGAACGGCAAGCAGGCCAGGACCGGCCGCGGCAGAATCGCATGGACCGCGGCGGCCCTGGCCCTGCTTGCCATCGCTGCCGTGCTCATCACCGCCGGTCTTCTCACCGACCACTCACCGCCCCAACCCGACGCCGACTCCGCCGCGCAACAGTCCGAGTCGCGCACGACACCGTCGGCCGATGCACGGGCGACGGAACCCTCGACTCCCCGGACCGAACAGAGCGGCGACGGCGATCAGCAAGCCGGTATGGAGGCGTCGGCCCCCACCCGGCTGCGGATCCCGGCGATCGACGTTGACACGAGACTCATGGGCTTGGGGCTGACCGCCGACGACGAGCTCGAGGTCCCACCCCTGGGCAAGGACGCGCCCGCCGGCTGGTACAGGCGTTCACCCACTCCCGGCGAGGTGGGGCCTTCCCTCATCGTCGGACACGTCGACTCCGCCTCGGAGGGACCTGCAGTGTTCTACCGGCTCGGTGCGCTCGAGGCCGGAGACACCGTGTCGGTCACCCGGGAGGACGGCTCCGAAGCCGAGTTCACCGTCGACGACGTCACCGACTACGGCAAGGACTCGTTCCCCGACTACCGGGTCTACGGCAACACCGAGAACCCCGAGATCCGCCTGATCACCTGCGGCGGGGAGTTCGACGACGACACCGGTCACTATGAGGACAACATCGTCGTCACCGGCCACCTCAGCGACGGCGGGTGAGACGACCGCAGCAACCGCGTGTTCAAAGGGCAGGCGCAGACCCCTAAGGCACTGCACGTGCCCTTTGAGCACGCGGATGCAACTTCAGCTGCCGCCTACATGGCATGTTTGACGCCCTTCCTGACCAACACCCAGTTCGCCGGAAAACTCGTGAGGAAGCCCAGCATCATCGCAATCTGCATCATCAGCCAGAAGACCGGTGAATCGGGTTCTGGCGGCGAGGAGAAGAAGACCAGAGACACCAGTGCCATCCAGCCGAACATGCCGACTTCGAATGCGACCAGCGAGAGTGTGTCTGCCTTGATGGCATTCTTCAGGGCGTCCTTGGGGCTGTCGTGTTTGGTGAACCCCATCCCGAAGTACTGGAAGGCGATGCCGAAGATGTATGCCAGTGCGAACTCAACGACGTAGTCGGTGAGCAGGCTCGAACCGGCGATGACGAAGCCGGTGAGGAAGACCAAGGGCGCACCGATCATATCGCCGAGTGAGCAGCCGGCACTGCAGTGAGTTGTAGAGACGAACACGCTCTGCCAGAACGGCTTGCCCTGATCGTGGGAGTCCGTGGCATCCGTTGATTCGTGGTGCGACCGTCCCAGTGTGAAGTACGCCCAGATTCCGACGAGGGGGAAGAAAAGGCCGATGAGCGGCCAGACGAGGTTCATGATCGGCATCATCGACTGCCGGTGGCGCGTGATGTCGATGCTGATCGTCACTGCCTGGCCAACGCTGACGGCGAGGGAAGTCCAGGCGAGCACTTCAAGCCATTCCATGGCGTCTCCGATCTGCCGTGGTCCGAGCCTTCCTGTCTGTCGCAGGCGCACACTTCGTTCAGTGGGCGGACGCGACTGTGGCCACTCTATTCCCATGCGCGGCGCTCGTACACCGGGTGCCGGGACCGGGTCGTGACCACGATCGCACCTTAAGCGAACCCGCTCGACGGGGCGGCGGAATGAACGCCACTCACCTGCCGGTGGTCGCTTCGGGCCCGGCCCTCCGACGCCGCTCACCTTCAGTGGTGATTCCCCGCAACCGCGTGTCCAAAGGGCAGGTGCAGAGCCTTAGGGGTCTGCGCCTGCCCTTTGAGCACGCGGATGCAACTTCAGCTGCCGACGGTGGCTTCGGACCCGGCCTCTGCCTCAGCCTTCCGGGCCTTCGCGGCTGCCCGCTCGACGCGGACGACGTGGGCGATGAGGGCAAACCAGACGAGAGCCAAGCCGGCGAGCGTCAGCCACACCGTCGACGCGTCGAGTCCGAAGGTGAGCAGGATGGTACGGATGTTTGTGAGGATGATGATTCCGCCCGCGGCGACCGCAAGCACCTTCGCCGGCAGCAGCTTCACCAGCCACGCGGCGAACGGTGCGGCGATGACGCCGCCGATGAGCAGCGCCGCCACGATCTGCCATTCGATGCCCTGCGATCCGAGTGCGATGAGGAACCCGAGCGAACCGCCGACGGCGACGACGAACTCACTCGTATCGATCGAACCGATGACCTTCCGGGGCTCCAAACGTCCTGATGAGAGCAGCGTCGTCGTCCCGACCGGACCCCAGCCGCCACCGCCGATGGCATCGAGCGCTCCACCGACGAACCCGACCGGCACGAGCATCCCCGCGCTCGGCCGCGACTTGAACTCCGGACGCTTCCCGCCCAATGCGAGGAACCGCCAGATCACGTAGACCCCGAGCGCGAGCAGGATTCCCGAGATCCACGGGGTCGCGGCCTCCCCATCGAGGCTGGCGAGGAACGTCGACCCGAGGACCGCGCCGATGAATCCGGGACCGGCGAGGATGCCGACCGTCCGCCAGTCGACATTGCCGAACCGGTGATGGGAGATCCCTGACACCAGGCTTGTGCCCAGTTCAGAGAAGTGCACCGCCGCCGAGGCGGCCGCCGGTGCCGTACCCGCCGCGAGCAGCAGAGTGGTTGAGGTGACCCCATAGGCCATCCCCAATGATCCGTCGATGAGCTGAGCGATGAGGCCGACGATCCCGAGGACGATGAGCTGACGCATGTGCTTGCCTTTCGTGGATGACGCGAAGGTGGTGATGACGCAGAAGACGTCGAAGATGCGGGCGGTGTCAGGAACGCAAAGACGCTTTGACCAGACACACTAGCGAAACTGTTGAGCAGAATGGCGAATCATCCGCAATCCTACGAACTCGGTCGCTGTATGTCGAAAGATGACGCCACATGGCGGTATTTCCCTGATGACGAGCCTGTATGCGGCGTTGACACTGATCGGTTACGCTGTGCGAATGCAATCAAGAGTAACGAGAGCTGCTCACCCGGGCCGTGTAGTCGTTGAGCAATTGCTTTGCGCGATGACCGTGACACCCCCGGTTCCTGCGCGGGGTCGGGCGCCGCAGCCAGTGAGATTCCGGGCGCAGAGGCCTGCCCAGGAGTGGGCGCTGTGACGGGGCTGCCGTCGGTGGGGCTGTTCTCCCACGGGACATCATCGCCGACCGGCCAAGTCCTCATCGAGGTGCTCGCCGCAGAGATCGCCACAGACCTGCGCATTCGCGGGATTGCCGACGAGGTCATGCTCGGCCATGTGGACGTCCAGCAACCCGACGTCGACGAGGTGATCAACCGCCTGCCCGCCGACCGTCCGGTGATCCTCGTGCCGCTTCTGCTCTCGCCGGGGTATCACGTCCATGTCGACCTCGCCGAGGCGGTCAACCGCGCCATCGAGTCCGGCCGTGACGTTCGGCGGACGCCGACGCTTGGGCCGGATGTGAGGCTTGCGGAGATCCTTGCCGATCGCCTTCCGGCTTTGAGCGACAACGACGAGGTCATCCTCGCCGCTGCCGGATCGAGCGACGAGCGGGCGAACGAGTCATGTCGTGAGATGGGCAGGCTGTTGGCCGCAGAGCTCGAGCGTCCAGTCGAGGTCGGCTTCCTCGCCGGTGGGGGAGTGCCGTTGAAGGAGCTCGTCGAAAAGAGCCGTAGCCGCGGAACCCGCCCCGTGCTTGCGAACTATCTGCTGGCGCCGGGCTTCTTCGATGACCTCGCGCGCAAACTCGTCGACGGCGGCAGTGACTCGTCCGGTGTCCTTTCTCCGCCGCTGCTCACCAACGGAAACAGCGGCGCCGCGGTGCCGCCCCGGCTCGTCGATGTCGTCCGTGACCGAGTCCGCGCATGCACCCAGCCCCGCGGTCATGCCGGCACCCAACCCCACGCCTCTGCCCCGGACATGCTCAATGCCTGACCGCACCCACAGCAGACCGACAGACCGTGACGCCATATGTCACTCCATGACACAATCACCTCCGGTAAGTTGTTGAGCAATTCGGCATTCATGTAGCGTGACTCATCACTGGTTCCCCTCAGCGTTTGGAGACAGCAATGTCCACTCAGGTGGAAGAGAACAAGGAAACAGCAGGTAAACGAGCCGCAAAGCGGCCTGCCCGCCCGAAGAAGTCCAATGGGCAGTGGAAGATCGACGGCCATGAACCGTTGAACAAAAACGAGATCGACAAGGCCGAAGACAACGGCCTCAACGTTCGCGCCCGGATCGAAACCATCTATGCCAAGCAGGGATTCTCTTCGATCGCCTCCGACGACCTGCACGGCCGCTTCCGCTGGTGGGGCCTGTACACCCAGCGCAAACCCGGAATCGACGGCGGCCGCACCGCGAAGCTCGAACCGCACGAGCTCGAAGACGAATACTTCATGCTCCGCATCCGCATCGACGGCGGCAAGCTCACCACCGAGCAGCTGCGGGTCATCGCGGACATCTCCAACGAGTTCGCCCGCGGCACCGCGGACCTCACCGACCGCCAGAACATCCAACTCCACTGGGTCGAGATCGAGTCCATGCCCGAGATCTGGCGCCGCCTCGAAGCCGTCGGACTCCAGACCACCGAAGCCTGCGGCGACGTCCCCCGCGTCATCCTCGGCTCACCCGTGGCCGGCATCGCCGCCGACGAACTCATCGACCCGACCCCGGCGATCGAAGAGATCTCACGCCGCTACATCGGCGACCAGTCACTGTCGAACCTGCCGCGCAAATACAAGACCGCGATCACCGGCCACCCCAGCCAGGACGTCGTCCACGAGATCAACGACTGCTCCTTCGTCGCCGTCGACCACCCCGAACACGGCGTCGGCTACGACCTGTGGGTCGGCGGCGCCCTGTCCGTCGTCCCCCGCTTCGCCGAACGCCTCGGCACCTGGGTCGCCCCCGACCAGGTCGTCGACACCTGGCTCGGCGTCACCCAGATCTTCCGCGA
>OMJG01002022.1_pt1 | contig 10560 bp, 10 predicted proteins | sample 1646431 | NCBI WGS metagenome assembly OMJG01 (sample SAMN03771674, study PRJEB25209) | food metagenome | isolation source: Cotija cheese | place: Mexico:Jalisco,Michoacan | collected 2011-12-12 | reverse complement strand
GAACATAAGAAAACCCCATGAGTTAGATTTACTCCAACTCATGGGGTTCAGTTCAAACCACAAAAGTTCTAGCTTTAGAATATTTATTATTGAAATTACTTATTTTGGGCTTGCAATGCTTGTATGTCACGAGCAATCATAAGTTCTTCGTTAGTAGCAACCTTCAAAACTGCTGCAGTTGAATCGTCTGTTGACAAAATAACTTCATCATCACGTAATTCATTCTTTTCTGCGTCAATTTTAATGCCCATGAATGCCAAACGGTTAATGATTTCTTCACGAACATTTGCAGCATTTTCACCAATACCGGCAGTAAATGTTAATGCATCTACTCCACCAAGCTCAACGTAATACTGACCAATGTAACGAACAACACGATCAATAAACATTTCCAATGCAAGTGCTGCATGATCATTAGTATCTGCAACAGACTCCAAGTCACGCATATCAGAAGAAATTGTTGATACTCCTAATAATCCAGACTTCTTATTCAAAACATCTAGCATCTCATCATTTGATAGACCTTCACGATTTTGAATATAGTATACAAGAGAAGGATCAACATCCCCAGTACGAGTAGCCATCATCACACCAGCCAATGGTGAGAATCCCATTGATGTATCGTATGATTTACCATCCTTAATAGCCGTAACCGATGCACCAGCACCTAAGTGTAACGTAATCAACTTCAAATCTTCTAGTTTCTTACCAAGTAAATCTGCTGTACGTTGTGCAACGTACATATGTGAAGTTCCGTGAGCACCATACTTACGTGCCCCATACTTTGTGTAGTATTCATATGGCAAGGCATACAAGTAATTCTTCTTAGGCATTGTTTGGTGGAATGCCGTATCAAATACAGCAACTGACAAGGCGTTTGGCAACAACTTTTGGAACACGCGAATTCCCAATGCTTCAGAAGCATTGTGCAATGGTGCATAGTCTGCTAAACGTTCAATTTTGTTAAGGGCTTCATCATCAACAATAACTGACTTATTGAACCACTCCCCACCAGCAACAATACGGTGACCAACACCAGTAATTTCTGTAAGATCTTTGATAACTTCGTGTGCTTTTAATTGCTCAAGCAACAAATTTATTGCAGCTTCATGATCTGCAATATCTTGCACAAGCTCAGTTTTCTCCCCATTAAATTTCAAAGTAAAAATTGCATCGCTCATACCGATACGTTCTACTTGTCCCTTTGCAATCACTGTTTCTGCTGGCATTTCAAATAATTGAAATTTTAGTGATGATGATCCAGCATTAATCGCCATTGTCTTAGCCATATATACTTATCTCCTCTTTCCATATGGAATTCATTATTAACTCAAAATAGTATATCACAAAAAAATGCAATTCGTGTACATAAAGCCATTAATGTCGTGCTACCATAACTAATTATACAAGTGGTTTGCTGTCATCCAAGCTGTCAATTCTGTCACAAACTTCTTGTTTTCAACTTCATTCGATAATTCAGGAGTTCTTGCCAACATCACTGGTTTTGCTTGTACGGCATCAGCACCAGAACGCTGTAATATAAGGATTACTTTTCTTAATTTAGAATCTTTAAATAAGTTACTAGGTAACTGAATCAATGACTGAAAATAGACCTCATCTGTTTGTAAATAACTTAACAATTTTTTGCTCTGGTCACTTTCAAATAAATTCGATGGAACAGTTAAAATTGCTAATCCACCTGGCTTTAATGCAGCAACACTTTGTTCAATTAGTAGATGATGTACAAAAGTTAACCCTTCTTCAATACGTGTCACGAAAGATTTTGGCACCTCTTTTGGATAATAGCCAATTGGCAAGTCACCAATAATAATATCAGCATCACCAGTCATTGGCGTTGTAACACCATCAGTCAAGGTTAACTGCCATGATTCATTCAATAATGCTGCAACACCACTCGCAACAGTCAACATCGTGTCATCATTCTCAAATCCTTGAATGTGGACTTTTTTCCCTGCAGATTGTAATGCTTGGCTTATTGTTGCTAATAAATTACCTGTTCCAACTGCAATTTCCTTAAGGTGAACGTCAGTTTTCCCCTCTGTAAATTTCTCAGCAATGAACGCAATCCACATGCCAATTGCATCTGGTGTAACTTGATAGTTTGCCTGCAAGCCATCTTGATGAATCGTACTGACTAATAAAAATTGTAAAACTTGACGGCGATCTACTAATTGTAAATCCGAAAATTTTGCTGCCTGGACATCTTTTTTTAAATCTTGTTGTTGTTTATGTGATAATGATTCCCAATCATTATCAGTTTGTCCTAACATAATTTCAAATAAAATTATTAAAGCTTCGATTGATGCAATATCAAGAAAGGCTACTAATTTCTGCTGTGCCGATTGTAGATTCTTAACACTGACTTCAATTTTTTCGTACATGTCATTACCTCATCTTTCATACTAGAGACTAGTGTAGCTAGTTTCTGAGTAGCTGACAAGATATATATCATTTATTATTTTTTTCGTGGTACCCTGACAGATTGCAGTTCGGTGACTTTAACAATATAGTAATCCTTCGTAATAACCACAACACGAGGTAGAACAAAGAGGCGTTTATCTGCTTTAATTTCTTTACAGCTACGTATATATTGCACAGCCTGATAGCGGCCAAGCCAATATTGATATTCTTGCTTTCGTAAATTTTGTTGTTCTACTTGCCTTTGTAACCACATGGTCAATCCTGCCAACAAGCAGAAACTTAAGGTTACTGTTTGAACTAAAATTATTGCTTTACGCTTTTTGACCATTAATATATATTTCTTCCTTAAAAATTGATCCATTGTCAAATTCTAATGTTATAACGTATAAATATGGTGTTAATTCTTTAAAAGCCACTCTCTTCACTCCTAGCATATAGGATAAGAATTTTCCATCATTTCGATACAAACAAAGACATTTCCCCCATAGTCCAAATTGATAAGTTTTGTTAGTTTTCACGTTTTTAATGGTCAGAACACGATCATTTGCGTCAATAATTTTATAATTTAAAGCATCATTCTCTAAACGATCAACTAAACGAGTGACCTGAAACTTTTGTATTTCATAATTGTGGTGCTGTTTAATAATATTTAGTCCCTGTGATGATATAGAAAAGATAAGAAACAGACCACTCAACATCGTAAAAGCGATAATACACTCAATTAATGTAAATCCGTTCCTGTTAACCATTTTCTTCGTTCCTGATAATATTTTTCTTTAATACTATTGATGGCACGGTCGTCAACCTGGTTTTGACGAGTGATTGTCTCGACTGATTGACAAACAATCGATATGGTTCCCAAAACAACTACAAAACTAATCATTGCCTCCAACAGAATAAATCCCCTACGTTGTGAAACGATACGTGCCTCCTCCTAGTTGAAAAATTAATAAAATATGTTTATTAGTATTGCGATTGACAAAAGAAATCGTATCAGCAGTTACCGTAGTTGATCGCCAATTAATGTGTACATAATTACCGGCAAACCACCCTCTTGGTAATTTAATTTTCTCACTACCAATGATAATCGTATTTTTGTAACCGTAAATATTAAAATCCAGTTCTTTCCCTAGTACCACTTTTTGTTGCTCTTTAATATATTTTTGCGCAAATTCTTGTTTCACATTTTGCCAGTCTTGTTTATTGTCATCCTTTGGTAAGATTACCGGTATTGAAAGTACCAGACAAACCGATAAGACAACCATTGTTTCGAACAACGTGACTCCTTTTCGGTTCATCTTACTTTCCTTGAATTACCTTATCACCCTTAATTTCAAAATGCGCCTTACCCATTTGCTGTACCTGAGAAGTGGTCAAATACCCTGCGTTCATTAGATTAGATATTGTAATCGTTTGTGTATCAGGAACGTCTTGTGCAATATGGAACATATTTACCTGACTTTGAAGAGTCTGCATTAACGCTGCACGTTGCCTGTCTTCAGCTGTTTTACGGATATGTGCAACATTAGGATAAATCAATGCAACTAATAATCCAATAATAAACAGGGTCGTTACAACTTCAATTAATGTAAATCCTTTACGACGTGATACCTGACGGTTTTTCATTGCACAATGCCTCCCATATTTTTGTACATTGGTACAAGCGTTAAATAGTATAAGCCAATTACGACAACTCCAATAATGGCAAAACATATTGGTTGAATTAAGGTTAAATATTTTTTTATTCGTTCATCTAGCAACTCAAATTTACGATTCGCCAAAATTTGAAAGTTTTCACCAATTTGTTGTTGCGTGTGACCCAGATTAAACAATAAGGCACACTCTTTAGGCAAAAAAGCTACCGATAAAATGAAATCACGAATATTTTCACCATTACTTAATGCGTGCCAAGCCTTGTCCCCAATGTATGAGATTAGTCCATTTGTTGTTTTTTTACGCACCTTTGCGACAATCGTAGCTAATTCAACACCGCTTGATAGTAACAATCCTAATTGCAAGCAAATATAGTACTCTACGCTAAGGGTTAATAATGTACCAATAATTGGACACTTCATGATGATTTTTATCCGTGTTTCCCAACATAGCTTTGCAAACCACCAGATACTAAGTGAAAGACCCAGCATAGGCACTAAAGTTCCTATAATTAGCCATGAAGGCTTCAAATTTGTTTTCAATATTGCTAAGTCTGCGCCTGATTGCCCAAGCTCTGGCAATAAAACAGTTAAATAGCCAATTATTAACACCACTAAAAGTATCATCAAAATTAACGGATATAACAATATTTGACGTAATTTTCTGAACTGTACTAATTTTCCTCGTTCTCTGGCACCTAATTCTTGTAACAATGGTGTTAATTGTCCATGTATAATTGCAAAATCAAGTTGTTGCACAATCTCGGTTGTGATAAATGGAGACATCACTTCAGCCAAGGTAAGTCCTGCGGTTAGGCCAAAAATGATATTTTCCACGTCCTTTAGAGGTAGTTTAAGTAAAATTTGTAATGTCATTAATGAACTTTCTAAATCAAAACCAACTTTAGATAAATGACATAAATTTTCAAAAAATTCAACTTGTAACTTACGTGGCCACTGTGTTTGTTTCTGCATTTTTTAAATCCACCAATAATTTTTTCAAACTTATTCCACTATTTAAATTTAAATGCACATATGAATGATTTTCATGCTGCATCATTTCTTGATAACCCAAACCAACAATCACCTGATTTAATAAATCTACTGGAATGCCAAAAGCCCGTAACCGATACCAAATCCCCGTAATAGACATTGCATGAACTGTACTTAAAATTAAGTGACCACTCAACGCTGCTTGAACAACAACGTGCGCTGTTTCTGCATCACGAATTTCGCCAATAATCATAACATCAGGATGATGCCGTAATGCCAACTTAAGCAGTCGATCATAACTCATTTGAGCAGCATTATTTACCTGTAACTGTAAAAATTGTGGTACGACTAATTCAACAGGATCCTCAATAGTAAGTACCATTTGATCATTTAAATGATTTGCTGCGACATGATAGAGTGTGGTTGTTTTACCAGAACCCATCTGACCAGCAAGCAGAATCAAACCTTGCTTCAATTTTATTAGTTGCGCCAGTTCATTCAATTTATGAACAGGTCGCCAATCTAAATAGTTATCTTGCATATCATAGATAAGGCGGATTACTATTGATTCTCGATTTAAAAAATCTGCTACACTTGAAATTCGTAAATGAAGGGATTGTGAATCTAAAAAATATTGCCACCGTCCAAGCTGTGGGCGACGAGCCTCACTAATGTCCATATGTGCTGAAAATTTTATATGACGGATAAGTGCTTCCCCAATTTCAGCTTCAAAATGCCTTACTTTTTCCAAACCATTAGTCGAATAGTAAATCATTTGAAAGCCATCAGAACATGGCCAAATATACACGTCACTTGCATGCTGTTTTGATGCCAAATCAATGATATCGTAAAACATTTTCTGTATTTTCATGCTATTTCTCACCTCCTAACCTTTACAAAGACGTCACCCATCCTAAAAAGTCTATTTTTTAATCAAAAAAATCCAGTAACGTTTAACACGTTACTGGATGCCAAATATTCTATAAAACACTAACTAACTGCAATAACAATAAAATTCAAAACAAACAACAATGAAACTATCCACAAAATAACACTGATTTCACTGAACTTACGCTTCACAGTTTTAATTAACACATAGAAGATAAAGCCGGCTGCAATTCCATATGAAATTGAATATGAGAAGGCCATGAACGCGGAAGTAAAGAATGCCGGTACTGCTACTTCCATGTCATCCCAATCAATTGCTTTAAATTCATTCATCATCATGATACCAACAACAACTAGGATAGGAGCTGTTGCAGCACTTGGAATAACATTAACTAGTGGTGCAGCAATAATCGACAACAAGAATCCAATTGCTACAACAACAGCCGTTAATCCGGTACGACCACCTGCTTTAATACCTGTTGAAGCTTCAATAAAAGTTGTCGTATTTGAAGTTCCAAAAATTCCAGCAAACATCGTTGCAAAAGTATCAGCAACCAAGCCACGATCCATTTTTGACTTAAAGCCTTTATTTTCATAGAATTCCTTTTGGTCTGCCTTTGAGAAAATACCACTAGAAATACCTGTTCCAATAAAGGTTCCAATGGCATCAAACAAACCTGAAAGTCCCATTGAGAACACTGTCAAAATGACAATCAAAATATTTTTGGGTGAGTTAAACATTGACCACAAGCCATTAGAACCTAAAGCTTGACCAAAAATAGAACCAAAATCATGGAATGTTGTCGAAAATGATGATAATCCATTAACATGAGTATTTGTCACACCCATTGGAATACCAATAATCGTTGTTACAAAAACAGAAATCAAAAATGCTCCGGGAACATTAGCGACAACCAATAATACCAAGAGTACTAACCCAATCAGCGCTAATAATACTGATGGATCTGTGAATGTTGTTATCTCAGGTGTCGTACCACCATTACCGGTTAACGTTTCAATAGCTTTCGCTCCACCACCATGAAATGGTGAATTATTTAAGGAAATAATATTTTCTGAATTAACTAAATAATTAATAAATCCAGCATTCTTTAAACCAATATAAGCAATAAACAACCCAATACCTGCTGCAATAGCGTGTTTTAGTTGTGCTGGAATTGATTTAACAATCAATGATCGAACTTTTGTTAATGTGATAATGACATCTACCAAACCAACTAAAAATACCATCCCCAGGGCTTGTTGCCAAGTATAACCTAAACCAAAAACAATCGTGTATGTAAACATGGCTTGCATACCAATCGAAGGGGCAAGTGCATATGGCAAATTAGCGAACAAACCTGTAATCAAGGTACCTGTAACAGCTGTTAAAATAGTTGCCAAAAAAACACCTTGACTAGGCATACCTGTCAACGAAAGCACTGCAGGATTTAAAAAGATAATATAAGCCATCGCCACAAAGGTCGTAATACCTGCAATGACCTCAGTCCGTACGGTTGTATGGTTTTCCGATAGCTTAAAGAAACGCTCCAACATAATAAGTTCTTCTCCCTAAAAAAATCATGTTAGCATACTCTGCCAACATGATTAAAGATCAACTAATATATTGCTAGCACCCTTATGGTACAACTAAATAACATAATTAATGTTTAAGTCTGTGGCAGAACACGTTAACGACTTCTATTTAAATAAATAATATTTTAACATTATTCCTAATTCAATTATTAGTCAATAATATTTTCAATAAAAAAAGAACTTGTTCAGTAAACAAGTTCTTTTAAAAAGCAAAATAGTAACTATTCAGCTGTTGTAAATACTGCTTGCACGTCGTCATTTTCTTCCAACTCAGCAACCAAATTATCCAATGATTCTTGCTTATCCTCTGGTACAGCCATTGGATTTTGCGCAACCATTGTCACTTCGTCAATACTAAATTGGTAACCCTTGGCTGCCAAAGCATCACGAACTTCAGGGAAAGACTTAGGATCAGTGTAAATTTCAAATTGATCATCAAAAGTCTTCATATCTTCTGCCCCAGCATCTAACATATCTTCAAATAATTGATCTTCATCAATTTCAGTATCTTCATCACGTTCGATTTCAAGGTAACCCTTACGGTCGAATTGGAATGAAACTGATCCTGAAGTTCCAAGCTCACCACCAAAGTGCTTGAATGATGAACGTACAGAAGAAGCTGTACGGTTTGTGTTGTCAGTCAAGGCTTCAACCAAAACTGCAATACCTGCTGGACCATAACCTTCATAAGTTAACTCTTGATAATTAGCCCCGTTTGCTCCGGAAGCCTTATCAAGTGCTCGTTGGATATTATCCTTAGGCATGTTAGCAGCCTTTGCCTTGTCGATAACGAGACGCAAACTTGAGTTTGAATCTGGATCAACACCACCAGCTTTTGCTGCCGTATACAAATCACGAGCTAACTTTTGGAAAATCTTACCACGCTTCGCATCTTGGGCGTTCTTACGTCCTTGGATGTTATGCCATTTACTATGTCCTGACATTTTCAGAAACCCCTTTTCTTTCGAAAATTTATCGTCTTATTTTACCATATAATTAGCGCTCTGACTAGTTTATGTCGCTTACACTGACATAAAATCTGCCGGTGTCAAACCATCTAGTCCAATATTTGGACTAATTTTATTACTATTTATCAAATCAACAGTCAAAATATAGTTATCTTTTGCAGCAGTTGCTGTTGGTAAATCTGTATCATCATGGGATAATGGTTGACTTGCCAATGAATCTGCTTCATTTTTTGATTCATCAACTAATTGCTGATTCTCTCGCGAACCTACCTGTTGATTAGCATACTGCATAATACGCGCTTGTAGTGTGGTTTGGCGATTGACACCGGTCGTTAGCACTGCTTGTTGGTATGCACTTTCCTGTCCAAGTAAGACCAACGATTCACTAGCTCTTGTTAAGCCTGTGTAAAGAAGATTTCTTTGTAGCATTCTTGAAAAGGCGTTGACCAAAGGCATAATAACTAATTTATATTCAGTTCCTTGCGATTTATGGATGGTGGTAGCATAGGCCAATGTCAACTGTTGCCAATTTTCACGGGTATAAATAACCTCACCTGTGTCAAATGAAACTGTTATAACATCTTTTTTGTCTGTATTCGCTTTATCCTTAGCTAATAGAATTGTGGAAATATACCCAATATCTCCATTAAAAACATTATTTTCTGGATCATTCGTTGTTTGCATTACTTTATCGCCAACACGAAATGTAAAAGTGAAATCACCATTTTTTACTAAAATCGTTTTCTTTTTATTCGTTATTGGATTAAATATGTTTTGAGCAATTTCGTTCAAATGATTAACGCCAGCCTGTGTTCGATACATTGGTGCTAATATTTGCATATCAGCAACCGAATTTCCTTTCTTTTGCCAACTCGTCGCAATTTTTTCGACTAAATTTGGCACCTGTCTTAATTCAGCTGAAAAAAATGAGCGATCAATTTTCTGATCAGTAAAATCATCAGGTAATCGTCCGTTTTTAACATCATTAGCTAAGGAAATGATTGTTGAGCCTTTACCCTGGCGATGAATTGTCTCAAGTTCTCGATAATTCAAAATACCACTTGCTAATAAATCATAAAATACACGTCCTGGTCCAACAGATGGCAATTGATCCTTATCACCAACCAAGATTACTTGCATATCTGCACGAACAGCGGATAATAAGGTCGCAAATAATTGCGTATCAACCATCGACATTTCATCAACAACTAATAGTTGCCCGGTTAATTCTTCAATATCAACATCATCTAGATTTGCTTCACGCCCTGTTATACCTAATAAATGATGAATTGTACTGGCCGCCATGCCAGTTGACTCTTGTAATCGTTTTGCTGCACGTCCGGTTGGCGCTACTAAATGAACGCCTTGGTCAATCTCATCAGACTTTATGCCATCTTGTCTTAATAACTTTTTCAGAGTTGCAACAACACCACTAATAATAGTTGTTTTTCCAGTTCCTGGACCACCAGTCAAGATAAATAACTGGTTTGTTAAAGCTGCGATAATTGCTTCACGTTGCGTTGCATCATATTTAAAATCATTAGCAGATTCAACTTCATCCAAATACTTAACAACGTCTTTTCTTGAATAGGTTTGTTGTTTTCTCTCAGTTAAATCAATAAGTTCTTTAGCAATTTGATTTTCAGATTCAAAAATCTCTCTTATATATAAATAACTACCATCTGCAACTACAACACCCTCTTGAGTCAGTGTTAGTAGTGCCTGTTTAATTAAACTTTCATCAACTTCTATGCGTTGGGCATGCTCAAGAAGGTGCTTTGTCGTCGCTAATAAATCCGGTAACACCATATATGTATCCCCGGATTCAAATGTCTTCAAATTAATCGCAGCAATAACACCTGCGCTTACACGGCGATCATCCAAAGCATCAATACCTTGTTGTAATGCAAACTGGTCAATTCTTTTAAATGAAACGCCATCGATATCAATTACTAATTGGTACGGGTTGTTTTTCAATATTGTTAATGTTTCTTGTTGATATTTTTGATAAATTGTTGTGGCTA
>OMJG01002021.1_pt1 | contig 10562 bp, 10 predicted proteins | sample 1646431 | NCBI WGS metagenome assembly OMJG01 (sample SAMN03771674, study PRJEB25209) | food metagenome | isolation source: Cotija cheese | place: Mexico:Jalisco,Michoacan | collected 2011-12-12 | reverse complement strand
GGATTCCCTTTTCAATAGGATTTTATTTATTTACACAAACTATTTTATACTCTCTCTAGTTTTAAAAGCTAATAAGGAGTAGATATAAAAAACACTCAGATTAATTTCTGGGTGTTTTTATATACATTAACGTGTATATTTATTAGCAATATTTTTTTTAATTTACATAATTCATAATAGTTGTCTCGTTGGTTACACTTAAAAGAACCCAAACTATTTATATACTTAAATTCCAGAAAAACAACAGGATAGTGTTTTTCTATTTAAAAATTAGTTTAATGCATACTTTTCAATCGCAAGTGCAACTCCATCATGATCACTATCTGCTGTAACTATCTGAGCACAGTCTTTGAGTTCCGAAATAGCATTCCCCATAGCGACACCTGTACCTGCAAACTTGATCATGCTCAGATCATTACCGCCATCTCCGATCGCCATTAAATTATCAGCTGTAATCTCTAATTTGTCGCAAAGTTTTTTTAAAGCGCTTCCTTTGCTGATTCCCTTTGCATTTGCTTCAAAATAAAAGGGAGTACTTCTGGTAAAAGTAACAGTATTCTCCAAATCTTTAAAAGCGGTATAATCTTTTAAAGCTTCGTCGATAACTTCAGGTGGATCAATAAACATTGCCTTAACGATATTAATTCCACGCATTTCAGCAGGAGTACGATATGAAACATTTAACGAGACCAAGTGTGATTCATAAATAGTGTATTCTCCAATGTCCCGATTAGCTGTGTAAATTCTATCATTACTGATTGCATGAAAATGTAACCTCTTCTTTCGTGCCAAGTATTCGAGATCCACATAATTGTCATAGCCTAAAAGAACAGAAGAAATAACCGTACCATTTGTCGTTTGTAACAAGGATCCTCCAAAACTAACAACGTACTGATCATCTTGTCCATCCAAATGTAACCGTTTCAGTAAGGTCAGGACTCCAGATAAAGGACGACCCGTGCACAAAACAACCTTAATCCCCGCATCTTTGGCCTTTTGGATCGATAGCTTAACGGCTGTTGTGAGCTTTTTTTCTGAATTAACTAATGTATCATCGATATCAATAGCAATTACCTTTATCTTAATGATATTTACCCCCTTCGTTCATGATTATAAAATAACTGTAACATAATAAATCTGTTTCAACTTATTTTATGGGTTTCTAAAACCAATTTTTTGAACGCTGACTCATCTTTTCGATCTTCCGCAATGATTTCCTTTACTCTTCGAGTATGCCTACCTCCATCAAAACTTGAATTCAACCATTTCTTTACTATTTTTTTAGCTAGTTCAACGTCAACTACACGAGCACCTAAAGCCAAAACATTAGCATCATTATGTTTCTTAGAATACTCTGCTGAATAAAGTTCGCTAACACAGGCTGCTCTCACGCCAGGAACTTTATTTGCTGCAATTGAAATTCCAATACCAGTCCCGCAAATAATAATCCCTAAATCAAATTCATGAGCAGCCACTGCCTCTCCTACTTTTTTTCCATAAATCGGATAATCAGTACTATCTGTTGCATCTGTACCTAAGTCCGCAACTTGGTATCCGAGAGTCTTAACATAAGGTATTAATTTCTGCTTTAGTGGATAGCCTGCATGATCGGCTCCAAAAGCAATTTTTTCATTTCCCATATTATTCTTCCTTTAGATTGTCGATTTGTTGTAACTGTTTTATCTTTTCCTCTATTTTAGTATTATTAAAAATAAAAGAACCTGCTACAAAGACATCAGCTCCAGCCTGCATACAAGGTTTGATAGTCTCGCTGGTGATTCCACCATCAACTTCAATTTGAAAATCAGTGCCACTTTCCTGTCTTAGCTGCTTTAGGGCTAAAATCTTATTAACCATTTCTGTAATAAAATTTTGCCCTCCAAATCCTGGATTGACAGTCATAATCAAAACTTGATCTACCAGAGAAAGCAACCACTTAATGCTGCTTAATGATGTCCCTGGATTCAAAGCAATGCCTACTTTTTTATGCAGGTCTTTAACTTGTTGAATTACTTTATAAATATGCGGGGTACTTTCAACATGAACAGTAATTAGATCTGCTCCAGCTTCATTAAAACAATCAACCCACTTTTCTGGGCGATAAGTCATTAAATGACAATCTAAGAACAAATTAGTTTTTTTATTTAATTGCGCAGTAAAACTCGGACTAAAAGCCAAGTTAGGTACAAATTTTCCATCCATTACATCAATATGCAGTCGCTCTATTCCACATTTTTCAATTATTCTTAAATCCTGCCCCACATTCATTAAATTTGAACTCAATAATGATGGTTCAATCATGTTATTTTTTCCTTTCTTTTGGATTTTAGTCAATAAAAGAGCTTTGAATAGCATCCAAAAACCTAAATACTATCAGAGCTCCCTTAATTATTGTGTTTACAGTATCTTTAATCCCGAAGCTTTAATATCTCTCTCAAAGCCCAACACTGTATCAAGAGACACCTGTTGAGCTGTTTTACCCACATTGGTTAATTTCTTGATAATTGTAGGAGGTACCGTGATAATATCTACACCCATTTTTTGTGCTTGAAAGATGTTAAGCACTTCTCGTGTGCTTGCCCACAATAAATTAGCTTCTGGATGTTTCTTAACAACATCAACGCTCTGTTGGACAAATTCTGTGGGGTCAGCACCTGTGTCAGCTACTCGACCAACAAAAATCGACACAATATTTGTTGTTCCTGGTGCAAAAGCTGCAACTGCTTCTTTAACTTGATCTATCGTAGCAATAGCAGTTACGTTAAGTGAAATACCCTTCTCTGAAAGTTGTTTAATCAACGAAGCAGTACTTTTTCCGTCAGTTGTAATAATAGGAATCTTTACGTAAACGTTTTTTCCAAGTGAATGTAGTAATTCAGCTTCTTTTAACATGCCAGACTGGTCATTGCTAAAAACTTCAAATGAAATAGAATAATGAGAAAATTCAGACACTACTTTCTTAGCAAATGTCATATAATCTGTAATACCTGCTTTTTTCATCAAAGAGGGATTCGTGGTAAAGCCTGAAACAAATTTATTTTTAGCAACCTCTCGCATATCATCAATATCAGCACCATCAGAATAAACTTTGATTTTCAAACTATTTGTCATCAATATTTCCTCCTTGAAATACATATTTGCTCTTTAAATAATTTTCAAATAATCTCGTAATATTATCAGCTGTAAAACCATAATGTTTAGTAATCAAAGAACCATTTCCACTAGCACCAAACTTATCAATGCCTAACGAAAGACCATTTCTTCCGATATACCTTTCCCATCCTAACGTTGAACCCATTTCTATCGACATTCTGTTTTTAATCTTGTCAGGCAAAACTTCTTCTTTATAAGCTGAATCTTGTTGCTCAAATAATTCAAAAGAAGGCATAGAAACAACTGAAACATCAATTTTTTCTTTCAATAATTTTGTTTGCGCCATTAAGGCAAGGTTAACTTCTGAGCCTGTGGCAATTAAAATTCCATCAGCAATGTTTTTTTGACTAGGCGATATGATATAACCGCCTCTTTTTACACCTTCAACAGCCAATTCATCCGTGTTTGGTAAAATTGGCAATCCTTGCCGTGATAGTACTAATACTGTCGGTGTTTTCCTAGAAGCTAGAGCAACTTTCCATGCATTGATTACTTCATTAGCATCCGCCGGTCGAATTACATTAACATTTGGCATTGCTCGTAAACTCATCAAGTGCTCAATTGGTTCATGTGTAGGTCCATCTTCTCCGACAGCAATAGAATCATGTGTAAATACATATGTGACTGGTATTTTTTGCAAAGCTGATGAACGCAATGCACTTCTTAAATAATCCGAAAAAACAAAGAATGTGCTACCATAGACTTTACTTCCGCCGTGAAGTGCAATTCCATTGATAGCCGCAGCCTGCCCAAACTCACGCACTCCAAACCAAATATTACGTTCCTGTGGACTATTTGGCTCGAAAGCCTCACTGTCGGTCGCATTTGTCTTATTAGAAGAGAAAAGATCTGCTGAGCCACCCCAAAAATTTGGATTATATTTTGAAACCGCTGAAATAACTTTTTGGCCAGTGACACGGCTTGCTTCTGCTGGCATATTTTCATGATAATTTGAAACTTCTTTTACCCAGCTTGAATCAAGCTTATCATTAAAACTGTCAGCTAGCTGTTGTGCTAGTTTAGGTTGGCTTTCCTGATATTCGGCTAATATTTTTTTCCACTCCTGATATGTTTTCTCCCCATTTTCAACAATCAGTTCGTGGAAGCGATCGTAAACTGCATCTGGAATCTCAAATGGCGCATAATCCCAATGATAAAACTTGCGAACAGCTTTGACATTCTTCGCACCCAAAGGATTACCATGAACTTTATTCGTCCCTTGTTCAGGAGAGCCATACCCAATAACTGTTTTAACTTCAATAATCGTAGGTTGTTGCAAGTTTTCTTTAGCAGCAGCAATAGCTGCATCAATTTCTTCAAGGTTATTACCATCTTCAACACGCACATATTGCCAACCGTAACCTTCAAACCTCTTTTTAGTATTATCATCAAAGGCCATTTTGGTGGGACCATCTAACGAAATGTCATTTGAATCATACAGTACAATTAACTTGCCTAATTTTAAATGCCCAGCTAAACTGGCAGCTTCGTGTGAAATACCTTCCATTAAATCACCATCACCAATCAGCGTATACGTATGATGATTAATAACATCTAAATTCGGCTTATTATACACTGCAGCTAAATGTTTTTCCGCTATTGCCATGCCGACAGCCATACCTAGGCCTTGTCCTAAAGGGCCAGTAGTAGCTTCTACTCCATCAGTGAGCCCATATTCTGGATGTCCCGGAGTTATACTATTCTCCTTACGAAAATGTTTCATGTCACCCAACGAAACTTTATATCCTGATAAATGAAGTAAGCTATATAACATTGCTGAACCATGTCCAGCTGATAAAACAAAACGATCACGATCGAGCCATTTACTTTTATTAGGATTTATCTTTAAGTGTCTGGTCCAAAGGACATACGCCATAGGCGCAGCTCCCATTGGCAGCCCTGGATGCCCAGAGTTAGCGTTTTCGATTGCATCAATACTTAACATTCGGATTGTGTTTACAGCTAAATTATCTGACTTATTAAACATTTACAATCCCCCTTTTATAAAATCAATATCTACATTCTTAAAATCCTGAGGCCTTTTAACTTCTAAGTTGGGATAAACACACATACCCTTGGGCATCTTTTTTTTCCTGTGATTAAACCATATAGTTTTTAAGCCTGCATTACTTGCACCAAAAATATCATTAAGATAGTTATCTCCTATATATAAGATATCTGCTGTTTTTAATTCTTCAACATTTGCAACTTTTGAGAAAATTTTGAAATTAGGTTTTGCTATCCCCATATTGCCAGATATAAAAATATTCTCTTCATTTATATATCTCAATAAACCTAAGGTACTTATCTTATCAGTTTGATGTTTAAATTCTCCATTGGAAATAATGCCAACAATTAGATTTGATTTTTTTAGTTCTTTAACTAGTTGAAATACTTCTTTATATGGTTTAATATCCTTAAGGTAGTGGTTATATATACTTTGAAATTCAACTGTTTTATTAAAAGTAACCTTAATGTTTTCAGCAACTTTTAGCGTTTGCGATAATCTTTGAAACCAATGTTCTTCTTGAGAAATGATTCCATTTTGATAATTAGGAAATACTTCATCCGACTTTTTTCTAAACAAAGAATAAATATTTTCTATATTACTTCTTTGAATATCCGGAAATACCGTTAATAAAGCTTTCTCAAATGGCAACATCTGATCATAAAGTGTATCATCAATGTCAAAAAAAACAGCTTTTATCAACTTATTCAACTCCATTAATAATAAAGATATTTTGTAAAAGCAAGATACAAAGTAACATTCCAACTTATAGTTAAATTTGCTCAATTGCAGTTGTTAATCCCGTTAAGTTTAGATCTTTTACATACTGTAAAATTGGTCGTTTGATATGTTCAACAACAAATCTTTGCCCATCAATTCCGTTTACAACTAAATTAGCATAAAGCTTTTTAATTTCTTCTTTTACTTCAGGATCATTAAATGCATAATGACCAGAAATATCTAATATCTCTTCTGAAAGTTTCTTATCCTTTAAAATATCTTCAACCTGGAGATTTACTTCATCTCCTTCCATCCATTTACGCCAACGCTCTGTGCGAATTGCTTTTTCTAACAATACAGCATGTAAATTTGAAGGACTTTTAATTACACCTTCTTTCGACAAGCGTTGTTCAACACGAACCAATTTTAAATATGCTCTAGTTTCTTCGGTTCCGTATTGTGGAGCTACATTAGCTGCAGTAATACGTGCTGTATTATGAAGTAACAATGTCTCATCATTCATATAATCTGCATTGTGTTCTTTTAACCCAACTCCATATTTTTTAGCCATTGTAGACAAATCAATAGCATTAGCATAGTTCCATTTACCTACTTGTTCTGTTAAGCGAGTTAAAGTTCCTGTTTGACCAACAATGAAGGTTGGCATAGGCAATTTTTTCTTTTCAAGTATGGCTTTTAGTCGTTGAATAAAGGTTTCATAACGGTCAGTTGTTGTTAAACCACCATTTGTTTCTTCTGTCCCAACCTCATATCCAATTTCAGGAAGCCCTCTTTTAATTCGTTCTGTTTCACAATATTCAAGCAATTCAACAGTCCAATCAATAACTTTGTCCAAGTCAACAACTTTTCCCATCTGAAACGGATCTTTTGTAGGATCAATCATTAAAAGATCAAAACCAGATTCGATATCTGCTAAATAGGATTCCTTTGCTAATTTCATAGCCTCATTTACTGGCAAATGTGCATTTCTTTCTTCATCACGCTGCCAAGGCCCACCATGATCACGACATAAATAATAGAGTCCTTTAAACCCAACTTTATTTGCTTCTTTTTTAATGTACTCGGAAAATCTTTCTTGATTCCAACCATTTACGTAACCGCCGCCAAATTCATCTTTATCAACTTGGTTTCTGCTCGCAATAAACATAAGCGGGAAATCCTCATCACGTGCTAATTCAAAACTAGCTTGTAAAAGATTTGAAGACATTGGCCCAATTCCTATTAACGTCGAATACCTGTTTTTTTCTTGAAGTTTAAGCATACTAAGAATTGCTTTTTTAATAGATATTTCATTAGTTTTAGTCATTATTTTAGCTCTCCTTTATTTAATGTTAATAACTTTCCCATAACAGCATCCGCTTTTTCAATAATCTGAGTTGCGCTTAATTGCACAACTTTTTTCCCTTTGAAACGTTCCATTCCATTAATATTTGTATCATTTGTTAAAACAACAAAATTAGCATTTGCCACATCGCTGGAAGTTAACTGATTTTCCGCGCCTGAACTCCCTTGTGTTTCAACTTTAATATCTACTCTCGCTTTTTTTGCAGCTTGTTCTAAAGCTTCTGCAGCCATATATGTGTGTGCAACTCCACTAGGACAAGAAGTTACTCCAACAATTTTCATAATTAAAACCTCCTTAAAAATCTATAATTGTTCAATTTTAAAATCAAAGTCATCATCTGAACTAATAGAGCTTTTTTGTTCCTTAAATTCTTTTTTAGTAACTCCAACAATCCCTGCAGTAACTGTGGCTCCTAACAAAATTGCAATAATATAACCAATACGATTTTCAACAACAGGTAAAGTAATCAAGCCACCCCACGGTGCATGATTTAAACTTCCAAACAAAAATGCCGTAATACATGCCACAGCAGACCCTATCGTGTTTGCTGGTATTACATGTAATGGATCAGCTGTGGCAAATGGAATGGCACCTTCTGTAATTCCACAAAAACCCATAAGTAATGCAGCTTTACCTGAATCACGCTCTGCTGGACTAAACTTTTTCTTGAATATTAAGGTTGCAATGCCCAAACCTATTGGCGGTGTGCAAATAGCTGCTCCTACACCACCCATTAAATATGGCAAAGTATTAACTTGTGTTTGTGCAAAAGTAGCAGCAACTTTATTAATTGGGCCTCCCATATCAAATCCAATCATAGATCCTAAGATTCCTCCTAACGGAGCTTTAGCCGCTCCACTCATACCATTTAAAGAGGCTGTTAACCAAGTCATAAATGAAGCTATTGGATCTCCAATTAAGAAAACCATAATACCACCAGCAATTAACGTTCCACCTAATGGATATAAAAATATTGATCCTAATGTTTTATACTGTGGAGCAATCTTGATTCTCTTTAATCCTAGAACAACCAATCCTGCTAAAATCCCACCAATAATACCGCCAATAAAACCGGCTTTGATCTCAGTAGCTAAGTAAGCCGTAATAAATCCAGGAGCCAATCCTGGACGATCTGCCATACTAAATGCAATATATCCACCTAATGCAGGAATAAATAATGTTAAGCCAGCCGCACCAATCATGTTTAATTGTCCTAACCACCCCGTTGTTGGTTGTGCTGCTTTGCCATTTAACATAACAGAAATCGCAAAAATAACGCCCCCAGCAACAACAAACGGAATCATATACCCAGTTGCTGTCATTAAATGTTTTTGAGCAATTGACCAAAAACTCCTTTTTTTATTCATTAGTGTTCCCTCCTTTATTTAAGTCCATGCTGGCATACATTAATTGTTGAACCTCTTTCTCATTTAATTTCAATAATTTATTTCTAAAATCGTCATGCATTAACATTCTTGCCAAATTAGCAAGAATTTTTAAGTGAAGATTTCCATTCGACTTTTTAGGTACAGCTATTAAAAAGATTAAGCAAACCTTATTATTATCATTCCAAATAATATTATTCTTTAACCTTCCTACAATAACTGCTGGTCTTCTAACAAACTCACTCTTGGAGTGCGGTAGCCCTATACCATGTCCAATATAAGTTGGTAGAGTATCTTCTCTTTTAATAACATCCTCCATAAACCCTTTATGATTTGTGACAAATCCTTTATTTTCTAATTTCTTTATTAGTTCCCGCATCGCCTCGATTTTTGTTAGCGCTTTAATATCAAACTTTGTTTCAATTGTCACAGCCTTTTTATCTGTTAACTTCATTTGCTCACCTCCTTTAAATGTCTCATTATCAATTCATATATTTCTTCACTACTATTACATTTACATGCTTTTTTTATAAACGCTGGATAAATTAATTTCGAAAAATATTTGTATATTTCCTTGGACTTTCCAATTACTGAGTTATTTAATCCAATAAAGAAAACTAGATATACTTTTTTATTTCCCCATTCAATTCCATTTTTATTTAATAGAATAGAAATACTAGGTTTAATAATATATTTTACTTTTGAATGTGGTGCTGCCATATTTTTTATTACTGTCGATGATATCTCCTCCCTTTCGAGAGCACTTTCTATAACTCCTGATTTAGCAAATCCTTTGTTAATTAACTCTTTTCCTAAAAAGGAGATTACTTTGTTAGCATTTGAAAGATGTTCATTTACATAAATTTGATCCAAACTGATTAAATGGCTAAAGGTTCTATAACTTCTGTTATTAACCAGAATTCTTTCTATAGCTATATTTATTTTTTCCTTATCTATTTCTTCGAGTAATGGACTGACAGTTACAACATTACCTGAATATCCGGCAATATTAACAGTCGAAAGAACCAAAGGAACAGAGATACTAGTTTGTTCAAATTTAGTTAGTGACATCACTTGAAGGATATTTATTTTATCATGATAAGTATCTGAAACTTCCTGTTCTAAAAAACGAGACATACCTAAACCTGTACTACAGACAATTACTGCATTAATTCTGGAATCATAAGATTCTCTTTCAATAAAGTTTTGAAAATGTAATGTGATATACGCGATTTCATCCTCGAACAATATTACTTTAAACTTAGCTTGAATTTTACTTGCCAGTTGTACAGCTAGGTCAAAACTATATGGAAAATTTTTTTTAATGTCAGTTGTATACGGGTTCTTTATAGCTAATCCCTTCTTTAATCTGTCTATTGTTGTAAATAGATGTAAAGTTAAATCAGAAATTAATATATCGTCTGGATCTACAACTTTAATAGATTCTACTAAAAAATTCCTTATTAATTTAATTTTAAAATTTTTACTATCATTGTTGGCTCTCATATCTTTAAAAGTTACTACATGTAAATTTAAATACTCTTTCTCCAAATTTGGTATGTGCACTTTAAATTCTTTGTTTATCGCTTTAACTAATTCTTCAGTTTCATTTAATTGCTTATATTTATTATTCGGTTTTTTTTCAAGACAATGGTTCGTTTTTATCCGTTGTAATATTATGGCGATGTGAATGACCAAGTTCTTAATTTGATAATCTGAACAGTCAATATGACTTTTTTTAAATGAGTTTCTTATAACAAATAAAATTTTATTGAGATATCTTTTATTAAAAATATTTGAATTATTTTCACCTGTATCAATGCTAAAAGTGTTCCAATACTCATCTAATATTCCACTAATTACATGCCTTTTATTATTTTCTGACCCACAAACTATCAATCCCTTAGTAGTAGTTCTTAACTGTAATTTT
>OMJG01002020.1_pt1 | contig 10570 bp, 9 predicted proteins | sample 1646431 | NCBI WGS metagenome assembly OMJG01 (sample SAMN03771674, study PRJEB25209) | food metagenome | isolation source: Cotija cheese | place: Mexico:Jalisco,Michoacan | collected 2011-12-12 | reverse complement strand
CATTGTTTGAGGCAAATCATGGCAAAACAAATTCTGGTAATATGTTTGCATTAGCTACTGAATTAGCTAGTAGAGAAGAATTCAAAGTATATTGGGCAACTAAAGATGTAGAGTCAGCCAAAAGAATGTTTGACTTATATGAAATATCAAATATTCAAGTTGTGCAACACTTAAGTTATGATTACGGAAACATCGTCGCAACTGCAGAACTTCTATTTTCCGATAATACATTTTATCCATTCTTTTCAAAAAGAAAGGGCCAAAGATATATAAATACATGGCATGGAACACCTTTAAAAACACTGGGAAAGGATATTAAAGGAGAAGAAACCTCATATGGTAATATCGTTAGAAACTTACTGCAAGCAGATAGTTTGTATTTTTCTAATGAATATACTGTTGATCACCATCTTAAGTCTTTAGATTTAGACGATGTATTGAAAACGAAAGCCTATATAGCTCCATCACCAAGAAATTCTGCCTTCTTCATGCCAGATAGATCAAAAAGTATTAGGGAGTCTGAGAATCTACAAGATAAAAAAATTATTGCATATCTTCCGACTTATAGAGGTAAAAGTTCGGGTGCAAGTAGTGAAACGGCAGAAAAAATTCAAGAATTACTAGGTAACCTTATATCCAATTTACCAGAAAATTATATTATTTATTATAAATTACACCCAATTGATAATCAAAAAATATCAATTTCTGACACAGAAGAACGTATAAGGAAAATACCTGAGGACTACGAACTTTACGATTTTTTGAGTGCTACAGATGGATTGATTACTGATTATTCGTCTGTAATGTTTGATTATGCTTTATCAAATAAGCCAATCTATCTTTATACGTATGATCAAGAGGAATATTTTAGTGAAAGAGGAACATATTTAAAACTTGATGAACTGCCTTTTCCAAAGTTTGATAATACAGAATCATTAATTGAAGAAATAGTTAATTCAGAAAATAAAAATAATCAACAATCAGAATTTAAGAATAAATTTGCACCATTTGACAATGAGAATGGTGCTAAAGAAATTATTGACCACGTTCTATTTGATAAGCAAAGTAATCATATAAAGGAGCATAGAGCTTATAACGGTAAACCAAATGTGTACATCATGGGAGGACCATTATGGGCCAACGGTATTACTTCTGCACTGCAAAATTTAATTGATAATATAGATTTAGAAAAGAGAAACTATATATTATTAGTAGATACAAATGGTTTAAAGAAAGAAAACATGGGTAGATACTCTTTTTTGGATGAAAGAATTAAGATATATCCATTAAAAGGATTTGCGATACGTTCAAACTTTGAAGATTTCTTAGTGAAAAAGTTTGAAGCTGGAAAAAAATTATCCGTATCAGAACAAGCTTTGTTGAAAAATGCTTTTGAAAGAGAAATGCGTAGAATGTTTGGCTTACAATCTTCTGACTATTTCATTCATTTTTCTGGATATGAAGTGAAATTTGCAGAGTTTATCATTTACATGGAGAAAGTTAATACGGCAATATATGTTCATAATGATATGTTTAAGGAGTATGCTAATAAACAAAACTACAATCGATATGTAATTCCTGAAGCATATAATCATGCAGACAAAATTGTATTAGTAAATGATAAGCTAAAAGAAAGTTTTGTTGATCATTTTCCAAATTTGAAAAATAGAATTGTGGTTGCTAATAATTTTATTGGATATAAGAATATAAAAAATACTCAAAATGAATCGTTTGACGAAATTTTATTAGATACAAATTTTCAATACTCATTAGCTTCACAAGGTCAAGGAAATCCATTACTGGCTCTTAAAAGCCGGCTTACTGATGGCGTTAAAAATTCTGAAATAAGGTTCCAAAGGTTAAATGAAGTTTATGAATTAATCAACCAGTCTATTTCGGGTATTGTGAAAAATAAATATTTGCACGTTACACAGAACAAGGCTATAAAAGAAATTTTAGTAAAAAGTTACTTTGTCGAAGAATGGAACCATTTTCATAAAGAGTTTGGTGAAAATGATGAGATAAATAGTTTACTAATAGATTTATTATTCCCTAAATTGGTCGAAATATATCAAAAAAATATTTTACCACATGTTTACCAAAATCAAAATTCGTTGTACGACATCTTATTAAATAAAAAACCAGACAAAATTGATGAAAATTTGGATGTATTTAGAAATGTCTATAATAGTTATGGTTTAAGAAAGTTAGAAATAATTGAAGAACTTAATGATCCAGATATCAAAATATTTATCAACATTGCTAGATTTGATAATCAAAAGAGACTCGACAGATTGATTTTTGCATTTGAGAAAGTCTTTCAATCTAATCCTGAGACTAGATTATACATTGTTGCTTCGTATGGAACACAAAAAGATAACATATTGAAAATTGTGAAAAATTCGTCTGCAAGTCACGCTATTAGAATTTTTGGGGCAATGGATAATCCATATCCACTGCTTAAACAATGTGATTGTTTTGTATTCACGTCTGATTATGAAGCACTCGGACTGGTTGTTTATGAAGCACTAGCAGTTGGAATACCTGTTGTGACAACTAATTTAGCTTCTACAATGAGAAATTTGACGGAAGAACAAGTATATCCTGTAGAATTAAGTGTTGAAGGGGTTTATGACGGAATGAAAAAATACTTATCTGGAGATTTTCCTAATAAACCTTTTGATTTTGAAAGTTATGAATCAAAGTCAAGAAGTGAGTTTGAAAAAATTTTTATTGAAAATAGTGATTTGTTTTAAAACAGGACATTTAAATTATATATACTAGCTAAGAATTCATGGATAATGGTGAAAATTTGAGTATGAGAAAATTATTGGTTTTTTTAGAAGAAAAAGATATTGAATTCATTGATAAACAAATAGTAAGCAAATTTAAGGATGAAGTAGATGAAATTAATGCGGTATTAAATACTGAAAGTTTTGGGAAACTGCCAGATAATTGGAATGTTATTACTAAAGAAAATATTAATGGCGACGAATATTTGGATGGGGTATACGTACACGCAGTTGATAATATTTCTTCATTAATAGAAAAGAAAGTTTTGGATAACTCCCTTGCCATATTATGTTTGGATAAAGGTGATTATACGAGCATTTGGGATGGATTTGATTTACTAGTTTTCAAAAATAGAGGCTCATTTCAAAGTGAGACAAATCAATATGATCAGGAATTGAATGAATACATCATTGATAGTCAAAATGAGAATGATGTTGAATATTTTAAGCATAACTTTGTTGAAAGTGAGAAAATTGAATTAACTATTCAAAATACGGACAATAATATTTTGAAATTTTCTAGAAAGAATGGGATGGCACGTTCTGTATTAGAATTTTTGGTTTCTAAGGATTATACTCTGGTTGATTTTATAGAAAACAAAAGAAATATTTTTATAAAAAGAGAAAAGTTACCAAATTATATTTCAAAATCAATTAAAGATTTGCAATTATTAGAGTCTCATGGTGTTTTTTATACAATTGAAAAAAAATCTAAAAATGATTCAAATGCACCTGAAAGATTAATTGTTATCTTTTCTTCAATGCCTGGACCAGATGAATATTTTAGTGAAAAGTTTGAGGAACGGTCATTTGTGAAACACTTTCCAACCATACAAAAATTATTAGTATCAAATACTAGTGTATTAAGAATAATTGATTCTAACCTTATATATGGTAGTCATTATGTTAATAGTAATAATTTCAGAAACTATGAGAATATCATTCAAGATATTATTAGCGAAGTTAGTCAAAAGCTTTTTGTCCAAAATAATAATGTTGTTTTATATGGTACATCTAAAGGTGGTACAGGAGCATTAGTACATTCTTTGATTGGAAATTACAAGTCTGTTACTGTAGATCCAATAGTTGATGCCAAAGAGTATAACTTTAATATGCATAATATTCATTATATTAAAGGTAACAGAGATCAGAGTTTGACAAAAAAAATTAATGATCTATCAAAAAATAATAATGTAAAGAATAATATTTTAATTCGGTCTCCTCAAGTAAAATTTAATTACAGTGTTACTGAACAACTTAGTGATAATCGTATTCTTTTTTATGAACAAAGAAATAGCAATATAAAAAGTCATCCAGAAATTGGCAGGAATTCTGTTTCTGAAATTTTAATGTTTTTAAATTTACAACTACTTGGATTAACAATTAGAACGGAGGGTTAATTGTGAAATTTTATATTTTTATGCAAGGAAACTTACATTCTACACCTGCTGGATTACAAAGAAGTTCTCTTCAGAGAGCAACTGCATTTGAAAAACGTGGAATTGATTGTGTAATATTAACTAATAATTATAATCCAAATCATGAAAACGAAATGGTAAAATTACGCGAAAAAGGTCTTCTAAATAGCCCAGTCTTTTCGATGTATCAAGATTTTGAAAGAAGTAGTCTAGATAATAATGGAACTATTATAGATAATGCTTTTCTTGCCAACTATGATGTTATTTCGGATGAAACACATAAAAATTGGGAACGTGCATACAAAAATGGGGAATACTGCTATTTTATTGTACGCAACGCAAAAAATGGTAAAATTTTGCAGGTTAAAGAATTGTTCAAGTCACAAGTTGTTACAAAAGAAACTCATTATTCATCTGCAGGTATTCCAAAGTTTGAATACTTGTTTGATTTTAGAAATGGTAAGAAGATAAGAAAGAATTATTTAAATAAAAATGGTGGTGTATTTTGTTCGGATTCATTAGATTCAAATGGAAAGGTATTAGAAACCCAACTTTTTATAGAAAAAGGTAATGAATCATTCAAAAACATTGATGACTTGACTCTCTATTGGTTGGAAAATTTTGTATCAATTAATGATAAAGAGGACATAATTCTAATTTCTGAGTATGCTGAATTTAAGGATGCTTTAATAGGGTTTAAATCAAACAGAGCTAAACAGGGTTTAATCACAAAACTTATGATTGCACTACATAATAATCATAGTGAAAATGGGGAAATTAGACCTTATTTTAAGTCTATTTTTTCAAGAATTTCTGAATATGACGCAGTAGTTTGTCTAACTGAAGAGCAAAAACAGGATCTACAGTCTCAACTGAGCGATAATGTTAATAATATTTTTGTGGTTCCTCATAGTATTGTTCATCATAATTTTAAGGAAATAATCAGAGAAAAAAATAGGATTGCAGTTGGTGGAAGGTTTGTACCAGTTAAAAATATTGAGGACAGTATAAGAGCAATACAAGAAGTTGTTAAAGTTCTGCCAGAAGTTAAGTTTTATATTTTTGGTAGAGGAAATTTAAGGACAACGTATGAGAAGTTAATTACTGACCTTGGTTTACAGAAGAATGTAATTTTATCTGGATTTACTGATAATATGAACAAAGAGTATGCGAAATCTGATTTGTGTTTAATTACATCCAAAAATGAAGGATTCCCGCTATCTTTAATTGAAGCAATGGATGCAGGTGCTGTACCAGTTGTGTACCCGTTTAAATATGGACCAAAAGATATGATCAATAGTGACGAAAGTGGAGTCATTACTGAACATAATGACTACCATGAGGTTGCTCAATCTGTCATTGATTTACTAATTAATCGTTTTAAATTAGAGAGAATTAGAAAAAATACTATGGAAATTTCTAATATATTTAGTGAGGATAATATGGTGAACAAGTGGCTAGATATCGTGAAGAAAGTTTATTAATTCCAGAGTACCTGTGACTTTTATATATGTTCAAAAATTTTGGTTTAAAAACAGGTTGACACAATAATTTAATGGTATATTGTATCGGGTAGTTTGAAAGATCAATTTAAATAGCTTGTGAATCTGATGAGTTTTGTCAGACTCGCAAGCTTTTTTGTTAGTAGGTTCATAAAACTAGCATTTACATGTTTACGATTGAATAGTTGGTAGAAGTAGGCGCTGATGTCAAGATTATGACAGTGACAATTTGAACTATTTTCATAGCGGAATTTTCCGCAGTGAGATACTGAAATCTTTGGCAATAATTTATTAAATTCATTCCCATTTGTGAAACTTTCCAAAACTTGACATTGATATAGTTGCAAATATGAACATTTGTTTAAGATAGAAGATAGTTAATCGCTATGAAAATGCAAATAATGACGATTTTTACAAATTAAAGAACCTAACATTGTCTTACCCGATGGGAGTTGGCTGAAATTTCAGCCACCCTAGAAATGTTTCAACAAGTGTCTAATTAAGGTTGACAAAAGTTTACAATATTGGGACTTTTGAACCTGCTAAAACCTGCTATTAAACCTGTTTTAACAACATTTGAAGCTGTTTTAGTGTAATTGGCTTGTCTACCTGAACAAGCGTAAATAAATTTGCATTTGTATGTGAATACATTTGTAATCATAAGTGCTATAATATGACTTATAAGCAAATAGGAGGGAACACCATGGCAACATTAACAGTAAGAATAGATAACGAACTTCATGATGAAATTGAACAATCGGCAGACTTTAACGGTTTAAGTATCGCTGACTATATTCGTGAGACATTAGCGGAACGAGTACAAGACGAGCAAGACTATAAAGAGGTGGTTAAAACCCTGCAAACGACAACAGATACTGTTTCCCGTGAGGAAGTGATTAAGCAGGTATTTGGATAATGTATTCTTGGGAGTTTAACAAAGACGGGTATAAGAGTTTTAAAAAGTTAGACAAACAAGTTCAACGACAAATTATTAAGTATCTTGAAACAAACATTGAAGGGACTGACAACCCTAGGCTACTTGGTAAAGCTCTTGAAGGTAATTTAGGTAACTTTTGGCGTTATCGAGTTGGTAAATATCGGATAATTGCAGATATTCAAGATAATAAATTTAAAGTAATTGTTATCAGAACAAGCAAACGTGATGATGTGTACCGTAAGAAATAAAAGGGTAATTAATAAATATGGGTTTAAGACAGGAACGGGCAGAAGAGCAACAGCACAGTAAACGAGTTAGAAAGCTAATTATTGCTATTATTATCGGGCTAGTAATTGTTGTTGGTGGTGGCGTATTTGCCTTTTATCAGTTGAATAAGCAAGACAAAATAGACACGCAAAATACCTCTGTATCCCCAGTAAAAAAACATGAACATGATAGTGCTAATGCCAGTTCTGATAGCGAAAGCGAGAATACCAGTAGTGTTAGTTCATCTAGTGACGATAGTGATGTTAGTGATTCCAGTGTAGAAAGTAGTAGCGAGCAATCAAGCACTGATGATGAATATTATGTTAATGCTTATGGGCATACTATTAAAAAAGGAGAGCAAGACAACACAGGTATTGCTATAAGAGATAGGGAACGTAATGTGGATTTAAAAAACCTAGATTATATAATTACAGCACCATTAACTTATAAGCAAAAAATGATTCAAATGAAAGCGTGGGGATTTTCGTTTACACCAAGCCCACCGTCAAAAGATTTATACATTTGGGGGCGTGATACAAGTTCAAGTACTGGCGCAATTGGTGTTATTCACACTGACGGAACGGTTACAAAGATTAATTAAAAGCGCCCTTTAATAAATGATATTTTCAAGTGCATCAGATGTGTTCTATCAACATTTATACAACCTATACCATCAAATATCTGAATTTTTAATAATCTAATGTTGAATAAAAAGGAAAAATAATGAGTTCAAGAAGAGAACGGGCAGATAAACAACAGCACCATAAAAGAACTAAGAATTTGATTATTTCAATTATTCTAGGGTTAGTAATCATGATTTATGGTAGTATATTTGCTTTTCATCAATTAAATAAACAAGATAAAATAGATACGCAAGTAGTTTCTTCACCATTGAAAGAAAACAAAAAGACTACAGATTCTAATATTGACAGTAAAGAATCTAGTAATCTTAGTTCATCAAGTATTGATAGTAGCGATAGCGAGATATCTAACGATGTAACAAGCTCACAAGACAATGAAATTACTAATAATGAAAAGAAAATGCTGCATCAGCGGATAATGATTCAGTTGGGAGTGAACAAATTTGTATATAACAGAACGAACGAAAATACACCTAAGCTTATGTATATGAAAGAAATTACAGGTGGTTTTTCTTTGTATTATGATGATGGTTCTGTTTATAATGTCAGAGATATGGGATATATTCCAAACATTGAGTCGAGATATGATTTTGGTGAAAGTCATGGGTTTGAAATGTATTTTGATCATACACCCGCTGTAAGGTTAGAAACACCAGATGGTATAGGCGATCCCTATGTAGGTAGAGAAATACCCGAGCAAGATTTAGAAAAGTATGCAATAAGATAGTGATTAGGCACTAGCATTTATTTGTTAGTGCTTTTTTATTTATCAACGTATTTTATAAGCGGGGAATCGATGAACTAGCGGCCCCCTTTAAAATTTGCCACCTTATTTAGGTACCGTTAATATTGACGATACCCGATCAGATGTTTAACATGTCTGCCGAATATTGGGCAGACCATCAAAAGTAACCATCTAGGCACTGAATTACATCAGTGTCTTTTTATTTTATAAACTATATTTAGTATAATAATATATATTATATAGTTAAGCAGGAGGAAGTTATGAAAAGGGCAGAACAGCTTATTAAAGATTATTTCAATGGGCGTTTAGATGTGAATATTAAATGTTCTAAGTTACAAATGGAATACTTGAAGACTGATGACGATACCAAATTAAAAGCCTATGAAGCAAATAAGCGGGCAGTTGATGAGGTACTAGCAATTCTAACACCTATACAGTTACAAGCTATTACCATGCACGACAAGGATAATCGAACGTGGCAGGATATTAGTGATGAATTAGGCGTTAAACGGTATGTATTAGAAGATTTAAAATCTAAGGTGTTGAAAGAGTTAAACACACGATTGGAGGCATAGCGTGGCAGATAAGATAGATCATTTATTAACTGATTATTTTACAGGTAAGTTGGATGTTGATATTAGAATGCGTAAACTAGAACTTAGTTATCACAGCAATGATGATGAAAATATCGGCGGTGGTCGGATGCAAAACAATGTTGTCCGTGGGTCGGAGATAACAATGCAGAAACTAGATGATGATTATATGTTAATGCGCTTAACGTACATAAAAGAAGTGATTGGTATGATGTTCGACACGCAAACGGAAACTGTCCAAAAGATTATTCAAGAGCGTTACGGTCGCAAGAAAAGCTGGTTAGCTGTTTCTATGATTGTACATATAGATGAACGTTCAGCAAGGGAGAGACGCAATGAATTTAAGGCATTGATTAAGTCCCCTTTGGAGGCAGTGTAATGGCAGATAAGTTAGATCACATTTTAAGTGATTATTTTACAGGTAAGCTCGAGGCGAATATCAAGTTACGAAAACTAGAACTAAGCAACTATAATAACCATGATGATAATGTTGGTGGTGGACGAATGCAAAATAACATTGTCCGCAATACTGAAACAACCATGTTAAAAGTAGAATCAGATAGACTGATACAAGATTGGTTATATACAAGTCAAGTTATTGATCTGATGTTTGCGTTGGAATTGGATAATGTACAGCGAATTATAAAAGCACGCTATGGGCAAAGGCGTACATGGATAGATATTAGTATGAGTGAGCATGTTGATGTTAGAACAGTTATTAGGTGGCGTGATGATTTCAAAAATAAGTTAAACCAACCATTAAAAAACGTTTTATAAACAGGGGTCGGTAAGATGCAGACACCTTTAAAAAATAAATAATCGTATTTAGTTATATGTTTAAACACAGATCAGTAATTTAATGTATAAATAGCTTAAAAGGTCAGCGTAAAATTCCGCCACCCCATGAAAGCTCATATATTGGCTTGTAAGCCGTTTTTATGTTGATTGGAATAATTAGTCAAGTAGTGTTATAAATGACCCCACTTTTTATACAACGTGTTGAATAAATAAAGGTTGTCCAGTTTAGGACAACTGTTTATTTTTTCCGCACAAGTGCAGAATGAACCTAATAAAACCTAAGTTATATTTTCCCCACAAGTTGAGAATTACAAGTGTGCTTACAAGCACGGCTGTAAACAGTCTAGGGAGTAGGCGAACATACACCCTGCTGGTGATTTATAAGTAACCAGCACTATGCCCGTCACTTAGAAGTGACAACCACTTTTACAACCGTACCTGAAAGTACACTTGCTAAACTGTTTGAGGGAGTAGGCGAACATACACCCTGGCGGTCACTTGTAAGTTACCACCACTTTTACAACCGTAGTCAAAACTACATTTGTTATTAATATTGGGCGTACTTGCAGATATATCCATTAGATCCATCCCCAATAAAAAAGCAAAATAAAACGCCGTTCACTTAAAGCGAACAGCGACATATTTACACGGTGGGTAGTCCCTTTTATTTGATTGGCAGAAATACACATCAAAATACACATTAGGTAAAATTTCAATGGTATTTCACGGAATTATATAACATTCAGATGTGTATTTATATGTGTACCTAAGCCCGTCATATCAAGGAAAACGTTGATTTGTAGGCATTTATAATACCTCACTATGGAGCCGAGGGGAGTTGAACCCCTGTCCTAACATCTTGCAACTGACACCTCTA
>OMJG01002017.1_pt1 | contig 10579 bp, 8 predicted proteins | sample 1646431 | NCBI WGS metagenome assembly OMJG01 (sample SAMN03771674, study PRJEB25209) | food metagenome | isolation source: Cotija cheese | place: Mexico:Jalisco,Michoacan | collected 2011-12-12 | reverse complement strand
AAAAAACCAGGTCTTAAGAAAGCCCGTAAAGCTTCACAGTTCTCAAAACGTTAATCAGTTCTTTATTGTATCAACGTTTTCTGGCATTTTTTGGTGTCAGTTGGTGTTAATCACGATAAATCGTTTAATAGTTCTAAAGCATCAGCATCTTGCTGGTGCTTTTTTTCTGGCATTAATTCTAAATAGTAGTTCTGGGTTGTTAAAATAGAATTATGGCCTAGTCTTCTTGAAATATAGTCAATACTAATTTCTTTTGAGAAAAGGAATGAAGCATGAGTATCTCTTAAGCCGTGAAATGTTGTTTTACTCAAATCGAGTTTCTTAAGCAATTTTTGAAGCTGCCCAGCTTGTCGAAATCCGTTCCAATCAAATACATAGGATTCTTTTTCTTTAGCTAAGTTCTGTAAAGCCTCATATACGTCATGATTGATAGAAATATCACGTTTTGAATGTTTTGTCTTTAATTGAGTATCGCTGTTAGTAGGACTGATAGAACGGTGAATATAAATACCGTCTTCAAATATGTCCTGTTTAGTAATTCCAAGAAGTTCACCACGTCGCGCGCCCGTTTCTAAGGCGAGTAATACTAAGATGTTAAATTCTTCTTCTTGATGACTTAGGCAATATTGTCTAAGCTTTTTAAATTCAGTAATAGATAGAGCAACATTTCTTTTAGGTAATTCTTTTCCTTTAGCTTTTAGCAAGTGACCGAAATCATTTGTGATTAATCCACGAGCATAAGCGTATTTTAGTGAGCCTCGAATTTTAAGTATCAATTCTTTTGTTGTTTTCTTAGAGTGATCTTCAGCATAATGATCAATTTTCTTTTGAACGACAATATCGTCTAAGTTCTTTAGCGCGATTCCATGGAATAGGTCATTTACCACCGTGATTGTACGAGTGTAATTGATATAGGTTGCCTCACGAACATCACTTTTCTTAACTGTTTCAACCCAGTTTGAATAGAAGTCCGTGAATAGGGTAGAACGTTCAGCAATATTTTTGCCACGTCCTTTTTCTAATTCCATTTCTAAAGTCCAAAGTTCTGCGTCTTTTTTCTCCTTGAATGTTTTTGTTTCCCGTTTATACTCCCCCTTCTGGTAAAGTGAGATGGTTGCACGATAAGAATTTCCTCTTTTAGTTATTGTTGCCATTTTATCATCCGTCCTTTTTAAAAAGTGATTGATAAAATAGACTAGTCGAGTATAGGATAATCGAGAAATCTATTTTTATCAATCGCAACGTTAATTTACACAATGGGTTTCGATGAATTTCATAAGTTCTGACTTGATATATCGCTCTTGTCGCCCAATCATAAAACATTTAAAGTCTGGATGGTTGCGGATATATTTGTCAAAAGATTTGGGGTCAATTCCTAGAAAGTCAGAAGCCTGTTGGCGAGTTAATAAAACAGGGTTATCAGTCATCTAAATTAACTTCTTTCTTAAAATGTTTTTTCTTGTTTTGGCTATACCGGCGCGAATCAAGATATTTCGCAAAAAAATATGTTCGTTCGACAATTAGCCCTAGCAATAAATAATTATTTTCTCGAGCGTATCGGACAAGATCTTTAAACTCCGTAAAATTATTTTCCTCAATTACATCAATAACTTCGTTCATGAAGTTATCTGAATTTTGATCTAGTAAAAACTTCTTGAGTTCAAAACCTGCGCCTGATTCGATATCCTCGATGTTATAAGGCGTTTTGTCAGGATTTTCTGCGTGAGTGAAATAATTGTACATACCTTTTGGCGACATCACGGATTCTACGTGAGCGGGTCCATTTAACTTATCAGTAATAAGTTCTGAGACCTGCGAATAACTTTTAAGCGATTCAAAGTAAAGAGCACCGTGTTTGTGAGTTTTCTTAATTTCGCCTGTCTCTGAATGAATATCTTTATCGTGCCAAGGGCTTAATATGAACGGTACATGTAAGCTTTCAAGTATATCCATATAGTTGTTTGGCGTGCTTTCCCTATAAATAAGGAATGCCCATTTATTACTTCTTTTCTCTTTTTGTTTCTTCATTGGGGCACCAACCTTTGATTATTGATTATTGATACAACGGGGGTCGTAGTAAACCCCGTTGTATTTTTTTATTTTCAAAATAGCGAAGCTTCTTTGCTCTTGCCTTTGGCAAGCAAAAGCTTCGCTGTTTTGTTTTATCTAATTCTTGTTCCTTCGAGCTGTATGTTACTTTTGACTCTTTGAATGTTAGAAAAGGAATACTCTGGTAAGCGGTTGGCGATTTCTTCACGCATGGCTTCTTTATTATCCAAAATCATTCCATGGACGCCAAACTCATTAGGTAGTTTTACGATAAAGATAACTGTGGTATCTCGAACGTCAATGATGGCTTTCTTAACTGCATTGTTATATCTTTTTACTTTGCTCTCCTCTTCTTCATAAATGACATGAATTTTTAAAAAATTACGTATATGATAGGTCAGCCAGATTGATTTGAAGATGTTGGTTAGTGAGTCTTTCCAGATTCGTATTATAATTTCGGGAACTATGAGCACTAATGTAAATATTACTGAAAACATACATGCTTGCTGTAAGCTTTTATAGACAATCGTCAAGTGTTTGTTCAGAAATTGAGTGTATTCAATCATAAGACTATTTGATTGACGCTGAAGAAACAGTCCTATCAGTCTAAACCCTACGTCAGATATAAGTAGTAACATTGAAATTAGCAGTAACCATCCGATAATGTGATAAGTTCTAATAAAATACGATTTTTTCATTTTTACATTACTCCTTCTAGTTTGTTGAATGTTGGGGTTAATAGTGGAACAATCTGAAATGGATGCTCCGAGTCTATGATCTGTATCAAACCTGTTCCTATGCCTTGTGGAATGACGATTCCTTCAAGCGAAAGATCAGGAAACAAAAATTGCGTCGTTTTCGAACTTATGTTTCCCACCTGGATGAGCACATTTAGCTGTTCTCTAACTGAAATTGGCAAAGCATTATTATCGAAACGCTGTGAGACCAAAAGCAAATGAACTTTGGTGGCGCGACCTAATAAAGCTATCTGTGAAAGCAAGCTAAAAAATGCTTCTTTAATCGGTTTTGCTAAACCATCACTTATTGCTAATAGCTCATCTATAACTACTGTATAATGTTCAAAATCTGTTTTTGGATCGTGATAGAGTTGTTGTTGACGCTGTTGTATTAGTTCGAGCGCTTTACTTAACTCATTATTCACTTCTGATACAAAGTCACTTTTACTCCGACTAGCATTAGGAGCAACAACGGGCACATTATTTTCTCGTCCCCATCGACTAGGTAAGTCAAATTTTGGATCGATAATAATAATCTTACTGGATCGATTTATTGTGCATAAAAGGTATGTTAAAAAATAAGATTTACCTGAACCAGAGTTGCCTGCTATTCCAAAACTTGTTATTTTATCCATGTTTATTTTTAGGTTCTTCATAATGGGTATAGTATTTATTGGCAATCTATTAACAAAGGTGCTAATATCCTCAACTACTAATCGTTCTGAAATACCTTTTTTCCAAGGAAAGAACAGTGCCCGTTTTACATGAATGTCTACTGTGTTTAATGGAACGAAATATGCACCAGCCTGTTTTAATAATGTGAAATCAGGATACAATGCAGCATTGCTTATTAAGTAAATTTTTTGATATAGTTCATCTCCCACAATATAGCTAGCAGGAAGGCGCGGGACGAAGTAAAATCCTTCGTCCGCTACCTTTACATCAAATGAATTCGTATAGGATGTTTCCCCTTGAATTTGTAGTGCCATATTTAGAGCCTGTAATAAATACGCTGCTATTTCAGAATTCTTCATCATTTAACTACACGAATCCCTTCCGCACGGAAATATACATTCGATCGAATTTCGATTGCTTCAAGGCTATCCAGCTTCACTTCTGCTAGAAATATTGGAAGAGATGGTTTCTTTTTGAATTTAACTGCAAAAGGGTTCACGCCATCTTGTGAGAAATACAGTTTGTATCCTGTGATTTCATCAGTTCGCTTACCATCTATCCAGTTGTATTGCACTTCGATTTCTGATGAAACGTTGATGATTGGTTTTTCGATTGAGAGATATTGCTGTGCAGTACTTTCGTGATATGAGTTTAAAGAATTTTTTGTTCTCATGATTTGCTCCTTTGTACGAGTTAACTAGTATTAGCGTCTGTGTATTTTTAATCATAGGTTCGCGCTCCCTTTGATACTTGTAGTATAATTCAGGGGAATATGGTAGAGTATATGTAATAAAATGTTGGTTAATTCTTTTTATTTCTACCATACTAAGAAGGTGGCGGTAGCATGTATCCTATGACCAAGGCTTATATTTTTTCCGAAATTGGAAAGCGAATAAAGAAACGTAAGAAAGAAAAAAAGATCACCTATTATCAATTAGCGGGCTATAAAAATAAAAAAGATTATGAGTCTCGGAGGAAGGATTATAATAGTGATAACAAAGAGGAACGACAATTTCGTTATGATAAATTTGATTACTCGATTATTACTAATATTGCTAGTGGAAAGGCATATGCGAACAAAAATCCCAATTTGATGTCAGATACTCTGCTAGATCATTTGACTAAAAAACTGGAATTCTCAAGTGAACTGGAATTACTATGGGGAGATAAAGATGAAGTTAGTAATTTTATAAAAAAAATATTTGAGAATATCATTTTGGATATTTTGCATTATGGAAATGAGGCTTTGAAAGATTCGCTCAATGCAATGCTTTTTGATTATGTACCTTACGCTGAATATCATTCATACTGGGAAATGTTTATAGAAGGTAATAATATGACTAAATTTCCTGATAACGAATTTGTAATTCCTGCGTACTATTATCAGTTAAACGAAGATAGTATAATTGAGCAGTACGGATTGAAACAAATAAATGCGATTAAATTTTTGTATTACAAATTTGATATTCTTTTGACGAATATAATGAAGGATTTTTTGGAAAATGGGTTTAAAACAGATGATGGTTATAGTTTGAAAAAGATCGATAAGAAACTTGAACACTTGGTTTCAATGCTAAATGCATTTTTCCTAGAAAATATACCTAATGAAGATTCGTTAGGTCTTAGAGTTCGTAACATATTGATCTCTGACTATAAGCGTTTCGGATATTTGATTGCGAGAAAAATGAAAAAAGAAAAATTTGAACTAGCTGAATATACTGTAAAGTATTTAGTGGAGTCTTCATTAACCTATGTAAACGAGCTGAAAAGAGTACAAGTAATAGAGCTTAATGTGATAAAAGGATATAATTTTTCCACTAAGGAGAAACTTGAAAGTAAATAGATGAGATTTTTAACAACTATTTTTTAAATTAAATATGTTACTTGATGTTCAGTTTGAAGTTATACTATTAAAATTTGGAGGGTAACCATGAGCGAGAAAACTAGTCACACTTTTGATGATTTAATTCAGCAGATAAATCAAACTGCTGGGGATATTCAGCGAGAAAGAGGCACGTTGTTTGAAAAGCTAGTGTTATCATATTTACGAAATGAACCAACATATCAGCGCTTATATAAAAATGTATGGACGTTAGGAGACGTACCTGCTGAGTATGGTATCCCTAAAAAGGATACTGGTGTCGACCTTGTTGCAGAACAGTTTAATGGTGACTTAGTAGCAATACAGGCAAAATTTTATCAGGATAAAATTGGAAAAAACGAGATTAACTCATTTGTTGCTGAGTTGGGGAAAAATTATTATCAGCACGGATTAATTGTTTCTACAGTTGATGATTGGAATAAAAATGCAAGAGATACAATCGATCATAATGAAAAAGGGATTGAAATTATCGGTTTATCCGATTTGCGGAATTCTCAAATTGATTGGACTAAGTACAGTTTTGAGCGGCCTGAAGCAGTTGCGGTTAAGGAGCCTAAAAAGCTACGTTCTTATCAGGAAACGGCTTTAGAGTATGCGCTAGAGCATTTTACGACTAAAGATCGTGGGCAAATGATTATGGCGCCTGGAACAGGTAAAACTTTCACTAGTTTGAAAATTGCTGAGGCATTTTCCAAGAAAGAAAATAAACAGTTCAAAGTGTTGTATCTTGTTCCAAGTATTCAGTTATTAACACAAACTTTACGGGGGTGGAACAATGATACGGAGTTAAAAATCACCAGTATGGCGGTTACCTCTGATCGTGACGCTTCACGAGGGGAAGATGGGACAGAGGATATCAAAGCTAGTGATATCGGCTATCCAGCTACAACTTCCACAGAAAAACTATTGAAAAACTGGGAAGACATGAAAAAAACACAACAAACTGCTGACATGATTGTTGTGTTTAGTACGTATCAAAGTATTGATGTAATTGGTAACGCCCAAAAGGAAGGTTTTCCAGAATTTGATTTAATTATTTCTGATGAAGCTCATAGAACGACAGGGGCGCATGAATCCAGCAAAGAAGCAAGTGTATTCTCAAAGGTTCATAGCGATATCTATGTTCAAGGACGTAAGAGAATCTATCAGACTGCTACGCCGAAAATCTATGGCGAGAGTGCTAAGAAAAATGCGAAAGAGAAGAGTATCCTAATATCTTCAATGGATGATGAAAATAAATACGGTGAAGTTTTTTATCGTATGGGTTTTGGACAAGCAGTATCTCATGGGATTTTGACTGATTATAAAGTTATGGTACTTGCAGTAGATGAAACAGCAATTCAAAAAGACATGCAACGAACTTTGGCAGACCCAGAGAATGGTTTGAATATAGATGATGTGGGTCGGATCGTTGGTATCTGGAACGGTATGATGAGAAGGAATGGTTACAAGAATCCTGTCAAAAATTCTCCTTATGATGGCGCACCATTAGAACGAGCTATTGCTTTTACGCGAACGATTGCAGACTCTAAAAAAGTCTCACAGCAATTTGAAGAGGTTGTTAATGATTACATCGGCTCAGAATTAGAAGAAGAATCTATTCATTTATCAATGCGCCACGCAGATGGTACTATGAATGCTTTGCAAAAAGGTGAGATCTTAGATTGGCTAGCTGACCCTGAAAAACCGTCAGATGAGGCTAGAATTGTTTCAAATGTAAGATTTTTGACAGAGGGTATTGATGTTCCAACACTAGATGCAGTTATCTTTTTAGCACCTAAAAAGTCCCAAGTGGATATAGTTCAGGCTGTTGGACGTATTATGCGTAAAGCAGAGGGCAAAGATTACGGCTACATTATTCTTCCTATTGTAATACCAGCAGATGAGACGCCAGAAACAATTTTAGATAATAATAAAAACTATGAAGTTGTCTGGCAAGTAATCAATGCGTTACGTTCTGTAGATGAACGTTTTGAGGCTATGGTGGATAAACTTAATATTGCAAAGCCGAAACAACTAAAAGTTATCGGTGTGGGTAGTGCACCAGCCAAGGGAAATGACTTAATTAATGAAGATCCAGATAACTCATACACTCAAACAAAACTAGATCTTGAGTGGGATAAATTTGAAGGTGCTATTTTCGGGAAAATCGTTCAAAAGGTTGGGGATCGAAAATATCTAGAAAATTGGTCAGCGGATGTTGCAAAAATTGCACAGCGTCAAATTGATTGGATTAAGAATAAGCTGAAAGATAAGAAAGATCCTATTACAATTGAATTCAAGAAATTTATCTCCTCTTTGCAACACAATATCAATGAAAGTATAGACGAGAGTCAAGCTGCTGAAATGCTGTCACAGCATTTGATTACTAAGCCGATTTTTGAAGCCTTATTTGATGAATACAGTTTTGTAAATAGTAATCCTGTATCATCTGCAATGGAAAATATTGTCAAAGAACTTGAAAACGCTGGGTTTGCAAAAGAACAAGAGAATTTAGAACCGCTCTATGAGTCAGTGAAAATGCGAGCGGAAGGCATAGAAAGGGCGGAGGATAAGCAAAAAATCATTATTACTTTGTATGACAAGTTTTTTAGTACTGCTTTTAAATCAACCACCGAACGTTTAGGTATTGTATTTACGCCCATAGAGGTAGTCGATTTCATTGTAAAGTCAGTGGATGATGTTTTAAATGCTCATCTAGGAAAAACACTTTCGAGCGAAAATGTTCATATCATGGATCCATTCACTGGGACGGGTACATTTATCGTAAGAACGTTATCCTACTTAAAAGAGCAATTGATCAGCGGTAAAATCAAAAAAGAAGATGTTATTCGGAAATATTCGCAGGAACTCCATGCGAATGAAATTGTTCTTTTAAGCTATTATATTGCTGCAATTAATATTGAATCCACTTTTGATGAAATTACTGGCAAAGATTTAGGATATACACCGTTTGAAGGTATTGTTTTAACAGATACTTTTGAGAGTACCGAGGTTCCCGATACGTTAGATGATGAATACTTTGGATCAAATGATGAACGCTTGAAACGTCAACAGGAAGTACCAATTACAGCTATTATTGGTAATCCGCCATACTCTGCTAGACAAGAAAGCGAAAATGATGATAATAAGAATATTTCATATACTAATTTAGATGAGCAGATTAGAGAAGACTATGCGCAATATACGAATGTAAGAAATAAAAACACCCTATACGATTCTTTGTTTAGAGCGTTTAAATGGTCGACAAATCGACTGAAAGATAAAGGTGTTATAGCTTATATTACTAATTCTTCCTTTATAGATAGCCAAACTACTTCCGGAATACGAAAAGACCTTTTTGAACAATTTAATTATATTTATGTGTTAAATCTACGTGGGGCTGTTCGAGGAAAGTCAGGTATTGACGCTACTAAAGAAGGTGGGAATATTTTTGATATTTTAACTGGCGTTTCTATAAATATTTTCATTAAAGATGGTAGTAATACTCATGAGGTATATTATTATGATATTGGTGAATCCTTATCAAAGAATCAAAAGCTAGAGTTTTTAGCTAACAAAGGTAGTATTCAATCAATAGATTGGGTAAAAACCGATCCAGATGCTAACAATGACTGGATAAATCATCGCGATGAAGATTATCTTAACTTCTTACCATTAGATAGTGAATTAGAAGGGTTATTTTTGAGTAAATCTTTAGGTGTGAGTACAAATAGAGATATCTGGGTATATGGATTTAACAAAAAATCAGTTATTGACAATACAGAAATAATGGTAGAGAATTTCAATTCGGAAATTAAGAGGCTCAAAGATTACACTGGAGATAAATTAACTCAGATAAATCAAGAAAAAGATTATATTTCATGGAGTTCAGGATTGAAAAGTATATTCAAAAGAGGTAATGAGATTAGTTTGGATAAGTCTAAAATGCGATTAAATTTATATAGACCTTTTACAAAAAAATGGCTCTATTATGATGATAAAGTTATTGAACGTTCTCGAAACTTTAGAAAAAGTTTTGGAGGTTTCAATAAAGTTATTCTTGTTCCCGGTACAGGTTCGAGGCGCGATTTTTCAACGATTATCACAGATAAGATACCAGATTTAAATGTTCTGGACGCGGGTGCTCAAGGATTTTCAAGATATAATAATGAAAATTCCGAATTATTGGAAATTGATAACTCAAACATGCGAGAATCTGTGGTTAACAAGCTCGGTTTGAGTGAGGAAGAAGCCTTTTACTACACGTATGGGGTTTTACATTCTCCGGAATACAGAACTAAATATGCGAATGATTTACAAAAAGCATTACCAAGAATTCCTATTTTGCAAAATATGGAAAAGTATGTAGAAATTGGACGCCAGCTTGCAGATTTACATTTGAACTATGAAAGTGTTTCTCCTTATGAAGATGTGATTCTAACCTTTAAATCAGAAAAACCTAGTTATGAAGTTAATAAAATGAAGCATCCAAAGGTAAAGAATCAAGATGGTAAATCTGTAAACGATAAATCCAAGATTATTTTTAATGATGAAATTACACTCTCTAATATTCCAGAAAAAGCATACGGATATATTGTAAATGGTAAATCTGCAGTTGAATGGATCATGGATCAATACAAGGTGAAATTAGATAATAGTTCTGGGATTGTGGACGATCCTAATAGTTATAGTGAAGATCCTAAATATATTTTGAATTTACTGTTATCAATTATTACTGTCAGTATGGAGACACTAGAATTAATTGAAAAATTGCCTAGTTTTGAAATCCTAGAATAGGATAAAGTAGTTGTAAGCTAAAATCGTGACTAGTCTATTTTATGGTGTTAATTGGTGTCAATTTTGTCTGTTTATATCATTTTGAGTCAATTTGTACGATAAGTGAATCGTTCAAAATATTGATATAAAGGGATTCGATAGTACTTAACATTCTTTAGCTTGATTATGTGAATTCTCAAAACGTTAATATATCTTATATGTAAATGTTCCAAGACACCTTCTATTTTTTTGAAGGTGTTTTTTTGATTTATTTACGAGTATTTTAATTTTGAGGGAATAATTAGGAGTAGTTCTTTACCATTTTTGCTTCGATGCAGACTAAGACTTAGCTTTTATATTTTTTGTTTATTCAAGATAATTATATGATTTCAACTTGCTTGTTTGACTACTTTTCATACAACTTTTTTTATTTGAGTTTTTCATTGATCGTGTCGGCGTTAACTTGGTCGTTAATGTC
>OMJG01002016.1_pt1 | contig 10593 bp, 9 predicted proteins | sample 1646431 | NCBI WGS metagenome assembly OMJG01 (sample SAMN03771674, study PRJEB25209) | food metagenome | isolation source: Cotija cheese | place: Mexico:Jalisco,Michoacan | collected 2011-12-12 | reverse complement strand
AATTTCTGTTAATTCTACTAGTTAAAGGTTACCGAGAAAAACTTGACGCATACCCAGAGAATCGCTCGGTTGACAATGCGTACAAGGATCCTTACCATAAATCTGAAGAAGTCAGAGAAAGGACTGGAGCAAAATGGAACCCCGTGGGACAATAGGATTTGAACTGAGAGAACTATCGATTTTAATGATCCGGTTTATTGAAAAAGAAAAATCTCAGAATGGCTTGGGCGATATACAAAAACTGCAAGCCTGGACATTAGGGTATATGGTCAAGCATAATGATCGTCCTGTTTTCTCTAAAGATCTGGAAAAAGAGTTCTCGATCAGAAAGTCGACAGCCAGCAATTTAGTCAAACGTATGGAAAAGAATGGATTCATTGAAATCAAAAAAGGCACTCAAGAAGACAAGCGATTAAAAGAGCTGGTTCTGACAGAAAAAGCCTATGAACAGATTCAAGCGTTCAATTACTATGCAGACAAGCTGGAAGAAAAAATCACTGCCAACTTGAGTGATCAGGAACTAGAACAATTCAAAAATACACTCAATAAAATCAAATCAAATTTTGACGAATGCTGATGCATGAAAAAGGGATCCTTCTTATCGCTAAGAGGGATCCCTTTTTGATTGGATTCTTTTTGTAGGCAGCAGTAAATTTTTGAGCATTACTTAAAGTACCATTAGTGACTGTTGGATGTGTCGCCGTGTTTCACTCGATACATTTCCAGGTCTGCTTTACTGAGCAGCTCGGAAAGTGTCGTACCGTCTGACGGATAATAGGCAGCTCCTATACTAGGGATACACGTCAACTCCAGATGATTAATGGAATAAGGATGACTCAATAAATCCATGAGTGCCGAGATTTTTTTATGAGCAGTTGCTTTATCCACCTCTGTCAGCAATAAGGAAAACTCATCTCCGCCTAATCGAGAAGCTATGTCTTTTTCTTCTGTGAAGTCTTGAATCCTTTTTGCTATCGCTGATAAAAGTTCATCACCAACTTCGTGGCCATATTGATCATTGATTTGTTTAAATTTATTCAGATCTAAAAAAAGTACTGTAAAAGAGGTTTGCTTCTGAACAGCTTGTTCGATTGCTTGTTCCAGTTTTGCTTCGAATTGTCTTCTGTTGGCTAATCCGGTTAAATAGTCATGATAAGCATAGAACCGGATTTTTTCTTCATTTGCTTTGTTTTCGGTAATATTTTTTCCGATTCCGAAAATACCGACCAGCTTATTTTTCACAAGAATCGGAATATGAGTCATATCGATCCATAGTGAGTTCCCTTCAGGATTTTTTATCGTAAACTGATGACTTTTGACAATTCCTTTTTTAGCTGTCAAAAAATTCTTTTCAACATCTGCTAGATGTTCTTGCTCAATATAATCAGTAATAGGAGAACCAATCAGAGCAGCTTGACTTGACCCCATCAACTGAATACCAGCAGGATTCAGACTTTCAATCTTCCCTTTAAGATCAAAAGAAAATACAGAATCAGGATGATGGTCAAAAAGCGATTTATAGCGTTCTTCGCTGAGTTCTAATTGTACTGTTTTTTGATGATATTGTCTGACTAGGCGGTGATTATCCGCAATGACAATAAACTGTCGAATGATGACTAATAGAATAGAAATGCCTGATCCTATGCTGATAGCATCAATTCCATTTGATCTAGCAGCTGTAAAAACAAATAGAAGAACAACAAATAAGTAAGGTAAAGCGAGTTGGAAAATGGATACTTGGTGTTCCATATTCTCGTTAGTCTGAAAAGGCATTGTTGCAGGTTCTCTATCCACCAGTACAATATAGCCGACCAGCATCATAGGCAGAAGCAAAAGCGGATCTACTAAGTGATCCGGAAACTGCAACCCTTGAATGAGTTCTGTAAAGTAAACAGCGTCCGTCATAAAATGAATCAACATAGCAGCAAGGACTACATATAGTGTCCGTTTTTTGAAGAATTGATTTCCTCCAAAATAAAAAGTGAATCCGCATAAGATCAAAAATAGATCAGCGACAGGAAAATAAAGAATAGAAGCTAAAGAAAAGAAAGAACCGGTTTCTTGTTCGATCAGCGGTGCAATTAAGTAATACCATGTAAAAGAAAGGGAAACAGTCATTAATACACCAACATTAAAAATAAATTTGATCAGCAAAGATCGATTCCCGCGTTTCCAGATCCTTTGTACGCAAGCTAAGAAGTAAAAGACATCTGAACAAATGTAGAAAAAATAGTGTAATCCCGAAAATGCCGATGTTTCATAAAGAAAATGATGAACAAAAAACCAGATAATCTCAGCTGCTGCATAGAAGGAGGTACAAGAGAACAATAATATCCAGTACATTTGTCTATCTTTTTGAGAAGCGCTTTGAACAATCGCTCTCCATAACCAGATACTGGATAGCGAGACGCCAAAAAAAGTAAGAAGGCTGCCGCCGGTCGCGAGCATAAAATCGTTTTGCTGCCAGATAAATATCCAGGCATAGTAAAGCAAAGTAAAACTAATAAGAGCAAGAAGCCAATAGTTATTTTCCTTTCGGATAGACATAGTAGTCTCCTTTTTAAGCGGATGTAAGTTTCGTCAAAATCAATTAGTGAAAAGCGATATAAAATAACGTTTATTATTATATTGATGTAAATTAGACTATGTTTGTATTATATCGTAACAAAGCACTTCTGATTAAGGGCGAAATAATAGAAATTTTGACAATATGTTATATATATATACTTATAGTTCAGAATATTAGCCAGAATCATCTTTTATAACCAACTACTCATTATACACATATGCAGATTCTTTCTAAAATCAAAACATCTAGCGTATACTAAAAGTACGACATGAATGAGTGGGAGAAGAAGAGAATGTTTACAGACAAACGATTAACGGGTGCGTATGAAAAAGCAAAAAGAATGTATTTTGATGATTATTCTAGAATCGTTTTTATGAGTGATGCCCATCGTGGAGATGGCAGTGTGTCAGATGAGTTTCTGCGCAGTCATAATCTTTTTGTGCATGCACTAAGTGAATATTATGAGAGTGACTATACCTTTGTGGAAGTCGGAGATGGGGAAGAGCTTCTAGAATATTCTAAATTTGAACATATCCGGAATGCTCATGCAGATGCTTATGACAATATCAAAAAATTTTATGATGATGACAGGTATATAAGGATTTACGGAAATCATGACTTATTCCTTAAAAATCAACGGTACGTTGAAAAGAACTATTATGAGAACTATGATGCTTACAATGAGATCAGCTATGAATTCCTGAAAGGTCTTGAACCAGTGGAATCACTGGTACTGAAGCATAGACAAACGAGCCAAGAGATTTTTGTCTTGCATGGTCATCAAGGAGATGCTCCAAACGATCAGTTCTGGTACTTAACGATGCTTTCTCTGAAGTATTTCTGGCGTTTCCTGCATAGATTCGGGATCCGTAATCCGGCCAGTCCAATCAACAATGTCTCAAAGCGACATAAAATCGAACGGAACTATAGTAAATGGATCCAAGAGCATCGAAAAATGCTGATTTGCGGTCACACTCACCGTTTCAAGTTTCCGAAAAACAATGATGATCCATACTTTAATACCGGATGCGGCATTTATCCTGCGAGTATCACAGCGCTGGAAATTTCTGAGGGCATGATTCGTCTAGTCAGGTGGAAAGAAAAAGTAGACGATGAAGGTGTTCTTTATATTCAGAGAGAAACTATGAGAGGTCCAGAGCCCGTCGAGCGGTTCGATATCCGCAAACCAAGAAAAGTAGCGGAATACTTGGCCGAACTGAAACTGAAGAGAACCAAAAAAGAAAGGGAAGAGCGAGCGGCCTTTCGTGAGGAAGGGATGCAGCGGTGATCAATCAAGATAATTTGAGCAGTACAAGAGATAAATAATCTTGTGCTGTTTTTATTTTGATGTTGTATGTGGATATATGAAACAGTATAATGTTTTTTGTAAACGGTTTCCGAAGGAAATGCATAGTTTAAGAAACTTAATAGCAAGAAAAAGCAAAAAATACCAGCGAAAAACTAGCCGACGAGTGCAGTAGATGTTTGAAGTGATTAGTTGAATTGAGCGCATTACAAAAAAACTGGAGGCAAAGGCATGATTGAGTATATTGGCAATAAGTAATTTCATTTGAAAAACAGCAAGGTGAGCTACATATTTTATCTAATGCCGAATCAGCAACTGGGACATTTGTATTACGGGAAGGCATTAGATTACTTTTCAGAAAGGGATTTAGATTACTTAGCAAAATACGAAAACAAAGCTGCTGGTACAGTTAAGTTTTCAGAAGAGGACAGTGCCTTTACTTTATCGGACCGGCCGCAAGAGTACCCGGTATACGGAACCAGCGACTTTAGATCGGGTGCGGTTGAAATGTTTGATGGCGAGACGCCGCTCTATCTAGACTTCAAGTATCATGCTCATTTTAAGTCTAAAGGAAAAGAAAGAGTCTTATCGAAGCCAGCCACCTATGCTGAAACGAATGAGTCAGAGACTTTAACGATCGTTCTGATAGAAAGCGATCATGACTTGAAAATGGAGTTGAATTACACTGTTTTCGAAGAGAGTACTGTGATTGCTAAAAATCAGCGCATAACAAATACAGGGAAAACAGCTAAGAAAATCACCAAAATGCTGAGTGGTCATTATGAACTCCCTTCAGCAGACTATGACTTTTTGCATCTATCAGGTGCCTGGCTGAAAGAACGTCAAATCACTCGGCATAATCTAGCGCAAGGGACTGTTTCGATCTCTTCTTTAAAAGGAGCTTCAGGGCACCAGCATAATCCGTTTATCGCTTTGCAGCACAAGCAGGGAACCATAGATACCGGAGAAGTATTTGCAATGAATCTGATTTATTCCGGGAATTTTTTAGGGCAAGCAGAAGTGGATGAGTGGGATAATACTCGACTGATGTTGGGTATCCATCCTGATCAGTTTTCCTGGACCTTAAAACCAGATGAAACATTTGAAACGCCGGAATGCATACTCGGCTATTCTGACAAAGGATTAAATGGATTAGCCGGCGAGTATGCTTCCTTTATAGAACGGCATATTATCGACCGAAAATGGCAGGGGCAAAATCGTCCGATCGTTATCAATAACTGGGAAGCCACCTATTTTGATTTTGATCAAGAAAAACTGCTGAAGCTTGCCCAAACCAGCAAGGACATAGGCATTGAGTGTTTTGTAGTAGATGATGGCTGGTTCTCAAACCGAGGTAGTGATCGCTCATCGTTAGGCGACTGGTATTGTGATACAAAAAAATTCCCTGATGGACTAAAAAGTTTTGCAGATAAAATCCATCAAATGGATCTGCAGCTGGGAATCTGGTTTGAACCGGAAATGGTGTCTCCAGATAGCAAGCTGTATCAACAACACCCTGAATGGGTCGTCAGACATTTGCATAAACGAATCGCAATAGGCCGCGGGCAATATGTACTGGATTTTGCCAATCCAGAAGTCGTTGACAACATTTATCAGCAAATGAAAAAAGTCATTGAAGAAACTAATCTAGATTATATTAAATGGGATATGAATCGAAATATTACTGAGGCTTATTCAACTTATTTAGAACAAAATGGACTTAATCAGACAGAATTTTTCCACCGGTATACCCTTGGTGTTTATGAATTATATACTAAAATACTGACAGAGTTTCCGAATGTGTTGATTGAAGGCTGTGCCGGAGGCGGCGGAAGATATGACTTGGGGATTTTATATTATAGTCCGCAAATCTGGCCGAGTGATGACAGTGATGCAGTAGAGAGACTCAAAATCCAAAGCGGAACGTTATTAGCCTATCCGCTATCCAGCTTCAGTAATCATGTTTCTGTTGTGCCAAACCATCAAGTCGGCAGAATGACTTCGATGAAAATGCGACAAGATGTGGCGATGTTTGGTCCCCTGGGTTATGAGCTGGACCTTGATCAGCTCACTGAATCTGAAAAGAAGGAAATTTCAGAGCGGATTCTATTTTATAAACAACACCGAGCACTGCTGACATTTGGAACATTCAGACAACTGATCGAACTCGATGATCAAAATAACGAATATTGCTGGAGTGTATATGACGAAGCAACAGGAGAAGCAATGGTTGGATTCTACCGAATATTGGCAGAACCTAATCCTTCTGTTAAAGATTACATCAGGCTGCCGTTTGTTTCTGAGACAGAAGTGTATCAGGTGAATAATGAAACGGTCAGCGGGCAAGTCCTAAAACAAGTCGGAATCAGAAAACCGTATCAGTTTAATGGAGCGAATCACGATAGAGCTCAAGTTAAAGGAGATTTTCAATCTTATATTTACCATATAAAATCAATCAAACAGTAAAGTATGACAATCATCCATTTACAAAGGAATCAAATCGATATTCAAAAAAGATTTTTTGTCGATAGATGGATGACCTATTAGAGGAGAGTGCAGGATGCAGAAGCAATTACTATTATTCGATATTGGCGGGTCTTCAGTAAAACGCGGTATTTGGAATGGGGAGACATTGATCCAGCTAGATAAAATGAAGACACCCGGTACATGGGAAGAAATGAAAACTCTTTTTCTAGAAACGCTTGAAGGTCTTCCGGATCAGTCATTTGATGGAGTAGCAATCAGTTCTCCTGGTGCTGTAGATGCAGAAAAAGGAATCATAAACGGTATCAGTGCAGTTCCTTACATTCATGGATTTCCAATCAAAAAAGAGCTGGAAACTTTATTCGATCTGCCGGTTGCGATTCAAAATGACGCAAATTGTGCAGCGTTGGCAGAATTGTGGAAAGGAAATGCACAAGGAGCAAAAGACGTGGGATTTGTCATTATTGGCTCTGGTATAGGCGGCGCACTGATCTTGGATGGGAAATTATATACTGGACATAACCTTTTCGGAGGAGAATTTGGTTACCAGGTGGTTGATCTGAATAGTCTAGCAACGCTGAGTGATTTAGGCAGTCCAATAAAGATGGCCAAACGATATGCGGAGAAAAAAGGAGACGGACTCGGCTACACAAGTGAACATGTTTTTGAATTGGCAGAAAGCGGCGATTCAGATGCCGTGGAAGCGGTTGATCAGTTTTATACAGCTCTGAGTGTCGGGATCTTTAATTTACTTGTTTCTATAAATCCTGAAAAAGTTTTGATTGGCGGCGGAATTTCCAGAAGAGAAGGGATAGTCCCTGCTTTGAGGGCAAAAGTAGCCCAACTGACTGAAAGTAAAGGGGCCGGTGACTTGCAGTATGAGCTTGAAGTTTGTAAACATTTCAATGACTCGAATCTGATCGGAGCGGCTTATCAATTTAAGATTGAAAATGATCAACTGTAAATAAACTTCGGATTTCAAACAGGCTGCCTGCAAATAGAAAGGCAGCCTGTTTTATTAATAGAAATTAAGTTGCCTGAAAGGCTACAGGTTCTGAGCTTTAAGTCCTTTGATTATAACCAGGTACAAGTCACTTCTTCGGTGCCGCTGTCTAGTATTGCGACGTCCTGTTCTGTTGTCTGGGTGATGGCGTAAAATTGTTTTTTGAAGGTTTCTAACTGTAGTGTTAAACTTTTGCATTTCCACGTCCTGCCGGATTCAGAAGACCAGGTTGCTAAATTACAAAGGTCAGGATAATCAGTAAAGTTGAGCATGACACCATTTTTAAATTTGATATGAATAATTTGATAATGAATTTTACCCGTCATGAAGACCCTCTCCTTTGAATCAATGAGCATTTTCTATGCTGTGATTGTAGCATAATATAGCTGGAATTAAAGCGCATACGGTTTAAATTGTAAAAATTAAATGATCAATAAAAGAGGGTGACTGGATATTATTTAACATAACCGATGTATTCTTAAGCTGGTTGTTGTAAAATAGGCAAAGAAATACATAGAAAAAGGAGAATGAACATGGGATTATTTGACGGATTAATGGGAAATGCAACAGATGCGAATCATGATGAGGTTAGAAAAGAATTGGCAAATGTCTTGCTGCCGGGAGAAGAGATTGATCTAGCCTATAAATTAGTGAGAGATTTGGTCGTTTTCACTGACTTGAGATTGATCGTAGTAGACAAACAAGGCTTATCAGGAAAGAAAGTCGACTACAAAACATTTCCATATAAAAGCATTTCAAGATTCAGCGTGGAAACAGCAGGAACCTTTGACTTGGATGCTGAATTGAAAATTTTTGTCGGAGGTGCAGCGCTGCCAGTTCAATCACTGCAATTCCGAAAAGATGACAGTATCAATGCTATTCAAAAAGCATTAGCAGCAGCGATTTTAAAATAATCTTATACTAAAAAACGCCTAGTTTGTTAGGGGGCTTTTTATGCGTTTGTGCAAAAAGATAATTCTTTTATGTATAATACCTATTTTATGAAGAAGAATTAGAAGAAACGTTAGAGGAAGAGAATTTAGAATTAACTGATTCAGGGCTTGATGTTGCTGAAGATACATACTCATTTACAGTAGAAACTGAAGATGGAAAACAGGATGAATACAGTATCTCAATGCAAGAGAATGTTATAACTGAAGAGGCAGAAGATTTAGAATTGATGATTGAAGATATGGAAACAGGAGAGGTTTACGATACGGATGATATCGAAGGGCAGTTCTCTTCTATGAATGCAGCTTTACCAGTAGCATTAGCTATTCCTTGGGGGATTCCTATCGTATGGTCAGCGTTGGTTTCTCTATTTAAAGTAGGAGCAGCTATAATTGCTGCTGGAGCTACTTATGTTGTAGGAACTCGGCAATATCACGTATTAAAAAGAGTAAAAACTCTAAGAAATGGTATACAGCTCATTTAAAGGATAATAAATTGTATATAGGCAAAGGATTGACGGAAGCGAAAGCGGTAGCATGGTTGAAGAATGGGAAGAGCACGTATTCTATTGTTCGTTCTAATGCTAAAAAAGTTGCGAGCAAGTTAGCGAAAAGGGCTCCAATAAATGAAATTGGAAGAAGTAATGGTAAAACTATAAAAGGTCAGTATTATCTCTGCCAATCGTCTACTAGAAAACCAACAGGGTACCACGCCTTTTATGGATCAGCAGTAAAAAAAAATAAGAAGCTGGACAAAATGATCCAGCTTCTTATTTTTATTCTTTTTAACATTTGTTACCTTACAATCTCTAATAGTCTTTGTTCTGAATAATAAATATCCTTTAATTTTAAATTTTTGTATCGTATTATTTCTTTTTTTAATCCATTGTCAACACTGTGATCATTTAATCTAAACAAAATCGTTAAAAAATTAGGATTTTCTCTTTTAAAATGATCAGAAATGTAATTGAAAAGAATAGTGGCAGCTTTTTTTTCAGATTTTACTGGAGTAGAATCACCTTCTTCTGGGAGCGAATAACCCTCAGAACTTACTTTATAAATATCTTTTTTACTCAGTTTTAAATTTAAATCAAAGTCATCTTCTTCAAAGTAGAAAGAAGAAAAGTTGTCAGTTGTTAAGTAAAAACTAACTTTACCCAAATGCATTCCTTTGTCTCCGTATGAACCTAGCGCTAAAGGTTTGTCACTTGCTATATAAATATATTCTGTCATTTTAAACCCCCAATTACTTTTATGATAGCTGTTAAGTCAATATTATAGCATATGTCATAAAAGTATAGATATACTAGGTAAATTAAAAAAGACATTAATTTGAAAACATGACTATTATTCCATATTGTTACTGTTAACAGTTATCTCTTTTTTTGTACGTTTATTTGTTTATTAATATAACAATTGCGCTTAAAGATAATATTGATGTAATAAATGCTGTGACTTCTAACTCTAAAATTTCTAATAAAACTAGAGACCAGACTAGAATCAATAGACTTAAGCTAAAAAGTATCAAAGCTAAAATTATAGCTACTATGATAAAAAATGATAATACTAGATAAATATAATATAGGTTTGTGGTACAAAATAATAAGTTATATTTTCTCAATAAATTGATCGGAAGTCGACTAGATATAAGAATAAATCAATTAAAATAAAGATTTAGTCCTTCAATCGGGACTAGGCGCTTTTTAGTGGTTTAAAGTGACAATCACCAATTCAGGAGGATTATTGAATCGAATGGGTATAATACTATTTCCTAATCCGCGGCTGACGATCATACTTGTTTCTTCAGTTGTATGAACTCCTGCAGTGTATTCAGGAAACAGTCCTTGATCAGGTGCGACTAGACCGCCGATAAATGGAAGTCTGAATTGTCCGCCATGTGCATGTCCAGAGAGTACGATGTTTACATTGCTCTCCACATAACTTTGGAATCGTTCTGGTCTATGAGAAAGTAAAACAGTATACTCATCTGAAGAATCCGCCAGTTCAGTTAATGTATTTTCAAATGTGTCAGTATCCTCTGAAAATGCAGGATCTTGGACGCCCATCAACGTTAGCACAGAGGAATCCAGTTCAATGTCTATTGCTTGATCATCTAAAATGGTTACGCCTTTATCTATCAGCGATTTTTCTAAAGCATCGTACTGAATATGCCACGTTTCATGATTTCCGGTGACAAAGTAAATAGGCGCAATAGAAGTCAGGCTCTCGATGAGTGAGAGTGCAGGAGAAAAATCTTCGGTCGAAGAATCGATCAGGTCTC